>Ga0255776_10005095_pt1 | contig 13719 bp, 8 predicted proteins | sample 071ome_19_FD_179974 | JGI IMG/M metagenome (GOLD analysis project Ga0255776, IMG submission 179974) | Coastal salt marsh microbial communities from the Groves Creek Marsh, Skidaway Island, Georgia - 071413AT metaG (version 2) | ecosystem: Environmental > Aquatic > Marine > Intertidal zone > Salt...
TCTTACTCCTTCTTCTTCTCGCGATGACGTTATATTTCTTGCTTCTTACGCGTCCAACAACTCGTCGTCCTCGTCCGGCAACGGTTGCGCCGCCGCATCCGCCAACTCCTTCTCGTACTGCGCGACTTCCGCCATGTCCACCTTCACTTCCGGCGGCGCGAGCGCCGGACTCTCCGTAAACACCAACTGCGGGTTCCCCGCCAACTTCCTCGCCAAGTACAAAAACGGCTTCTCAAAGTTATAATTCGACTTCGCGGACAACTCGTAATACTGTAAATTCTTCTTGCGATGAAACGTGATCGTTTTCGCTCGCACCTGACGGTTTCTCACGTCCACTTTATTCCCGCACAACACAATCGGAATGTCTTCGCACACGCGCGTGATGTCTCTGTGCCACGTCGGCACGTTCTTATACGTCGTTCGCGACGTCACGTCGAACATGATAATCGCGCACTGGCCGTGAATGTAATACCCATCTCTCAACCCGCCGAATTTCTCTTGACCGGCAGTATCCCAGCAATCGAATCGAATCGGCCCGCAGTTGGTGTTAAAATCGAGCGGGTGCACCGCCACGCCAACCGTGGGGAGGTATTTCTTCTCAAACTCACCAGTCAAGTGACGCTTGACGAACGTCGTTTTACCTGTTTTATATTATTATTTTATCGAAGAACAACACATCGAAAAGCAGCGGAAAAGAAAGAGAGAAACGTGAGTCGTCGCACGGGTGAGTCGTTGTTCATCGAAGAACCGCCGCAATCGTCGACGACGCGGAAAGAAGAAGACAACGAAAAGGCGATCGATCGACCGCGCAAAATTTTGCGGCCGATCGATCGTCCCCTTTTAAAAAAATTTCCCCTGGGCTTTTCAAAAGCGCGAGCAGCGCGCTCGAAAAAAGAGAGAAAGAAGTAAAACGAGAAGATCATCGCTCTTCTTCTCGTCGTCGAAATCGTCGTAAAAAAGAAAACGACTCACCCGTGCCGCCGTCGCCGACCAAGACCAGTTTAAACGTTGGGACTTCCGCCATTTTTCTTCTTTTTTCTTTTTTTGTGTTGTTCTCTCTGGAGAGAAAAAGCCCAAAAAGCCCCCAAGCAAGCAAAAACGTGATACACCCTAAACAAACAAAATTTGTAGAGCGTTCTCTCTCTCGCGTGTGTGAGTGTGTAAATTGTTGCATTACGAAGACAGAATTTTCTATTTTTTCCTGTGGTGGTGCTTTCGTCGTCTCTCTCCGAGAGAGAGAGTCACAGTCTCGCACTCCACCACCAGTTTTTATTTTATTTGTGGTCTCTCTTTCTTTTTTGAGAGAGTTAGAGAGAGAGAACGAGGATATTTTATTTTCCCAGAAGAAGAAGCATTCGCTCTCAACGATTTTAAAACTACACGAGCAGCTTCTTCACTCGCAACAAAAAAGAAAGAAAAGATTACTCTCTCTCTCGTTGGTATAATATCTCTCTCTATCGAAGAAGAAGAAGAAGAACAGCGACAGAGCAGTCTTTGAGAGAGGTTTTTTTGTGAGAAGAGAGGATCTGTTATCTCGTCGTCAAAGATGTCGCGGAGTTGTTGCTGCTGCTCGTCGTCGTATTCGTCGTTGTCGTCGTCTTATTCGTCGAGTTTGAGGAAAACATCATCGAATGTTCGGAATCCGTCGTCTTCGTCCGCTTTGAAACGAGGAGGACAACAACAGTTGTTCGCTTTGCGAGAGCAGCGATGGAACGACGAAAAGAAGGAAAGATTTTGTTGCGCGGCGGCGAGATCCTCAAACGCCACGGATGAATCGTCCTTCGGATCGCCTTCGGACGCGGAGATTTTGGCGCAGATTGCCGCTATTAAAGCGGAGAATGAAGCTTTGAAACGCGATTTGCAAACCAAAGTCGCGGTGAGGAAGAAGAAGACTGTTACGACGACGACGAAAGGGAAGAGCACGAATAATGGAGGAGAGAAAGTGGAAGCGTTCGCCGGGGAGTTACCGGACGTTTACGTCGGAGGTGATTCGGAATACACGGTGGAGAATGCGGCGAAGGAAGCTGCCGCTGCGTCGTCGGCGACGGCTTCTGCGGCTTCGACGGAGGCGGTCGCGACGACGACGACGACGACGACGACGGAAGCGACCGCCGCCTCGCCGTCCTCGCCGTCTTCGTACGACTCCTTGACCCCGGGTTTTGAAATCGATCCCATCGTGGAATCGGAATCGCCAAAGAATATCGTTTTTGTCACCTCTGAAGTCGCGCCGTGGTCGAAAACGGGTGGCTTAGCCGATGTGTGCGGGTCGTTGCCGCAAGCGTTGGTGGCGAGAGGACACCGCGTGATGGTCATCGCGCCGAGATACTTGAACGGAACGAAAAGCGATAAATTATACGAAGGCGCGTTCGATACCTGCGTGAAATCAAAGTTAGGATGTTTTCAGGGGTTGCAAGAGGTTGGGTATTTCCACCAGATCAAAAACGGCGTCGATTACGTGTTCGTGGACCATCCGTCTTACCACCGAGCGGGATCGTTGTACTCGGATCCGTCCAACCAAACCTTCGGCGATAACCAGTTTAGATACACTTTGTTGGCGCACGCCGCGTGCGAAGCGCCTTTGGTGTTGCCGTTCGAGAACACCGGCGGGAGATACGGTGACGACGTCGTTTTCGTCGCGAACGATTGGCACGCCGGATTGGTGCCGATTTTAGTCGCCTCGAAATATAGACCGCACGGCGTCTTCGGCAACGCGAGAACCATCTGCGCCATTCATAACATAGCGCACCAAGGCGTGGAACCGAACACGACGTTTCCGAACTTGGGCGTTCCCGGCGAATGGTACAGCGCGTTAGAGTACCAATACCCAGAATGGATGCGAGCGCACGAGTTGGACGAAGGCAAAGTAGTGAACATTTTGAAGGGCGCGATTGCAACGTCCGATCGCGTTTTGACCGTTTCCGAGGGGTACGCGTACGAAATCACCACTCCGGAAGGAGGTAAAGGCTTGGAAGGTTTGTTGGCTGCGCGCGCGCACCGATTAAACGGCGTCGCGAACGGCATCGACTTGGAAGAGTGGAACCCGAGCAACGATAAAGATTGCGCGGCGCCGTACTCCATCTTGGATTTCAGCGGCAAATTGGAGTGTAAAAGAGCGTTGCAAAGAGAGATGGGCTTACCGGAACGAGACGACGTCCCAGTTCTTGGATTTATCGGTCGATTGGATTGGCAAAAAGGTCCGGATCTCATTCGCGACGCGTTAGGGGCGCTGATGAATGAAGATTGTCAAGTCATCATGCTCGGTTCCGGTTTGAGCGAATTGGAAGAGTGGATGAAATGGGCGGAAGGGGCGTACCCGGACCGATTCCGCGGGTGGGTTGGATTCTCCGTCCCCATGGCGCACAGAATTACCGCCGGGGTGGACATCTTCTTGATGCCGTCGCGATTTGAACCGTGTGGTTTGAACCAATTGTATTCTATGCGATACGGTACGTTACCGGTTGCGCACGCCACCGGCGGTTTGAGAGATACCATCACACAACATAATCCGTTTGCGGACATCTCGAAACCGGAAGAAGTCGGTCAAGTCGGCACCGGATGGTTGTTCGATAACATGTCCACCCAAGATTTCATCGAAGCTACGAAGTGGGCCATTCACGTATACAGAGAGAAGAAGGATGTTTGGAGAGCGATGCAAGTCCAAGCGATGACGCAAGATTTAAGTTGGAACAAGAAAGCGGCGGAGTGGGAACAAATCTTCGATTGGGCGAAGATTGATCCGCCTCATTGCACTTAAAATTTGGGAAAGAAAAATAAAAGAGAGGGAGAGAGAGAGAGAGAGAGAAAAGGCATTATAATGATAAAAGAGAAGAAGAGAACGGCACAAGACGACGACGACGACGACGACGACGACGAGAGCACATTTATATAACACAACAAAAATCAAAAGGAGAAGAGAAGAAGCTTTGTAATTTTCACCATCTCGCGCCGGCACAAAGGAGCGAGACGAAACGCGTAAAACGAAATACAATATCACGAAGAAGAAGAAGAGGAAGAACGAGATTCTCTTTTTCTTTTTCTCTACCTACTATGCTATACAACAAATAGTCTCTCGCCGCTTTCATTTTTGTACGCTACATTTTGCTGACGCCCGGCCGCAACTCTACCCCAGTCGCGTCTTTATTACTGACTAAATCCCATATCGACGCGCCGCCTTGCACGCAATCGCGTTCGAATTCGGGTTCTTTATCGTACACAATTTTAGCGGTTTCGATGAGCACCGCCGCGGTTAATCCCCAACACACGCTCGTTCTACTTTTACCGCCGTCGTTTCTTTCTACCATCTCCTCCTCGTCCACTCGAAACGAGTGCACGCGTATCGGGCACGGCGCGTTTTTCCACGCGTGATCGTTAAACGTGTGTCTCTCGTCGTCTCGCAAAAACGCATCCAGCCGAACAGAAAACGTCCTCTCCACCTCCGCGGGTTGATTCCTCAACCAATCCATTTTCGAAAAGTTCTCCGCGTCCGTCACCGTACACACGACTGGTCGAACGCTTATAAATCCCGCGCTCACGATTGGCGGTAACACGGTCAAAACTTTCACGTGGTCTCTGTTCAATCCAATCTCTTCTTCCGCTTCTCGCAAAGCGCACTCGATATCGTCCCCGCCGTCTTCTTCGTCCAACTTGCCTCCCGGAAACGCGACTTGCCCGGCGTGCGAGTTCATATCCGCGCTTCGTTTCGTCAAGAGCACGCGGATTATTCCGTCTTGTTTTTCAAACAAGAGAACCAACACCGCCGCTCGCTTTTTCGGATTCTCGTGATGATAAAGATGTTGTTGTTGTTGCTCTTTTTCTTGTTTTTGTTCACCCGCTGTCGTTGAAAGCGTCGACGTCGTTCTCTTCGGGACTTCGTATCCCAACAACCTCCTCCTCGGCACGTCTCCGAGTCTCTCGCATCGACGATGCCAAAAAAAGTCATCGTCTTTATTAGCAGACTTTGTCATCTTGTTCGCCGCTTTTGCTCGAGGAGGAGCTTCTCTGCTGGCACCAAACAACCCAGCAGAAAACCGACGATGCTGCTGATGACGATTACGACGATAAAAGCGACTGCCCGCTGCTCGAGCGACGACGAACGCGACGAGGCTTTCTCTTCTCGTCGTCGCGGTAAATAACATGCATTCACTCGCTTTCGTATCTCTCTTCTCTCGTCTCGTCTCGGTTCGTTCGTTCGTTCGTTCGTCAAAGAGACTCGAAATCGATACGGGTTGTTATTATTTCGAGAGAAAAGAGAGAAGAAAACAGTCTCTCTCTCTCGTCGCAGATGCGAGCGCGCGCAGGTGCTTTCTGTTGTTTTTCTCTCTCTTCTTCTCTCTCTCTCTGTTTCTTCTTTCCTTCTTGTTCTTCAAGTTTGTGTCGTTTAAAGTCTACAGGAGAGAGAGACAAGAGAGAGACAGTCCCGGGAAATGGACTTATAAGTCCCCAGTTTTAGGGGAAAACCAGAGGAATTTTTCGATTTTTTTTGCCTTAAAAATCTTGAGCCTTTTTTCCTATGTAACGAGCGGGGACTTATAATAAGTCCATTTCCCCATAGACTGAACGAAGGTGAAAGCACATCAATGAGCCAAAAAACAACCTTGAGAAAGAGAAGAAGAAGAAGAAGACCAAGAAGAAGTCCATCCAAAACCAAAAAAGAAGAGAGAGATTCCAACCAAAAAAGCTTCCTGGCCTCAAAAAAAAAAAAAAAAAAAAAATTTAAAAACCCAAAAAAAAAAAAAATTTTTTTTTATTAATTTTAAAATAAAAAAAAAAACAAACACAACAAAAAAAAAAAAAAAGATTTTGAAACCCTAAATAAATCAATCTTTCTTCTTCTTCAGTTCTAACTGACAAAAATAACGGACTGCACGGGAGAAAAAAAATTTCAAATTTGACGCGCACACACTTACACAACACACTTACACGCACATTAACGAGTAGTAGTAGTCGCTTTTCTCTCTCTCAATAATGGCGTCGTCGTTGTTATCGATGAAGATGGTGTCGTCGTCGTGTTCGTCTTCTTCTTCGATGGATTCTGTAATCCTCCAGCGGACAAAAATGATGGGAAAAAAGATTAGTAATCCGATCTCTCGAATTCGAGCGTCTTCGGCTTCTTCTTCTTCGATGGATTCTTCTTCCTCGATGGACGAAGGCGAGAAAGAAACGACGAAAGCCGCGACGAAGAAGACCACCACCACCACCAGAGGAGGAGGAAGAAGAAAATCGACGACGAAAAGGAAATCGACGACCGCGCAAAAGGAAGATTCGACGGATGCTTCTTTGGTCTCGTCTTCCGAGGTGACTCTCGCGTTGAAGGAGAATTTGGAAAAGTTGAAATCGGAAGCGCTGGAAGCGTCCGAGACGGCGATTTCTCTGTTGCATTCGACGGAACAGATGAAGTTATTTTGTTCGAGCAAAGACGCGGAAGGCGACATCGTGGAGTTTACGGTGCCGCAAACGCCGGTGTGCGGCGCGCCGGTGAAAATTTTCTTGGACGCCGCCAAGTCGGCGGCGTTGAAGGACAATCAAAAGACGTGGGAGGAAGGCGTGGTGTGTACGGTTGGGTTTAACGAGTGGCAGTTAGGGGAAGCGGTGGACGTGGAGATGACGCAGATTCCGGAGACGAGTTGGTTCGAGTGCACGTTGCCGTCTGCGTTATCCGCCGAGGCGTTTGAAATCGATTACGTGTTCAAGACGAAAAGCGGAGACGCGTACGAAAACAACAATCAACAGAACTTCGTGAAAGAGACGATGTTTCCGAGGAAAACGAAGCAGGAGTTACTCGACGAGGAAGAATTGAAGCGCACGGACGCGGAGGACGAACAAAAAGCAGTTGAAATTATTTCTCGAATCCAATCGTCCGTCGCGGAGAGACAGGAGAAGAGTTTTACTAAATTTGAAAAGTACGAGAGAACGATTTTCGAAACCGAGTCTGGAGAGAAATTGACGCAAGGGTACGCGACGAAACAGAAAATTTTCTGGAACAAGGCGCAAAACCCAATCGGCGGGTACGAGTGTTCGAAATTAAAAGCGCACGTCGGCTTTTCGAGCTGGATGAACGGCGTCGAGCAAATTCAAGAGATGACTCCAGTCGCGCCGTCGGAGAAGTTCCCGTTGGACGAACAAAACTGTTGGTTCGAGTTCATCGTGCAAGTGCCTAAATTCGCGACGTCGGTGGAGTTTGTCGTTTCCGACGCGGACGAGGTGTCCTGGGATAACAACGAAAGCAACGATTACGTCGTCGCCGTGGAGAATAAAAACAAAGACGCCGATTGGTTGAAAATGCAAACCATGCTCGCCGCCGAGTTGAAACAAAAAAGAAAACAGGCGAAAATTGACGCAGAAATCGCGAGACGAAAAGCCGAGGAAGAACGATTACGATTGAAAGCCGCCGCGGTGGAAATTTCTTTGAAGCAGCAAAGACACATCATCACGTGCGAACCGCTCACGCCGCAAGCCGGTCAAAAGTGCACGGTGAGATACAACAAGAACAACACCAACTTATCTTTCGCGGAAGATATTTACTTGACCGGCGGTTTTAACCGATGGAAACACGAAAACAACTTACCCGAACCGATAAAGATGCAAAAACCGACAAATCCAGAAACTGATCCGTTTTATACGATTGAAATCGACGTCCCGAGCAACGCGTGGATGTGCGATTTCGTCTTTTCCTCCGGCGTCGGCGAAGGCGCGCAATACGACAACAGAGGTGGGAAGGATTACCACTTACCGACCAACGGGTCCACGGAAAAAGCGCCTCCGTTGCACATCATCAACATCGCGGTCGAGATGGCCCCGATTGCGAAAGTTGGCGGATTAGCGGACGTGGTGACCAGTTTATCGAGAGCGATTTCGGATTTCGGACACCTCGTCGAAGTCGTCGTGCCCATGTATTCCTTCTTCAACTCGAGTCCTTTATTAGGCGCGAGAGAGTTTGAAACGAACTTTGATTTCGGAGGGTGCGGGATTACCGTCACGAAGTGTCGCGTCGAAGGCGTGATGGTGTTTTTCGTGGAGCCGAGCAACGGAATGTTTGCGCGCGACGCCGTGTACGGCTGGAACGACGACGCGAGCCGGTTCAACTTTTTCTGCAACGCCGCCTTGGAGTTTTTGTTGAAAACAGGGAGACAACCGGACATTTTGCACTGCCACGATTGGTCCACCGCGGAAGTCGCGCGAGCGCACTGGGAGAATTATTACCACAACGGCTTGTGGAAACCGAAAGTGGCGTTTACCATTCACAACATGAACTACGGCCAAGCGAAATTAGGCGAAGCCGCGTTCCACTCGCAAATGACAACGACGGTGTCCCCGTCCTACGCCGGCGAAGTCTCCGGCCATCCGGCGGTGTCTGGGAATCTCCACAAGTTCCACGGCGTGAGAAACGGCATCGACCCGGAAATCTGGAACCCGGCGACGGATAACTTCATCCCGATGAAATACGACGCCGATACCGTCGTCAAGGGTAAAAAAGCCGCCCGAGACGAACTGCGCGCTCGACTCGGTTTAACCGGATACGGCGACAAACCAGTCGTCGGCGTCATCTCGCGTCTCACCGCGCAAAAAGGCATCCATTTGATCAAGCACGCCGCTCACCACACGTTATCGAGAGGCGGTCAATTCGTCTTGCTCGGCTCCGCGCCGGATCCGAAAGTCCAAGCCGATTTCAACGGTTTAGGCGCGCAACTCGGCGGCGAAAACGCCGGATTCTTCTTCGCCTTCGACGAAACGCTCTCGCGCCTGATGTACGCCGGCTGCGACGTCATCGTCGTCCCGTCTATGTTCGAACCGTGCGGTTTAACCCAAATGACAGCGATGCGATACGGCACCGTCCCGTGCGTTCGCGCCACGGGCGGTTTGCGAGACACCGTCTTTGACGTCGACACCGACAAAGCCAGAGCCGCCTGGGAAATCAACGCCAGCACGAACTGGGAAACCGACGGCGGCGATTGTACCAACGGATTCTCCTTCGAGGGTACCTCGGAGGGTGATTTAGATTACGCTTTGGATAGATGCATAGACGCTTACTGGAACGATACCGACTGGTTTCGCTCGCTCCAAGCGAGAGTCATGCGGCAAGATTGGACTTGGAACAAGCCGGCGTTGGAGTACATCGACTTGTATTACCAGAGCATCGGGAAGTAAACGACGCATCACTACTTAAATACACACACATATATATGTTCTTTTTAATAAAACAGCAAAACTACACCCGCACGTTATATACATCTGCGCGGCGCGCGTTCTTCGTTCTGAAGATCTCGAGATCTCTCTCTAGAGAGAAAACTCCAAAACTTTCCACAAAAAAATGTCATCGCGCTTTTGTTGCTCTCCGACGATGCCTTCTTCGCTCCTCGCGTCTTCTTCTTCCACCGCGTCGACGTCGTCGTCTTCGTCTCCGAGTCTTCCGCGTTGTTCCTTTACTTGGAGGTGGCATCATCGACGTCATTTTGATCGTAATAATAAATCCGCTTCGCACGGAAGAAGAAGAAGTAAAAACGTCAACGTCAAAAGCAATCGAATCTCCGCGGACGTCCGTCGCTCCTGGACGTCCTCAAAATCCCTCCGCATGCCGCTTCGAGACTTCAAACCGAACGAGGACGAAACGAAGTCTTTTTCCGCGTACGTTTCGAACGGCGCTCGAATCATTTCGGTCACCTTTCCGGACGAGAAGAGGAGAGAACGAATCGACGACATCACGTGGAAAGTGCAACTTTTACCGTTTGATTTCATCGGGAATCGAGTGACGGTGAAAGCGACGATTACGCTCGCACCGGACGAGGAGAAACGAGCGATCACGATTGGCGCGGAGAAGCTGGAGTTTGAAGGCATGCCGAAAGAGTTCAACTTGGACGAGACGGTCTCGCTGAAGATGGAAGGACAGTTGGGCGAAGAAGAGAACAACGCGAAGGACGACCCCGGCGCGAAGCGAACGGCGAAAGGCGACGTGATCATGACCCTCGACGCCTCCGTGAACGATTTCGTCGCGCTCGTTCCGGGGTTAGACGACGTCGTCAACGCCATCAACGACGCGGTTTTAGCGAATTTACAAGGCGCGATCGAGAAAAATTTGATTGCAGATTACGAGCGGTGGCGAGTATCTTCGTCTTCGTCCGACGACGACGACGAGACGGCGAAACGAAATAGCGAAGAAGAGAAACAACAACAAAAAAGAGTCATTCGCGGGAACGGCGCTCCGGTAGGGGTCGTGCCGAAACGCGTCGCTAGGTTTTAGAGAGAGACAGAGAGAGAGGTTTACTTCTTATTTATAGGTCAAACGTGTATTATTTGAAATCGCGCGCGTAGTGTATAGATTACATCACAAAACACACTTATACACACAAACTCAATATTTCTCTCTGACAAAAAAATGGACGTCGTCGTGCAGCAGCAGCAGCGAGAGGAAGAGGAAGAGTGCATCGTCCTCGCCTCGTCCATCTCCTCGGAAACGTCCTCGTCGACGTCGTCCTCTTCTTATTCGTTGATCGCTTTCGCGTTGCCCCATTTCAATCAAATTCGCCGCTTCAAAGCCGCCGCCGGCACGCACCAAAGCCCGTCGTCCGTGACGTTCGCCACGTCCGAATATCTCTTCCAAATCCACGCGGAAAAGAACGTCGTCGACGTGTTCAACTGCCCGGGGGCGAAGAGAAAGCCGCACGTGAAAGATCAGCGCGTAAAACGGTACGTGTTGAATGGAAAACCGACGGCGATTTGTGCGACGAAATGCGGGAGTTTCGTGGCGGTTGGATTTCAATCCGGAGACGTGACGATTTGGGAACGAAGTACCGGGAAAATGAGAGCGCAGTTCAACGCGCACTTTAAGAGAGTGGTGAAGATGACGTTTACGAGCGATGGGTCGAGTTTAATCACGTGTTCGGAAGATACGGTGGTGAGCGCGTGGAGCGTCGTCGAGGCGTTGAATTCGAGTAGGAATAGCAACGACAACATCAACAACAACGCGGAACCGACGAAGAGTTGGACGAGTCACCAGTTGCAAGTGACGGACGTGTGCTGTTCGAAAAGCGCGGGGTGCGGGGCGGATTTAGTCGCGAGCTGTTCGGTCGATCGAACTTTGAAGGTGTTTTCGATGACTAGCGGTACCGGGAGCGAGTGTTTGGCGACGTTTGGGTTACCGAAGGCGCTGACGGCGGTGTGCATGGACGGAGAAGATCGGTGCGTGTTCGTTGGAAGTTGCGACGGGGAGATTTACGAGGTGAACATTAACGGCGCGCCGGTGGTGGTTGGTGGGGATGTTGGAGGAGCGAATCATCATTTGCACGACGCTGAAAACGACATCGACGACGCGAAAGAAGGAGACGATCGAGGTAACGAGAGTAAACGGAGAAAGAAGAACGAATCGTTCGCGACGTACCGCGGCCACGACCGCGCCATCGTCTCTTTGCACTGCACGTCGAACGGGCACCACTTGCTCTCGACCTCGGAAGACGGCACGTGCCGTCTCTGGGACCGCGCGAGCGGCAAGTGCATCAAAACGGTGAAACACCCTCGCGGCGACGCGCCGATCGCGAGCGCGTGCCTAGCGATTCGAAGCCACGTGGAAAAAGTCGTCGTCAACGTCGGAGGATCGAACGTGAATACGAACAATAACAACAACACAAACAGCAACAACGCGTCGACGACGGTGGCATCAACAACGACAACAACAGCCTACCCGCTCCAAAAATCCTCAACCGCCACGGAACCGGATTCGCCCCTCGGCGCTTTCGAACGCTACCGCGGCGGTACCGCGACGACGCCGACGGCGCTCGCGGCGGGAGAGAACAAGAGGAACAACGGCGACCACCACCCTTGGGACGGACCGATCGTTAAGCTGTAGCAAACAAAACAAACACACACAGAGAGAGAGAGAGAAAGAGAGAGAGAATCGTATAATGTAATATCACTTTTAACGCGCGCGCTGCTTTTACGTCGTAAACGTACACGATGTCATCATTTTTAAACGTCGATGTGACATCGCGCAGCGCAAAATCCACACAACAGCATTTGCATTTGCATTTTGGAAGGAAAAAACGCGAGATATTATTAACACTAATAATGTCGCCGTCGTCCTCGAAAGGAGGAGAGAAGATGAAGAAGAAGAAGAACGCCACTAAAAAGTTCAAGCTCGGCTCGAAAGCGCGCAGAGCGCTCAAGCTGCAAAAGCAGAGCAATGGCGGCGGCGGAGGAGGAGCGTTTGTTCTTCCCCACGGAGAAGACGAAACCGCCGCCGGCGGCGAATCGAAGAAGACGAAGACAAAGACGACACCTTTCGCGTACGACGAATCCCAAGACGAAGAGTTGAAACGGCTGCGAGCGTTGTATTCCAACCCCCCGAGCGGCGGTAATAACGACGACGAGGAGAACAACGAATGGTCCGCGATCGACGTCGACGCGAGCGAGTTGATGCTCGGAAGCTCCGAGGAAGGATTCGTGAGTCTCGAAGTGCTCGATTTTTCTTCGTTGAGGGAGAAGAAGAAGAAGAAGGATGAAGACGACGACGACGACGGGAAGAAGACGAAGACGAAGACGAAGAAGAAGAAAGAGGACGTTTCGAAGAAGAAGAAGAAGAAAGAGGAGAGCGTTGCTATTGTTGTTGAAGAAGAAGAAGAAAAAGAAGACGCGGGCGGATGCGAGAAACCGCCGCCGAGCAAGAAAGAGGCGAGGATTTTGAAGCGGAAGAAACGATGGAAAGAAAAGGTGGAAGAGGCGAAGCGGAGGAAGAAGATGGCAAAGATGAACGAAAAGGTGAACGGAGTGGAGAGAAAAGAGGACGGCGCGGACGAAAATGAAGAAGAAGAAGATGAAAGAAATGAAGACGACGACGACGGCGACGGCGGCGACTTCGCCGCGTGGTTGGAGTACGATTTACACCCGCTCTTGCTCAAAGCCATTCGCGCGCACCTTAAATTTACCTCGCCGACGCCGATTCAAGAGAAAGTGTTGCACCCGGCGATTAAAGGACGGATGGATATCGTCGGCGCGGCGGAAACTGGAAGTGGGAAAACGTTAGCGTTTGGCTTGCCCATTTTGCAACGGTTGATGCAAGACAAAGAGGAAGAGAAATGGTACGAGGATTACCCGGACGAAGAGAAACCGGGGAAAGGAAAGAAACATTTGCGAGCGTTAATCGTGACGCCGACGAGAGAGTTGGCGCTGCAAGTGGCGAAGATGCTCTCGGATCTCGCGATATACACGAACATTCAAATAGCGGCGATCGTTGGAGGGATGGCGAAGCAAAAACAAGAGCGCGTGTTGAAGAAACAGCCGGAGATTATCGTCGCGACGCCGGGGCGATTGTGGGAGTTAATTCGGGACGGGGAGAAACATTTGACGAATTTAGAGCGGCTGACGTTTTTAACGCTCGATGAGGCGGATAGAATGGTAGAGAGAGGGCACTTTAAGGAGTTGGAGAGCGTGATTAAATCGATTCCGGAACCGCCAGAGACGAGAAGGATCGCTCGGTCGGCGAAGTTGACGAAACGGAAACAGCCGATGATGACGAAAGTTAGCGATAATAGCGGTAAAAAGAACAAGAAGAAAGGAGAAAAGGATGACGAGGAGGAGGAGGAACAAAATGAAGGAGAAGAAAAAGATGAAGAAGAAAAGGATCCGACGGATAACCGAATCATGGCGCGAGACCGTCAGACGTTTGTTTTCTCCGCGACGCTCACCGTTCCGGATGAAGTGAAATACAAACTCGATCGAAAGAAACCGCAAGCG
>Ga0255776_10005115_pt1 | contig 13689 bp, 6 predicted proteins | sample 071ome_19_FD_179974 | JGI IMG/M metagenome (GOLD analysis project Ga0255776, IMG submission 179974) | Coastal salt marsh microbial communities from the Groves Creek Marsh, Skidaway Island, Georgia - 071413AT metaG (version 2) | ecosystem: Environmental > Aquatic > Marine > Intertidal zone > Salt...
AGCGGCAGTGGTTGCGGCTGAGGAGGAGAAGGCGCTTCCAAAGCTCCTTTCTGCGATGGAGCCGGGGGCGGAGTGAGCAACGATAACGGAATCGAAACGACTCCTCGTAAAGTCGTTTTGCAATTTGGACACACGCGAGTCGGAGAACCAACTACAGCAGAGCACGAAAAGCATAGCTTACGGCCTTTACCACATTTTGCATCAGCAGACTTTCGCTTGAAACGTTCTTGACGCAGTTGCAGTTCCAGTAGACTAGACGTCTGAGCAGCGAGCATATCTTGCGTGCCGGCGTTTGTGTCGGTAGTAGTAGTAATAGCGGCAGTAGTAGTATCTTCACCAGCAAGCATCTTTGCCTTTTTTACTCTTTCGGACACTCTCGTCCAAGTTTTTTCTGCTTCGCGTTTCGCCGTCATTGCGTCGATGCGTCTCGACGTCGTTTTCTCTGCGAGCTCAGCAGTAGCCAACTGGTACTTTTCTCTGAGCAGTTGTGCCCCTTTTTCCGTTTCTTCGCGCTTCAATCTCCAAGCCTCAGTTTGTTTCGCACACTCGCTTTCTTTTTCTAGCGCCGCTTTTAGTTCCTTCTCGCAGCTCGCCAACGCCTTCTGCAACGAATCCGAGCGCACAGCAAATCGATCAACTTGAACTTTGTGCCAAGCGAGCGTTTTTTCAAACGTTTCTGCCATTTTCTTTGCCTCTGAGGCTACTTTCTCGGATTCGCGGAGCAATCTCTGTCTTTTGACGATTTCGTTTTCTGTTTCTCCCAAGATCTTCTCAAATTTAGCTCGGTTTTTCTCAATCGCTTGGAGCCGTTCGCGCTCCGCTTCAGTCAGATGCGCCGATAAAACTCTGACGTCCTCCTCCATATCGTCTGGAATAAATATTTTCGACTTCTTTTTCTTCTTCTTCTTTGCATTTTCTTCGTCCTGATCGTTCTCTTCGTCGCTTTCGTGCAATGACATCGAATCGTCGCTCAAGTCTTCGTCGTCGCTATCTTCGCTACTGCTCAATCCGCACTCCTTTCTCAACTGTTTACGATGAGCTCGCCGTGCCACGCACGGAGGCCAATTACAACGACAATTCTGTTCGTGCTGCGTCGTAAGAATAGTTTGCGACATTGGTTTTTGTTTTCCGCTTCCACCATCCGTTCTCTCTCCTCCTCCACGTTCATCGTTACTATCGCCACTGTTATCTTTACAGTCGTCCTCCACATCTTCTTCACGCGCCTGTATAAATCCCGGAAGGTTCCGCCCTTCGTTCTTACCGGCGATGAATATTCTATCGCCGTCTTTTGCACTAACGATAAACGCTCTCTTTTCACGTTTCGAGAGCGGCGTCTCGCAACCTTCTTCAAAGACTAAATCACACGTCCACGTTTTCTTCTTCATCGCTTCTTGCATGAGCTCGAACGAAAGTTCGCGCCATCGATCGCATTTGTCACACGCAACAAAACTATCGCGTTGCGATTCAGCTGCTTGCCGATGTAAACGTTCCACGAGTTCCGTGAATGCCTTTGAAGACGCGAATGCACGATCGCAAGGAACATTAAATTCACCGGCGCTCGCAAACTCGTCGTAAAATCTTGCGTACGTTTCACGTTGGTACTCTGGATTTCCAGGTGCAACCATGCAAAACACCGCGATCCCAAAACCAATCGGTGATGAAGTATAATCTTTGAACTGCACGGCGTTTCGCCGCAACATCACTCGCGGGAACGGCAATAACTTTTGAAAGTAATTTGTATCCGTGCTGTTACGACAGACCAACAGAATGCCTTTGGAAAAGCCCCATTCGACTTCATTGATTGCCCGATGAATGAATCGCCACTGCGTTTGGGTTTCGTACGGAGGATTCAAAAGCGCAAATTTGTTGGCCCACGAATTCTTTGAAAGTAAACCGTTCGTCGACTTATCGTACAACACTTCGGCTGGAATGTTCGGATTAGACAACGAATTTGTGCACGGATCGAGCAAATCTTTCACATATGGGACTTCAACAGTCGGCCTTTCGAGACCAAACACCTTGTAACATCCTTCGATGATCCAATCTGGAGTCAAACCCTCCCGAAGCTTGGTATCGAGCTGATCTATTTTTCGATTCTTAACTGCTTCCGCATCGTTTTCTTCTTCTTCATTTGTGATATTCATAATGGCATTGTCATCGGTGGCATCGTTAACATTTCTATTCTCTGTCGTTATTGGTTTTTCATAGTAATGTTCATCATCGGAAGTCGTCCAGGGTTCAAAAAACTCCTCCGCGATTTCTTTCTCCGCTTGCTCTAAAGCAATCGCGGCTAACTTGGCCATGTGCCTGTTACCCAACATGTTCTGTATCTTCTCCGCGTATTGCGAAGCATCGTCGAAGCGTGTCATCTCGCAATCATCAGCCCAGATAAATTTTCGCGCTTTCCCGTACAAGTAAATCAAAGCGCACGGTTTCTCGCCTTGATACGGATGTTCGTCCCACAGCTGGTGCTTATGAAGGCAGTGCCGAAGTTTCCAAACTCGCCCAGTCCATATTTGACTCGTCGGTTTCCCTTTCTTTTTTCTTACCGAAGACGCTCCCCCTAACCCGGTGAGATCTTCTTTATTCTTATTATCATCTTCGACGTTTGGATCATCATCTCCTTTATTCGGATTCTTCTTCTTCGGTTTCTTCACCGTTTCGACAAACACAATGGTCCCGGGTGGAAATTTCACCGATTCGGTATTTGGCGCGTTCCACTCCCGTTCCGGAAACGGATTCTTATTCTTCTTCGGCACAAAAGTTACTTTAGATTTTGGCGCATTGCGCTTCCACCTCGGCACTAAACTCGGAACGTCTTTTATGGGAATTTTCTCGCGAATCTCTTTCAATGTCTGGCCGCTTTTTTCGTCGTTCTTCCCGTCCAAGCGCCAAGCGCCGGTGCTCATATATCTAACGTGTCCCCACCCTTCGGTAAACTTTATCTCCGGGTTTAACCGCCTTTTCACGTCTATGCTCAAACTCCTCGGATTTCTGAAAGTTTCGTCCTCTTTTTCAACGTAGATGTGCCCGTTTTCAGTCAAGGACCCGACCACTTGAACTTTCTCTCCCGAGTACTCGTACGAAGCCAACAGATTGTTTTTTCCAGCTTTCAAGAGCTTCAACTGGAGGAGAGTGAAAAGAGTGATTCCATCGTACGGTCCCCGCTCCCAAATCTTTCTCTCTTTCGCGGCGTTATTATTCGTCGCGTCGCCGTCGTCGAGCTTTTCCTTGTTCTTCTTTTTCTTCTTCTTTTTCTTCTTCGTCGTCGTCGTGGGCGGCGGCGGCGGCGGCGGCGGCGGCGGCGGCGGGGAAACGACACCGAGCTCTTCTTTGTAACGAACTCCATCATCGGCCCCGTTCTCGTTCTCGTCCGCGTCGTCGAGAACTACTGTTTCAACGCCGGCAGTTTCGACGACGACGACGACGTCACCTCCGAGAACTTTGTTTTCCTCGTCGTGGTCGTCGTCGAGGTCGTCGTTGGCGTCGTCGCGAGCGATCGCGGTCGCCGCGAAGACGGGAGGTGTGGGCGTGTGAGTATCTTCCATCTTTTTTTCTTTCTTTCTGGGGGGGTCAGATTTGTATTTTTTTTCAACAATTCTCGAAAAACCACACACCTAACTCTCTCCAAAACAAAAGGAGCCGAGAAGGATTTTGATTATCCGCTATTCGCGAGAACATTGGTGGAATCTTCGCACCAACACCGAGAAAACGACGACGCGTTCGTTTCGCTCTCTTCCTTCATTTCGCCGGTACTCGTTTCGTCGAGAGGGACTGTTTTTAGGTATTCTATTTTTTCCTCCTCTCCTCCTTCGGCGGCTCCTCCGCCTTGTCGCGAAGAGGGACCTTTTTGAACCGCTCGGAAATGCGAGCAGTTATCTCTGCACCCTTGGTATAAGCGCAAAGCGGCTAACGCGTCGAGGCGCGGTGAGTGTGGCGCGTTTGGACCTTGAAAGTCTCGCAGCGGCGAGGTATCGTCATCAGCAGCCTGTAAGAACTGTTCGACTAATTTTTTGAGCTTGACGCGTTTGCCTTTTTCTTTCTGCAAAGGAACGTACGTGGACGTGTCGCGAATGCGATCGGAAAGGTTGGGGACGTCTTGCTCGGTGATTTCCAGCGCTCGCAAATCGTGACGTGCGTCGTGCACGACGAGTTTATGAGGCTTATTCTTCCAAATCGTCGGCGTTTTTTCGTGCGCGCCGGCGAGACACGCGAGGACCTCTTCTCTCGCTTCCGAAAGCGTTGGCAACGCTTTCGTCCCTTCCCAATCGCGCGCGGTGAGTCCTGTGATTTCGGTGCGATAATCAAGCACTTTCACTTCCTCTCCATCGTCGTGTTTGCCATGAAACGTCACCACCGTCTCCATCAATACGCTTTCGTCCGAACCGTTTACCACGCAAATTTTAGCTAAAGTTTCCTCGCTCTTCGTCGTCGCAATCATCTCGCAATCGATCGCCACGTGCGGTGCGCATTCGCCAACTTCTAATCCTCTACGATTACTACTATTGCTACTGTTAAAAGCGCACGCGTGCACTCCTCCTCCTCTTCCCTCCTCTGGTATCCTCAAACACTTCCGGCACCCGCCTCTCGTCTCAAACGCTTCCTTACACCGCCGACTCGCCGTCGCGCCCAATAAATGTTCTCTCAAACGAAAGTACGTCTTGCACATCTTTCCACAGCTCGTGCAGCACGCGTCGTGATTCTCGTCGTGTGACTCTTTCAAAAAGTGCCGCTTCAAAAGCAAAACCGAGCGATGCTTTTTAAAGCAATAAAAACACGCGATATTTTTGACTAATTTTTCAGACTCCTCCTTCGCGTTATTCGTAGGTGTTTTAGAATCGTTCAACCCGCGAACGGTTGATAAAATCCGTCTGCTCTTTTCGTCGTTCATTTTCCACGCCATCATCTTTTTTAACCTCTCGAGGAGATGGTGCGTCGTATCGATGATTTACGATTGCGACGATAACGACGACGCGAACGATGCGTTTTTTGAAAATTCTTTAGAAGAAAAGTGGCGAAAAATGTGCCCACAAAACGAAAAAAATTCCCTTACAAAAACCCTAAACTTGACGCTTTGGTTGACGTTTTAAAGAAGAAGAAGAAGAAGAAGAAGAAGAAGAGACAAAAACACCACCAACTTATATCGATAACACATCGACATCAATTCGTTCTTCGATTAAACATCGTCGAGCAGCAGCAACATGTCGTCGACGGTGGAAGAGTTCAACGACCCTCACTTCGATCCGATTCATTACGTGAACGTGGCGGCGAGAAATTACATCACTAATAATAACAATAAAGATGAAGGCGAAAACGCGGTGGAATTGGAACGACTCTTATCGGAGCTCGAAATGCGCTTACAACTGCTCGGCGAGGACATTTCGTTGCAACTGGAGCGCGAATCGGCGCTCGGGGTGAAGCGAATACCGACCGCAATCGGTGAGATTGAAGTTTTAGAGGAAAACGTGGAGAGTTTAACGTCCACGGTGAAGAATATTTCGCGATCGTTGGACGAGACGGAGTTTCCTTCGAAACAGAGCATAGAGCGGTTGAGGAAAATCGACGAGGTGAAATCGAGGATGGAGAGAGCGAGGGATACGCTGAGCGAGGCGGCAGGTTTGGCAGAGTTGATGCATTCGGTGGATTCGGTGTTTAACGGGGAGAACGTGAGCAACATGGCGGACGCGTTGGTGAGGATGAAGCGGGGGTTGGCGATCGTCGGCGACGTTCCGGAATTCGCGGACGGGAGAGATAGGATTGCGGTTTTGGAGAGTCGTTTGGAGAGCGCGGCGAGGCCAGCGTTGTTGCGAGCGCTAGAGATGGATAAAGGGGTGAATACTAGTGGAGGTAGCGCTACTAATATGGTGAGCAGCAGCGGAAGTCGAGATTCGATCAAGTTCGCGAGAGACGCCCGGGACGCGCTGAGGAGCATCGGGAAGAACGAGAGCATCGAAGGCGCGTACGCCGAGGCGAGAGTGGTCTCGCCAGCCATGGACTTTTGGGTCGCGTTCGAAGAGAAGACTTACAACGATGGCTTGATGATGAGTGAGAGCAGTCCGTCGAATGTTAGTAATAATAACGACAAGAAAACGGACGAAGATGCCACGAACGAGGCTTTCGCGAATTTTCTGCCACAATTTTACGATTTCGTCATCAGCTTGATCGAGAAAGAGGTGAATTGGACGAAAAGTACGTTCCCTGAGGATGTGGCGACTTTGGTTTCGGCTGGTGTGGCGAGTTTACACCGCGCCATCGCGAAGAAAATGCAAAAGCGATTGGACACGTTGTGCTACGGAAGCTTTTACGGAGACGGCGCGAATAGTAACACGAATAGTAGTAGTACGAATAACAATAACGATGGCGAGAGTAACGTGGATATTGGTGCGGATTTAGAAAACATGATGCGATGTAGAATAGCGACGACGAGGTACGCCACGCGTTTGTGCGGAGCGTTAGAGCCGTGCGTGCGTAAAATGGTCACCGCCGCGATGAAAGAAAACGCGAGCGGGAACGGAGAAGACGACGACGCTTCGAACGCGCTGGACGAATCGTACTTGTTGTCATCCTCTGAAGATGAGGACGATGATTTCAGGAGTCGGTTTACAATCGATGTGGATGCCGTGAACGGTACAAATGCAGATGGTAGCAACGGGAAAGGAGACGGAAGCGGCGCCGCCAACAACAAAAAATCAAAGAAACGCGAAAAAGTCGCCACCGCGGTTCAAAAGTTCACCGAAGCTTTATCGACCGTCTTCATCCCGTTCGTGAAGTCCGAAAAAGTATTTCCTAAACTCGAATCGATCAAGTTGCGTGAGGAGATTGTTTCCCTGGCGACTTCGACGGTGGACGCGGATGATTTCGACGGCGACTTTTTAGCCTTTTCCGCCGCCATCGAAAAGACGTGTAAAAGCGCCTCTAAAAGCGCGATGAAAAGTTTCATCAGCTGTAAAGAGTATTCAAGCGGTTTAGAAACTGTCGCTGCGGTGAAATCCATCGACGATTCGTTGACTCGATTCATGAAAGAGTTGGAAGGGAGATTGAAAGCAGTGCGCATCGCCATCGGTTTAGATAAGAGCATCGGCGGCGCGAGTAGTAGCAGTAATAAAAACCCGGAAGATTTCATCGATGCGAGTTTGAGTTTGTTGAGAGCGACGAAATCTGTACCGCAAACGTTTGCTGATCTCGACGCGCGCGCGTCTTTCACTTTGAAGCAAATCGCCAACGAAAGCAATTTCGCGAATGGCGGCGGCTCAACCTCTGACGTGGAATTTCTCCGTGCGATTGGTGGTAAGAAGCACATGGATATCGTCTTTTCGACGCAATCGCGGCTCGATGCCGGGCGATCGCGAATGCTCTCAAGTTACTTGGAACCGTTCGCGGAATCTTCGTCGGCATCTGCGTTGTCCAGGAATAACAGCAAAAATGACAAGTCGGGCATCCTCGCCGCTGCACATTCGGTATTCCCGAGGACCGCGGACGCTGCTGCGCAGTTCAGAGACGCGTGCGAACGTCTCGTTCGCGATTGCTTGTTACACCGCGTGCGCCGTGAACTCGAAAATATCGAAAACGACCAAATTTGGACGAAAATGGCGGCACAAACCGCACACGAATTGCCAACGTTTTCTGCGTACCCGCAAGAAAAGGCCACGAATTCCGGCGAGTACCTCTTGTCGTTGCCGACGCGTCTCGAAGCGCTCGTGAACGTCGTCGGTGATGAGGTTGGCGCGGCCGCGTCGTCGGCATCTGCCGGCTTCTTCGGTAATGACGAAGAAGACGAGGATTTAGCTTCGATTTGGATGGAGCGTGTCGCGGAAGCTTCGGCAACAATCTTCCTCGAGCGCGTGAAAAGTATTCGCCGCTTATCCGAGCCCGGCGCCGCGCAATTAGCCGCCGACCTCGAATACTTTTCAAACGTCGTCACGGCGCTAACTTCTCGACCTCAAAGAGGTTTACTCGCGTACATGCAATGCGCCAGTGTCGATGCGGACGACTACGCTCGATTCGCCAGAGAAACGGTTGAACAACAACAACAGCAGCAACAATCGGCGGAAAATTCAAACTCCTCGTCGGAGGCGTTCATCGATCACCGCATTGTCAAGCAAGTCGCCGCGATGCGCGGTATAGCTTTATAATAATAATCATAACGATGTATTTTATAGTTTTTCTTTTACGTGCTTAGTGATGAACAAACTAAACAAAAGTCTCTCTCTCTCTCTTTTTTCGTCCTCCTCTTCTTTCTCAAATTGGGTGGATCTGTTCGGAACGTCGCGCGCTCGGCCCGCTGTGGTGTTCCGACGCGTGCTTCACGTGCTTTTGCACAAACGATCTTATAACACAAACGCCTTCCTTTTGCATTTTCTGATACGCTTCTCTCGTAATTCGTTTTCCCACCGGTAATATCGCCACCGTCACGAACGATTTCGTGAGAAACTTTGCGAGCCCTTTCATTTCTTTCTTCAGGCACTGCGCTTCGCTCACTTTAATCTTCTCGTCAATCTTCTCGTCGAAGAGTTTCACAAAGACAGAACACGACGCGTCCGTCGAAAAAACGAGTCTCTTCGCGTCCACGACGTTAGTTGCGACGCCTGGAATCGTCACGCCGAGTTTATTCTTCGAACTGAACTGATACTCTTCATCTTCATCCTCGTCCAAAATATACAGCGCGTATCTCGGCGCCAACCTCGCTCTTTTCTTCCCGGCGCAAAAATACGCCTCCAACTCGTGCACCTGCTCCTCGCTCAAAGGACAGCTCGATTCCGCGACGTTCCACCCCGGTTTCGAGTTCTTCTCCTCCCACGCTTTGATCGGATCTTTCTTTTCTCTCTCCTCCTCTTCTTCTTTTTCTTCTTTTTCTTCTTCTCCTTCTTCTCTTTTCTTATTACTCTTCTTCTTTCCTCCCTCCGCGGCGACGACGTTCTTCTCCGCGAACGATCGATCGCTCGTTCCTTTTTATGGATGTTTCCTGTCCGACTTTGTCGTCGTCGCTCTTTGCGGCGGCTTGTCGTCGTTCGAATGCATGCGTGCGTGTGTTTTTGCGTGCGTGCGCGTGCGTGCGTTCTTTGTTTTTTTGTATCTAATGATATAAAAAATACGAGTGAGACTCTTTTTTCGAATATTTTTTGGCACCCCATCAAAAAGAAAAGAAAAAGTTTTCTCTGTGAACTTATCGTAAACTTGTTTTCCGTGTGCTGGAATGTCTGCTTTTGACATATTCCAAGAGAAGTTGATTTGTATACGTATTGAGATTGATGGAATATTCTCCTGCTCTCTTTCTTGCTCGACTTTTATTATTCGTGCTGTTGATCTCTCTCTTGTTTTTTTTGAAAAGGAGCCGTTTTTTCACTCAAAAGAGGTGTTTAACTTACTATTTTTGCGTGGTAAAATTGGAGGAAGGGTGTACCCAATCGCGGTCAGTTTTGCTTTTTTGGTACCCAATCGCGGTCGGTTTTCCTCTCACTCACAAAACCAAAAATATAATTCGGACGAAGGCACCACGCTCCAAAAGACGCCCAAAAATTTTCTTCATTTAATTTGTCACGCAGAACACGAATAACGCACACTCGTATATATACATATCTTTCCCGCTCTCGCGCGAAGTATAAAGCAGATATATATATATATACATAACACGCACACGCACGTAACACGCCCGCTGGTGTTGAAGCGCATCTCTCTCTCTTTCTTTTATTCGTTCTGCTATTGAAACGCGGAGGATTTTAAAATGTCGAAGGCAACCCTTTGTTCCGACGACGCGGGTAACGAACTTTTCCTTCAAACGCGGAAAGATGATTTTGAAGGAGAAGGAATGAAGATGGTCGCGGAGCACGAGGAGCGAGGAAACAACGAGAGGATAAATAATAATTCTGCGCCGCCGAAAGAAGAGAACAACGCTCTGAACATGGGCGGTCGGACGTTATCGCTCATCACGGAAGAGGACATGCTGTTGGAGTTTGAGCAAATGCAAAAGAGGATGAATTTGGTGAAGCCAGGGAAGAATTTGACGGTTCGGGTCGATTGCGATAACTCGAACGCGAAAGACGGAAGGAGGGATTCGAATAAAGACGGTAGCGACAGCCATCGGAGCAGCAGCACGAACGGCGACGAATGCGACGGCGGCGAGGACGGGGGGTCGCCGAATGATCTCGAGAATACGGTGCATTTGACCGATAAGTTTCTCACGGACCGGTCGAGGAGCGGCGAAACGACGCGGATTCGATTTAGCGAGGACGCGTCGAGTCGAGGGACGACGTTTGCGGCGGCGTCGCAGAAAGGTCTCGGACGAAAAGAAAGAGAAGATACGTTCTCGGTGTCTATTTTTGACGCCGGAAAGTTGGACAGCATGTTAGGAAAGCGCAGAGGCGCAATAGTAGCTAGCGAGAATCAAGACAACAGGAGTAATAATGATAATAATAACGTTAGAGTCGGGAACGAAACGTTTCGTTCATTGGGTGATTTGAAAGTCAACGAGAAGCGGCGGATAGGGATGTTTTCTGTGATCGATGGTCACGGTGGCGCCGGAGCAGCCGCACATTGCGCGGCGTCTTTACACGAGATGATATTCGAACAGCTTTCCGATAAGTGCGAGCAAATGGCAGAGGCGACGGAGAAGGCAAGAGATAAGTTGATGAAGATGAAACGCGCTAAAGTAAACACGAGTCGGTCGTCGAGTTATGAGGATATGAGCGGTTTGAGTGGTAAGATGAGCGCGAATGAGGGAGAAGAGGTTGAGATCCAGAAAAGAGAAGAAGAGAGCGGGTTCGACGAATTAGTAAGAGAAGCCATTATAGCCGGGTTTAAACGATGCGATGAGGATTTTTTGAGTCGAAATAAGAACGATTTTTCTGGCGCGTGCGTGGCTATGGCGTTAATTTGGGACGACGCCGTGTGGATCGCGCACCTCGGAGATTGTAAGATCATCGCGGCGGATTTCTATGCATCGAAACCGTTGGAATTACTGACCGAGACATTAACTACAGATCACATCGCATCGAATACGAGTGAAGCTAACGCGGTGATTACGCGCGGCGGGTTTATAAGGGCCGCTGCGAACGCTGGCAGTAATATTTACCCGAGAGGGAGAGAGACTGGCTGCAATTTATTCAACAACTATTTTCTCTCCGCGTGCGGCGGCGGGAGAGGGAAGAGTGCGGCTGCTACTTCTACTTCGCATATTTCTGGTTGTGCGAACACGGAAAACGATAAGAATTTTGTGTGCTCGAGAGGTGGCTGCGACTCCATCGCACGAGTCAACGGCGAACTCGCAGTAACGAGATCCATCGGGGATCGCAGGTGTAAACCGCACATTTCATGCGAACCCGACGTTCGAAAAACTCGATTTAAGCGAAAAGAGAAACGAGACGACGAGATATTTTTTCGTAGTAGTAATAGCAGTCATCAAAATATCAAGGGTAAAGAATCCTTTTTGCTTTTGAGCACAGACGGTACGTTTGGATGCGGCAGGGTGAAAGATCGAGATGCGGCCGAGGTGGCGGCAAACGCCCTTTTGATTGAATCGCATAAGCAACACTCTCCGAAGGCGTCGTCTTCCTCGTGGGGACAGCGCGCGAGACGGGCGTGCGCTGAAGTCATTTCTCATGTGAAAAAGAAAGGAGGGAAGGATGATGCGACGGTGATTTTGATCGATATTGAGAGTGCATTTAGTAACTAATAAAGTTTTGAGCGCGTAGACAGCTTTGAAGAAAAGTTCGCCTGATATTTTCGCATTTTGTTTATATTACATTCTTCTCTTCTCTTTTCTCCTTAAAAAAACCAAGTGCTTCTTCTTAAATCTCTTTCTTTGCTGCTACGTATAATGATTAGTATTATTGCTGTATTGATTCATTGAGTTGCGTGGTGGTTGGTGGTGATGGTGATGTTTGGTGGGAAACTATAATTAGATGACGGTGCCGTCAGGAATCATCGCATCCTTTTCGATGACGACGATGTAATCCTTGATGACCCAGCCCTTCATTTCCTGCGACATGTCTTCCTTGACGTTGTCTTTGTTCGTGATGGAGCAGTTAGCACCGATTCTAGCGTTCTTGTCGACGATGGCATTCTTAATCGTAGAACCCGGGCCGACGCCCAACGGCATGAAGCAGTCGTCCTTGGAGGCGCACACCGCTTTGTTCTCATAAAAGTCAGCACCCATCAACAACGTGTCCTCGATAACACAACCTTCGGAGATGTGCGATCGCAATCCAACCATGGCGTTCTTAATCGAAGACTTTTCGATGAAGCAACCGTCACCGATGGTCGATTGAGAGACGGCGCTGTCCAAAATTTTCGTCGGCGGCAAAAATCGAGACGAAGTGTAAATCGGCGCCTTGGCTTCGTAGAAGGAAAATTGCGGAGTTTCCTTGTTGCATTGCAAGTTGGCATTGTAGAACGCTTTGATGGTTCCAATGTCTTCCCAGTAGCCATCGTACAAAAAGGCTTGGACGTGCATGCCCATATCCTTCGCGTGCGGGATGATTTCACCGCCGAAGTCATTTTGGTCTTTGCAGTGAGTCATTAACAAGTCCTCCATAGCTTTGGCGGAGAAGACGTAGATACCCATGGAGGCAATGTACGGCATTTCCTTCGCCTTTTGAGCGTCCAAACCCAAGATTGTCGTGTCGACAGCCATCGCCTTCAACGCGTCGCCCTTCGGCTTCTCCGCAAAGTCAATAATTCTACCAGTCTCGTCGATTTTCATCAAACCAAACGCTTCCGCTCTTTCTTCATCCATCGGCACCGCAGACACCGTGATATCCGCGCCGACTTCTCTATGCTTCATGATAAACGGCTTGTAGTCCATTCTGTACAAGTGATCGCCGGACAAAATGAGATACTCGTCGCACTTGGAGGAGTTGAAGAGCCACTGGTACTGTCTGACGGCATCCGCGGTGCCTTGAAACCAAGCCTTGTTCGTCGGCGATTGTTGCGCGGCCAACACTTCGACAAAGCCAGTCTTCGTGTACGAGCCAATGTTAGCGTTGTATGCTTGCGCCAAGTGTCTGTTCAAAGATGCCGAGTTGAATTGCGTCAAGCAGTAAATCTTGTTGATGTCGCTGTTGATGCAGTTGGACACCGGAATATCAATCAAACGGTAGTTCGCGCCCAACGGAACGGCCGGTTTCGCTCTTTTCTTCGTCAACGGGTACAAACGAGAACCCGCTCCACCACCTAAGATGATAGAGAGGACGTTGTCCATGTTGTCGGAAACGACGCCCGTGGCCGCCGCCGCGGTCGCCGCCGGTGGTTCCGCGACCGCCTTGTTGCGGACGATGGTGCATTTCTTTTGCGCAGACTGTTGTCGTTAGAGAAAAGGATAACACAGGTTAGCGATGTGTGCGCGCGCAAAATGAATGACGTGGTCTTCCGGGTGAACCATTCTTCTCTCTTTTCATTTTACTGCAGCGGCGCTCTCCGAGAGAGAGAGAGAATAAAAGAGATCCGAGTAGGAGAGATGCACACTATATCCAAATTATCCACTCTTTCTCTCCCCTTGCGTTTTTTTGCGCACTCGAGAGAGACCAAAAGCGAAGAGCGCGTCGCGATTGTTAACGCGCTCGACCGAAAAGCAAAACCGACGAGCGCGTCATCTTCCCTCCTTTCTTTTTACTCTCCTTTCTAGAGAAGGAAAAGATAGAGAAAATGGAAGAAAATGCGCGATTTTTGCGAGAAAAAGAGAGCGAGTAAGGGAAC
>Ga0255776_10005123_pt1 | contig 13679 bp, 12 predicted proteins | sample 071ome_19_FD_179974 | JGI IMG/M metagenome (GOLD analysis project Ga0255776, IMG submission 179974) | Coastal salt marsh microbial communities from the Groves Creek Marsh, Skidaway Island, Georgia - 071413AT metaG (version 2) | ecosystem: Environmental > Aquatic > Marine > Intertidal zone >...
CAATCCAGATACACATAACAGTCAATTCCTAGTGTTTAAGCAAGAATCGAAGGTTATAAAAGCTCTACTATTTCAAAATAGTATAAAAATATAAATAAATATTCTTTTTCAGAATAGATAGAAAGCTATAAATTTACCAGCTAGTTTCGATTTATTATTAGCTTTTTATATTAGACCCCTAGATGGACATCATTCTTTATATTCTGGCCGGTGCCGCTGTTGGCTTAGCTGTAGGTATCACCGGTGTTGGCGGCGGATCATTAATGACGCCGCTACTTCTACTGTTTGGCTTCCCTCCGCATGTAGCGGTTGGAACCGATCTTATGTACGCGTCGATTACGAAAGCGGGCGGTGCTGTTGCACACCATAAACAAAAAACAATTCGCTGGCGTTTAATGTGGCTAATGGCAGCAGGCAGTCTTCCGGCAGCCGGTATAACCGTTTTTCTATTACACAGTTATTTTGGTGACCCGGAAAGTTACAGTCACTTATTAACCACCAGCTTAGGCTTCATGCTTATCCTGACCTCAGGCGTCATCCTGTTTAAAAGCCGTCTAAGACAGAACATTGCTCAGGAAATCCTAAGCCAACAAGACCTGATTACCACTCGCAAGCAAGATGTGATGACGTTTGCCATGGGTATTTTCCTTGGCGTACTGGTAACACTGTCTTCGGTAGGTGCTGGCGCTATTGCCGCGGCCGTTCTGATGATTCTCTACCCTAAACTGGCTTCAGTTAAGATCGTAGGAACCGACTTGGCTCATGCTGTACCCCTGACGCTGATCGCAGGCCTGGGTCACATGTTCCTGGGGAATGTGGATTTCCTTCTGCTAGGAAGTCTGCTGATTGGTTCTTTGCCTGCCATTATGATTGGTACCAAATTGGGAGCTAACATACCGGATAAGGTATTACACCCTATAATGGCTTCGGTACTGATGATCATCGGTGCTAAATACGCCTTCTTTTAAGAAATGTTTGCTACACATTTCTTTGCTAATCTTTCTTGGCTTCCTTAGGATTTATGTCCGAAAAGGAAGCTTAAATCAATAAAAACGTAATCCTTCAGGTTTACTATTCACAGTCGTGAAAATTGGGGTCATAATGACCCACCTAGGGAATTCACGCCACGTAGCGCAACGTGATATGTAACATATAACTACCCATAAAGAATTGATGCGCACGCAGGATATCAGGAAATAAAAATGACAGAGCAGTTAGAAAACGTAAACGTGGGATCATCAGAGGTTTTAATTACACCCCACGGCCTTAAAAAAGACGTACCTCTTTCAGAAGCTGCAGCAAACGCTGTTGCAGAAGGTCGCCACACTATTCAAAACATTTTAGATCGTAAGGACCCTCGTTTATTTTTGGTGTTAGGTCCATGCTCTATTCACGATGTAAAAGCAGCAAAAGAATACGCAGAGCGTTTGAAAGTTCTTTCTGAAGAAGTGAAAGACACGCTTTATTTGGTTATGCGTGTTTACTTCGAGAAACCACGTACAACGGTTGGCTGGAAAGGTCTGATCAACGATCCGCATCTGGACGATTCTTTCAAGATCGACGAAGGCCTGCACATTGGTCGCCAGCTTCTTTGTGATTTGGCAGACATGGGGCTTCCTCTTGCGACTGAAGCATTGGATCCAATTTCACCGCAATACCTGCAAGACCTGATTTCCTGGTCTGCAATTGGTGCACGTACCACTGAATCTCAAACACACCGTGAAATGTCGTCTGGCCTTTCAATGCCAGTAGGTTTCAAAAACGGTACTGACGGTGGTCTGGAAGTAGCTATCAACGCACTTCAATCCGTTGCTCACCCACACGCGTTCCTGGGCATTAACCAGACAGGCCAGGTTTCTATCGTAAAAACCAAGGGCAACCAATACGGTCATGTCGTATTGCGCGGTGGTAACGGTAAGCCGAACTACGATTCAGTTAGCATTGCTCAATCTGAACAAGCTCTGGAGAAAGCAGGCGTTACTAAGAACATCATGGTTGACTGCAGCCACGCTAACTCAAACAAGCAGCCTGAACTTCAGCCGCTTGTAATGGAGAACGTTGCGAATCAGATCCTTGAAGGCAACAAGTCCATCGTTGGTTTGATGATCGAAAGTCACTTGAACTGGGGTAACCAGAAGATCTCTGACAACATGGAATACGGTGTTTCCGTAACTGACGCATGCATCGATTGGGCAGCAACTGAAAAGTCTGTTCGTGAGATGGCTGAGAAGTTGAAAGACGTACTTCCTACTCGTAATAGCTAATTCTCGAAATTATCTATTCGAAAAAAACGGATGCCTTGGCATCCGTTTTTTATGCGCTGTATTGAGTGCAGAGCATAATTCAATACACTGATCTATTTAGGAAGTTAGCCCCATCCCTTCAAAGACCTTAATGAAGGCTTCTGGTTCAGGTCTTACCCGATAGTTATCCGTTAAGTCGCTGTACACAAGAATGCCTTTACTGTCCGTAATCAGAACCGTTGGTCTTACCGTATCAGAGTCATACCCTAAAACTTCCATGCCCGTCGGCGTGCCCTTCTCCGCTTTAATACCAAGCGCTTCAGCTGCTTTTAAGTTTTTATCTACCAGGAATTTAAAAGGCACCTTAAACCGATCTGCCAAGGCCTGCGTATTTTCTTCCGGCTGAGGACTGATCAAACACACATCTACCCCCATCTCATTGAGCTGAGTATAGAGCTTTGAGATCTCCTTCACTTGAGCTACACACAAAGGACACCAATTTCCGCGATAAAAAATCATCAGTGTTGGTTTTGCTGAAAGATCTGTTCTTGAGAACACCTCCCCGGAAGGCGAGCTCAAAGTAAAATCGGGAAGAGGTTGTCCAATATTCAAAGAAGAACTGCCCTTTCCGCCAAAACTTGAATACCAAAACAAATACATACTCCACCCTAACCAGGCAACGGAGGCTAAAATGGTCGCAAGTGAATTTCCTTCCATTAGACTTTGATAGGCCACTGCCACACCCAAAATCAACGTTGGAATTGTCCATTTAGGAAGCAAGGCTGACGTTCTTGCCGGCTGCCCTAGAAATAAACCAACAAAGAAAGACAGACCAATCAAATGCAAAATCGCACTTAATGCCATAGCAACGGATTCTGTCTGACCATAACTGTAAAAAGAATAAACGGTTACTAAGGTTAGGTAGGTACAGTAACCTGAGATAAATAACGACTTCAGCTTTTGCATGATTAATTGTCCTTAATGATTACTTCCTGATTTTTAAGAGTGGTTTATGAGCGTTCTATACAACAACATTAGATCTTTCTGAATGTCCTGATTTGAACTTCCTTCGCGTTGACGTACTCGAGCCCCTTTAATCTGAGTAATAAGAATACTGGCGGCCTGCAGTGGCGTTACAACCAGCTGCTCACCCTCAGCTTCTATTAACTCAAAACATACTTTTAAAGAGGCTTCAACTCTGGATAATGCTTCAGAACTGACTTGTTTAAATGATGCCATCGCCCTGTCGTCTTCACAGAGTGTATTCACCATCAAACACCCTGCTGGCATTAAGTTATTCTCTGAAAATGCCAGAACTATGAATTGCTCAACCCTGGATTGAGCCGGCAGCATTTTATTTTCAAGAGTGAAACTTATTAAACGTGTTTGTAACTCAACAAACTGATCCAGCACTTTACTGAACAAAGCATCTTTATCGCCGATCGTGTTGTACAGCGATCCTCGACTGATCCCCATCTCATCCAATAGTTCCTGAATCGAACTGGCACTGTAGCCATGTTGCCAAAAATAGATCATGGCTTTATGAAGAATTTCTCGTTCATCAAATTTCTGTGGCCTAGCCAAATTACCTCCAAACAGAACAACTCAAGATATGGAACGATCATTCCATAATAAAGACTTTGATTTTCAATACAAGATAAAAAAGCGCCAAATAGAAACCCTATTGACGCTTTTTATTAACTCTTCATTTTTACAGAACTCAAACCGCTATAAAAACAAACCACCAGAGATCGCAGTGACAGTAACTACAGCCCAGATCGGCAAACGAGCAACAGCTACCGCGGTCCAAACCAAAAGCACGATCGCCATATCAACAGTGTTTAATACCGCGCTGGAGAAAACTGGCTGATACAAGGCAGCAACCAACAACCCTACGGTTGCAGCCACAATCCCCTGAACAGCACCCGCAATGTACATGTTCGATTTCAGTTTTGGCCAAATAGATAGTGTTGCTATCACTAGCAACCAACCTGGAAAGAAAATAGCTAAAGTAGCAACCACAGCATTTGTCCAGCTATTCTCGACAACATAACCAAGATAACTTGCGATGGTAAACATTGGGCCCGGAACAGCCTGAGCCAAACTGTATGCGGTTAAGAACTGGTCTTGAGACAAACTCTCAGAAATCAAAGGTTCAGCCTGTAGCATAGGCAATACCACATGGCCGCCTCCAAATACCAAACCACCGGCACGATAGAACGTATCAAACAGGCTTAATTCAACCGAACCGTACGCTTGGCTAATAAATGGCAAACCAAATAACAGAAGGAAGAAAGCCACAATAAATAAAGCGGACAACATTGGCGTTGCTTTAGTGGTGAGCTGTTCGACTTTGGGAGCCCCTTGTCTCAGAAGCATTGCCCCAATGAATCCTGCCCCACCCATTGCAAGCAATTGAACCGTCAGTACAGAGCCCAAAATTCCCGAACTCACTAAACCAGGACCGACTAATACCAAGACCGCCGTAATAATAGTGATCGTGAACTTCAAACGCGTAATGCATATCTTCTTCGCCATATCCCAAACCGCATCAGCAACAACAGCAACCGCCAAGAGTTTCAAAGCATGTAAAACACCGTCAACAAAACTCAAATCAGCCGCGTGCTGAAGTGCAAACGCAGCACCTATCATGAGCAACACGGAAGGTAAGGTAAAACCAACGAACGCGATCAAGCTTCCCAACACGCCGGCCTGACGATAACCTACCGCCATACCTACTTGTGAACTGGCAGGACCAGGCAAGAAATGACATAGCGCAAGTAACTCAGTATATTCAGCTTCTGTAAGCCACTTGCGTCCAACAACAAACTCTCGATGAAAATAACCAAGATGTGCAATAGGCCCACCAAACGAAGTGCAACCTAAACGAAGAAAAACAAGAAAAAGAGATAACATGCTCTGCCTTTGTGTATAAATAAATCAGACTCTTAAACCAAAGAGCCAACAACAAAGGCAGAGAGTACTAAAGAGACATGACAAAACAAGTAATAAGAGACATTTAATTAGCCAACAAGAGCAAATAATTCATCTTTTCTTGAGTCATCGACAAAACTTGCCTCAATGCTGTTTTTAACCAGTGCAACAGCTTGTTCTTCCGTCATATTCAAAGCTTCAGCCAATGCGACAAAGTTTTCTGTCATGTAGCCACCAAAATACGCAGGGTCATCAGAGTTAACCGTAACGCAAACGCCCTGTTCCAACATGGTTAATATGTTATGTTCAGACATATCATCAAAGACACATAACTTGGTATTTGACAGAGGACAAACCGTTAAAGGCATTCTAGTAGTCGCTAGATGCTTCATTAACGAAGGATCATCAATAGAGCGTACGCCATGATCTATACGGGAAACTTTAAGATCATCAAGTGCCGTCCAGACATATTCAGCTGGTCCTTCTTCTCCCGCGTGAGCTACGGTCTTCAAATCCAACTCCCTTGCCTTTGCAAATACACGACTAAATTTCTCTGGTGGGTGACCTTGCTCTGAGCTATCAAGACCCACACCAATAATGGAATCGAGATAAGGAACTGCCATCCCCAGGGTCTCAAAGGCGGCCTCTTCAGATAAGTGCCTAAGGAAACACATTATAAGTTGACTGCTGATGCCTAACTTCTCTTCTCCGTCTTTCAGCGCTTTAGATATGCCGTTAATAACCACCTCAAAATCGATTCCTCGATCAGTATGGGTCTGTGGGTCAAAGAAAGGCTCGACATGAACTACGTTTTGCTCTTTACACTTTTTCAGGTAAGCCCAGGTAAGGTCGTAGAAATCCTGTTCATGAATCAGTACATTGGCCCCTTGATAATAAATATCCAGAAAGTCCTGAAGTTTACTAAACTCATAAGCCGCCCTGACTTCATCTACATTTTTAAAAGGCAACTCAACCTGATTTCTCTGTGCCAAGGCAAACATAAGTTCAGGCTCAAGACTTCCTTCAAGATGAAGGTGCAGCTCTACTTTTGGTAACCGATTCAACCAATCCTTCGAAACCTTACTCATGCTCTTTCTCCAACCTTAGATAACTAACCAAGTAGACAACTTTAAGAGATTTTAATCAAAAGCACTGAACATAACGAGCTCTTAATTTAGTATTCTAGTTGCAAAACTCCTATTCACCTTAACAACAGATGACCAACTACGTTATGAATTACCTTCCTTGTATTGAAATTGAACCCAATTCACAGGCAAATGCTTCCGTTATCTGGTTGCACGGCTTAGGGGCTGATGGCAATGATTTCGCCCCAATCGTTCCTGAATTAAACCTGCCAACTGATTCGGCCATTCGATTCATTTTTCCTCACGCGCCCAGTATCCCAGTGACCGTTAATGGTGGATTTGTCATGCCGGCCTGGTATGACATTCTGGAAATGAATATCGAGAGAAAAGTCGATGAAGCCCAGTTAATAAACTCAGCTAAGGAAGTTGAAAAGCTCATTGAAAGAGAAATTGAACGTGGTGTGCCGTCTGATAGAATCATTCTGATTGGTTTCTCCCAAGGTGGCGCGGTTGCCTACCACACCGCACTAAGCTATCAGAAACCACTTGCTGGATTACTGGCACTTTCAACCTATTATGCGACTGAAGACACCATTGAATTGAGTGACGAAAACCGCAACATCCCGATCTATATTCAGCATGGCATTCAGGACCCGGTGGTTGTTCATCAACTGGGCAGAAAAGCTCATAAAACTCTACAGAGCTCAGGGTACCAGAGTCAATTTCAGGCCTATCAGATGGAACACAACGTATGTATGGAACAAATTAGCGACATCAGAAACATTTTACTAAAGTTACTTGAGTAGCTAATAAGCAAGTAAGAAAAATGTAACAAAAGACACAAAAAGCCAATATAAATAAAGATGGGGCTGGATATACTCCTGAAAAATAATTAAAACACTCTCAGGTATTTTTCATTGAAGTTTTCATACCCAGTAATATTCGGACTCTTATGTTTACTCCTATTCACCCATCAAGTTCTGGTGGATAGCCCTGCTGCTCAGTCAACAATGGCAAACAAAGTGTACCTGAGCGATGAGCGTAGTATTCACCTATCGCCCTCGGCCACTTTCTATGAAGACCCTGAACATCTACTAACACCTGACATCATCATAAATAGGCCAGACCTGAATGGCTTTCGTACTGACAACAGCGCGCCTAATTTTGGCCACTCTGATTCTGCTTACTGGCTAAGCGTCGATATTGAAAACCCGAGATCAAACAGCGTCAGTAGAATTATTACACTTAAATCCCCTCTTACGGATCTGGTAAGTTTCTACGTTATCAGTGACAAAGACATTCTGGATTCCTACACCACTGGCGACAAAGTACCTTTTAATATTCGAAGAATCCCACATCCAAATCCGTCCATTGAAATCCAGATAGATGCTCATAGCATAGTACAAGTGCTCATCAGACAAGTTACCAGTTCACCAATTCAGTTTGATGCAGTTTTGATGTCTAAAGACGATTTCTATAAAGAACACCTGAGCTCGACCGCTCAGAGCATGTTTTACTATGGAATTCTTTTCCTTGTTATGTTGTTTGGTGCTTACACCTTCTGGATTACAAAAGAGAGGATTTTTGCCAGTTATACCGCTTATATTTTCTTTAGAATACTCTTACAGTCTTCACTTGCCGGCTTTGCTTTCCAATACTTATTCCCTAACCTACCATCGATTCAAAATCTGGTTCTAGTACTTTCTGCCTCAGCCACTATGGCCTCTTTCGCGCTATTTACATCCCACCTATTCAATGTAAAAGGCTTTCGAAGCTCACTAATTAAAGTCTTAATGCTCTTAACCACGACGCCATGCTTGATTATGTTCACGGATTATCAGTTCGCACTTATCCTGACAAAAGCCATTGGTCTGCTTACCCTAATATTACTTATGGAATACGCCTGCTTTTATGCGTTAAAAGGCATCCAGATCGCTAGATTTTATTTGATGACTATGTGCATCGTTTTTGTGACAACAGGGTATTTCACCCTCAGCCAGTTTGGTTGGGTTCCTCACAGCAATCAACTGCATTCATTCTTTCAACTCGGCATGATGCTCGAAATACTGCTGTTAGTCATTCTGATCTCGATGCGCTTTGAACAGGAAACCAAGCAACGAGTAATGGCTGAAGTTCAAGCACAAAAACATTCCCAGGAAAGTGATTTATTAGAAAAACAGTTGCACCACAGAGCGTTCCACCACCCCAAGAATTTGTTACCAAATGATGTTTACTTCCATCAAACCTATCAAAACATGATTGCAACAGATGGTTTCAGCTCACATGCCATTGTCTTTATCAAAGTTCATAAGCTGAAAGAATTCGATCGTACTCTTGGCTCAAAAAGCTCAGAACGATTAACTCAAGCATTAGCTAAACACCTGAACGCCAGCCTAAGAGCGTATCCTTCCATCGTGGCCGTCGAGCAAAGCTCTTCAGGGCCAGTTAAGCTTGCCGCACTCGACCAATCCAGTTTCTTATTCCTGGCCGATGTAGAAAGCGAGAAAAAGATAAGCACACTCGTTCGAAGCATCTCAGATCGTTTGAAACACCCCTTTACCTTTGAAAGCATTAATCTCGATCTGGATATACGAATCGGTATTGCATTCTCAACGCAACCCCCAGAAGACATAGAGGTCTGTAGTCAGGTGCTGGATGAGCTCATCCGAGAAGCCAAAATTGCGGCAAATCTGGCCTTCGAAAAGCGGCGTCTCTTTCACAGTTATAATGAACGTGAAGACCACTTCAATGAAGAGCGGCTTTCGCTTGCTGCAGAGCTTCGTATGGCCCTCCAGAACAATGAACTGACCTTGGCCTACCAACCTCAAATCTATTTGAGCAGTAAAGTATGTTATGGACTTGAAGCCTTACTGCGCTGGCATAACTCTGGCCAGGGAATGATTAGCCCCGAAGAATTCATTTCAGTTGCAGAACAGAATGGATTAATTAAGCCACTTACCCTTTGGGTAATTAATAAAGCCTTAAGAGAATTCGGCCATATCAGAGAAGCACAACCTCAACTCCAACTGTCCATTAATATTTCAGTACTCAATCTTCATGAACCGGGCTTTGTTGAAGCAGTCTCTGATGCCCTGATTAAAACTCAGGTTCCTGCGGAAAATCTAACCCTTGAAATAACGGAATCGAGCCTGATTTCAGACGATCTACAGGAAAAAAGAACATTGAATGAACTGAAAGATTTAGGCATTCAGTTATCGATTGATGATTTTGGAACGGGGTATTCAGGGCTATCACAAATACACAACCTTGCGGCTCATGAACTGAAAATCGATAAGTCATTCATTTTTGATATTAATCAAAAGCCAAGCGCAGAGACTATTGTCAAAGCTTCAATCAATATCGCTCATGATCTAGGCATGAAAGTGGTTGCTGAAGGTATCGAGAACGCTGAATCTGAAAACACCCTTACCCAATTAGGCTGCGATATAGGTCAGGGCTTCTTATATGCGCGCCCAATGGATATGGACGCAGTGAGAATCTGGCTCACTGAAAATAATCAAAAAGCTTAAACCATCAGACCTACTGATCAACAAGGTACTTGAAAAGATATACTTTTAAACCTTTCCCTGCTTGAGCATCCTGAAACACCACAGGATTCTCAATTTTCTGTACAAGCTGACATTCAGGGCAATGTTCTTCAACTTCTCCTAACAAAAACGCATCATCAAGATCGGGAGAATTCAAACATAACATCACCCAGCCATCGGGTTTAACCAATTGGGGAATTCGACGAATGATCTTATGGTAATCCCGTTGGATGTTAACACTGCCCTTCTGAAAGCTTGGTGGATCAGACACCAGAATGTCGTAAGGCCCAGGCTTCTTAATGCGTCCCCAGGACTTAAAAATATCAACGCCCTGAAATAACACACCATCAAGATTATGATCATTTAATCTGTGATTTTCTCGGCCCGTAGATAACGCAGGTTTGGACATGTCCACATTCACAACTTGTCTGGCACCACCTGCGATAGCCGCCACTGAAAAACCACAGGTATAGGAAAACAAATTAAGAACATTAAGCCCCTTACTGTTGTTTCGAAGCCATTGTCGACCATTCTTCATATCCAGGAATAACCCAGTGTTCTGAGCCTTCCCCAAAGCAATGTGATACTTAAGCTCCTCTTCCACAGCAACCAGCTGATTAACAGTCTCTCCATGCATTACTTCAAAAGGTGCGCCCCTTCTGCACCGGTATTGAACCTGAATCGATTTTGCTTCTGGAAATATCGAAATTAGTTCATCAACTAAATCCTGAAGCCATTCAGGATCAGGCTCTGCAAAGAAAGTAATCAGCAATGCCGGCGAGATCCAGTCAATACAGACATGCTCGAGACCTTCGAAGTGATGGCCTCGCCCATGAAATAAACGCTGACTTTCTTTAAGATCGGAAGGACGGGTAAAAAAATCTACAGGAGATGAAGATGGTGAAAGCAACATAGTAAGAGTGCGCCAAGAAAAAGCGATACCTTACCAGATCTGATCTTAAAAGGCCTCGCTTCTCTACCAAGGGTTATGGCATCAAATGCCCTACTTTCACATAAATCAAAGCACCATCATCCTTAGTATAGGGGGTGTGCTTACTTAGATGAGGACTTCGTATCCAACTTCCTTTCGGATACTCACCATGCTCGTCATAAAAGGTTCCCTCAAGCACCAGTATTTCCTCACCTCCAAAATGAGAATGCATACTAAACTGTGTGTTCGGTGCCCACCTGACCAGAGCTACGTGTTCCCCTTCAAAATCATGAAGAGGCAAGACCTTAAGGCCATCCACAAGCCCCTGATGCCATTCAGCGGACTTTGAGTCGACAATCTTTTGTTCCGCATCACCTGGATCGAACTGATGAAGTTTCACGAAGATAAGCGCGCCCTGGCCACCCACTTTAGGTGCATGCGACGTTCCAATAGGATTACGCAAATAAGAGCCAACTGGATAAGCACCATGCTCATCCGCAAACTCGCCTTCCAAAACCAGAATTTCCTCACCGCCACCATGAGCATGAACTGGAAAATCACTGTTTGGCTGGTATCGAACTAAACTGGTGGCTCTGGCTACCTCATCACCTATCCGATCCAGCATCATCCTTTCAACACCAGAAACGGGGGCATCTACCCAGTTAAACTCTTCAGGTTTAACAACCACCCGCTGAGAAAAATCCGCATTCAACTTCATACAAAAAGAACCTCAACAAAAATCTGTGTATAAACGACGCATTCATCCTATAGGATCAGTGGGTTATACTTTTGTTCCCCTACATTGTAGTCTCCACCCCCAAATAACAACCAGAGCCCTATTTGTGACCTATCCCGTTCGCATCAACAAGTTCATTAGTGCTACAGGCTACTGCCCAAGAAAGCAGGCAGACAAGTTAATTAAGGCTGGCAAGGTCATTTTCAATGGCGGTGATTGCAGATTAGGTACCTTGGTAAACGCTGCGGATGAAGTAATAGTAGAAGGACACCGCCTTAACCATCGAGATTACACCGACAGGGAGCATGTCTACCTTGCCTACCATAAACCCGTTGGCGTGACCTGTACGGCTGCGCCCAATGCAAAAAACAATATTGTAGATGCAGTCCAACATGAACAACGCATCTTCCCCATAGGACGACTGGATAAGCCTTCCGAAGGTCTACTCATCATGACCAGTGACGGGGAAATTGTTAATAAAATCCTGAGAGCTGAAAACACTCATGACAAAGAATACATCGTCGATGTCCATAAGGATTTGGATGGTAAATTCACTGAAATGATGGCCAATGGTGTCGAGATTCTCGATACCGTAACCAAACCCTGTCAGGTAGAACTTCTTACGAATAAACAATTCCGCATCATTCTTCATCAAGGCTTGAATCGACAGATTCGTCGCATGTGCCTGGCACTTGGCTACAAAGTCACTCGCCTTGTAAGAACCCGGATCATGAATATAAGCCTGGAAGGTTTATCGGCTGGAGAATACAGATATCTTACCGAATCAGAACTAAATACCTTAAAACAGGCTCTAACCGGCTCCAGAAATGATCATACTAAGTATGAGTAATTATTTAAGCCGCTTATTATTCGACTCAAATAACTGACTGTCTTCCAGAGTCCAGGGGGTATAGTCTTTCCGACAATACTTCCATGCGCCTGAGAAGAAAAGGGGTAAGGTTTTACCAATAAAACCAACATAATTACGCCAACGCTTAAACCCTCTTAAACGACGACTCTTAAGCAATAGATAAAGATGAATTCCATGGATGTAAAGAGCAGATAAAGGCATCCATAACACAATCAACGACATACTGAAGAACAAAGATTTATGCCCCAGTTCTTTATATAAGTCAAAGCACACCGCCTGATGCTCCAACTCTTCTAAAGCATGCCATTTAAGAAAACGAACAGCATCATTATCAAACCCATCATCAAACCAGAGAGCTTGATCCTTTAAAACGGATTTACTGATATTTGCGGTGAAATGCTCCATCGCTGCGGGAATCGAATCCACGAACGATTGAGGCATAAACTTCTGAGCCCAATCAAACCCTACTGACTGAATACGTTCTAATAAAGTAACTCTAGAGAACCCGCCCTCCGACAACATCTGATTCACTTGCTTATGAAAACGAGCATGCATCCCTTCCTGCTTTATCACCCCCAACAGCTCCTCACGAAGCAGAGAATTATCAACTCGATTAATTGACTTCCGAAGGCTTTCAATGACAAATCGTTCAGTCACTGGAATAGTGACTGACAGCGCGTTCATAAAGTGGGACGCTTCAATCGTAGAAAGCCATTGCTCTGGAACATCAGTAAAATCGAAATCCACTTTTCGCGGAGTAATTGTAATTTCTGCTCTTTTTGAACTGGTAGTCACATCATCACGCTCATAATTGAATGAGGATAAAATACAAAACAAAACTTACACTGCAAAGTTTAAAACTAAAAAAACCGCAAGCTAAATCGAATAGTAAGATAAAAACATATTTACAGCTTGCTCAAAGATGTTCGTAATGCCCTTGAATGAAGGCTGTGTCTGCTCCAAGTTAACCATTGCTTGTTGACTCTAATAAATACAATCGCTTACAAAGGCTCTCAAATAGACAATTCTGAGTCTCACATCGGTTTCACACTTACCTGAACACCTCGATCAGATATAAAACCTTTCAGAACAGAACAAAGTAGCTCTTTTAACTCCCAAAATGAGAAAGGCATTAACCATTTACAGATGTAAGGAAATACTGTCCGATGGAAAAAATTTAGTATAAAAGGAATTTTAAAAAAATAGGGGGGAAATGGCGGAACAGACGGGACTCGAACCCGCGACCCCCGGCGTGACAGGCCGGTATTCTAACCAACTGAACTACTGCTCCGCAACGAGATATGAGATAGATTGGTGGGTGGTACAGGGCT
>Ga0255776_10005132_pt1 | contig 13664 bp, 14 predicted proteins | sample 071ome_19_FD_179974 | JGI IMG/M metagenome (GOLD analysis project Ga0255776, IMG submission 179974) | Coastal salt marsh microbial communities from the Groves Creek Marsh, Skidaway Island, Georgia - 071413AT metaG (version 2) | ecosystem: Environmental > Aquatic > Marine > Intertidal zone >...
GTCGGTGATACGTTGTTTATCCGGGATGGTACCCGCATGAAATGGGACGTGCTTGAGGACGTAACCAAGGTCTTCTTCGGAAGCAAGCCTTCAGGTTTTTGATGGTTCTGAATGCAAGTGAATGAAATTCTAAGACTGAATATAGGCACGTTTTCTTAGCGGCGATGCATGTGATAGTGAAGGGTGCGCCCCGCCAATACGGCGCCTTGCGTAGGCAAGTGGCTCATTGCCATGGATTATCTGAAACACCTGTACACCTAATTTGAGACTCAATCAGTTCAGTCAGTTATCTGGAGTACAGCTCTCGCTTTTGCATTTCTAGCCTCTGTATCTGCTAGTTCCCAACCGCTTTGAACCATGCGTGTCATGTATTGCTTGTTGTATAGAAAGCTAAAAATAAGTTGCCAAAGTCCTAATGAGAGAAACGTAAAAACGAAGTGCAATGCGCCTACCATAAGCTCGCCCCTGAAGACAGGAACAAACCAGCCAAAAATAAGATACGTCCAACTGAACCCATAACATCCTTTTTTAATCAGGCCACTTGCTTTGTGTTTGATAATGATTGGTTTAGCCATGGTGGTTTTCCATTACTTATAGATTTGTTGTTTTCGTCAGTAGTCTGCCTTTTTTCTGTTTTGTTCCCAATGCAGAGTTTGTAAGTTTGATAAATCATCTGAGCCTACTTTGGCTTTTGGTGTGATATGATCTACCTCCCAGCCATATTTATCTGTAGTGCCATATTTTTCCCAATGGATGACAAAACCATAGGCATCATGCCGCCAAATATTGGGATCAAATGTATTGATAATACGGCCTTTATTCCAGATTAGTTTCCGTTCTTCTATTGTGTAGTCTGCCATGCTTGTCTCCATGAAAGAGTTGATAGAAAGCAGCACATCTTGGCGGGGAAAAACAACGGAGCCGAACACTAAAAACGTCAATGCTGCGTTAAAAATGCATATGGGTATGGGGTTAAAGGCCGTCAACTATCCATAAGGCTAAGGGCTAGCCTTCATAACTTGCCTTCAGGCAAGCCAAGCCATCTATCCAGAGGAACGTAACTTTATCTGCCTACTATAAGTCGGCATTATACCGCAGATGAGTTTATTCCCCATCCCCAGCATATTCTGGCAGAGTTTCAGGTTGCAGGGATGAAAGAGCAAGAAAGTTTCGGCAGGTCACACACCCACCAAAATCCCCACACTACCCCTTCAGGTAGCGGACGCCGACGATCTCGCACATATGGGCGTTCTGTATTTTTGCCCGCTGGTCCTCGATCATCTTCACCCAGACATCATAGCCAACCTTTTGTGACATTTTACCGGTAATGACCTGAAGCACTTTCTCGCACTGGCCGGTGTCGCCTGCGCCGATGCCTGCCCCCGGCTCACCACAGATGGCATCTGAATTCCGCACCATCTCACCTGCCTTGTCATGCACCAGCACGGAAACAGCCTCAACCCCCCGGCCGGTCCGGTTTGTGTGCTGAAGCCGGAGCAGAAAATAGGTGGCAACCCCGGCCTCATCGTCTTCAAAGATGACGTCGACCATGCAGGGGGTTTTGTCCCTGTCATGGGCGGTGAGAGGAGGCGCCACCGCACTGGTGAGCATCAGCAGGCTCAGCGTGATCAGAAAATACCTTAGCATCGGGGTCTGCCCGGGTGTTCTGCCGGTTTCAGCCATCGTAATTTATCCCCCCGCGATGCCGGTGCCACAGCCGGTAAAGATGCCTCTTTTTCTGCGGATCATCGCTGTCCTCGAATTCAGACCGGTAATGCCCGAGTTCATGATTGTTGAGATACTGGATCTGCCCGCGTTCAAGCGGCGCCTCCACCCAGAGATCAGGCGAAGAGGTCACCTCATCAATAGCATGAAGCGCATCGATGAGGGGCGCGTCCATCTGAGTGCCGGCGACGTCATATCCCTTGCGGACAAGAGAGCTGTTGGCCCGGCATCTCAGTTTACCGTCGGCCCAGGAAAAGAATGGCGCGAAGGAAGTCCTGGCCTCGCCATCGGCATGTTCGGCCTGACGGTCAAAATGCATGGGCTGATAGAGGCGGGAAAGCTCATCCGGGTAGGTGTCTTCCATCCGTTCATGCACGGTATAGAGACTGCAAAAGCGGCTGAGCCCGCCCTGTTTCGCCGGATATCTGCACATCAGCCCGACATAATCAGGGACCTGAATGCCGAAGGCATTATCGGTGTGAAAGACAAGCTCAACACTGGTGGCAGAACCGCGGACACCATAGCCGTATTTTTTTCCGGTATCGGTGACGTCATAAATCATGGTGCCGTCCCATTTCTGGGCAACGTTCGGCCCCATCAACTGGCCCAGGGTCCAGTAGATATCGATCATCGTTTCAATGTCGTATTCATCGAGCGGCAGCCGGTCAATCACGGCAAAGCCTGCGCCGTTGTCGCATATATCTTTCGCTTTAGCGTAGGCGGCCTGCAAATGCGGGATTTCAAACTGTTCCGGCCGGCGGAGAATGGTCGGCAGGGGATGTTTTTGCATCACCTCAGCCATCGCGGCGATTTCCTGCATGGCGGCCGCATCAAGTTCGATGGTCCAGTCTGGTGCGGACACATCAGCGGCAATCCAGCCGCGGCCCCGGCAATTCGGAATTCTGCTCAGATCCTTGAGGGCTTCACCGGATAAGTCGATCATACCGTCCATATTCATACCTCCCTTAAACCCGTCGGACAAAATATCTTGCCATAAAAAAATGGGCTGGCAAAGCCAGTCCGAAGTCAGGGAGGATATTGCAATTTCATGCATCCCTTATAACGACATAATGGGATAAATGTTAGCCGGGGTGAGAAGGAACTATCCCAGAAACAAGCGGGCCTGGCATTTATGCTTGATGCGTGAGGATGTTGTGGCGGCATCCTTCTGGTGCTTTCGCGAGCCACAGGCAAAACAGACAGAGACCCATTCCCCCTCCGCCACGGAGGTGCGGACGTAAAAAGGGCTTTGGGCCCGGCATTCCGGGCATGACGTCTTGTCAGTTGATGCTATGCCTAATTCCATTTCCATCGATCAATTCTACCCCGCCCTGATCGTTGAGGGAAGCAAAAGGCAAAACGCAACAGGTTTCAGTCAGAAATACAGCGAAAGCCTATGTAAACAGCCGCCATATCCCGGGGTTTGGTGGCGCCGGTATCGGCCTTCATCTGATATGCCCCGTACCACCAGCTTCCCCCCATGGTGGCTTGGTAGGGATCGTCGTCAATGCGTGCCCATTCCCAGACATTTGCGCCGGTTTCATAAAGCCCGTTGACGCCTTGTCTGGTGCTGCCCGCCCTGGCGTGACCTGCCCCGCGAAAGAGAACGGATGAATAATCCACTTTCCCGTCAGGTGCATTATCTTCCATGCCGCACCCATCAAGGCAGTTCGCACCAAAAGGCCGGTCACCGGTGGGGTAAGGGTATGTCCGGCCGGTGACGAACGGTTGCGGCGGTAACGGCCGCTGTTCGGTATACGCAAAACTGATCCATTCATCCCGGGTGGGAAGCCGCTTTCCCTGCCAGATGCAAAACGCTTCCGCTTCATCAAAGGTGATGTGCACCGCCGGCTCATCGAGGGGGCTTTCCACACCATAAGGTTGCTTCCAGTTCCATCCCGGCTTGCTCACCCAACCGGCCTCATAGACCATGCCGCCAACTTGTTCGGCTTTGGTGACCATACCTGTCCTGGCGGCGAATTCGGCAAATGATCGGATGGTGACTTCTGTCCGGTCCATCGGGATCCCTTCACCTGCCGCGGCAGGCCATGACAGAGCCAGGCAAGCCAGCACCAGCAGCATGGCAGTTTTATGAAATCCACGCATCTTGAGCCTGCCCATGATGTTGTAATCTCATCTCAAACATTCCCTTCTCCTCAATTCGCAGAATGCCAGTTTTGTGGTGCGGTTGGCAAGTTTGGCAGGTCATGTGAAGAGGGATATGACCGGGCTTGCGGAACTGTATTGCTTTACACTTCACCTTATCACTGATACGCCTTGGGTAATGATATTTTCAGGCCCGCAAATATAATGAACTCCCGCCTCTTCAAGGCTATTTCTGCCATTCTGATCGGCATCGCCGCATTGGATTCCATGGGGATACTGGTTCGTATGCTGGGGGGCGATTACCCGATCCTGATGATATCTGTTCTGCGCAATTTCTTTGGCCTGATCCCGGTTGTCATTTTGTTGGTTATCGGCCCGGGCCTCGGAGAAATCCGCAAACTTTTCAAGACAGGGCCAATGATGATCCTTACCTTGCGCGGCGCGTCGGTCCTGATGGCACAGATGAGTTTTTACACCTCGTTGACCAAAATTGAATTTGCGACCGCTTCAGCTCTTGGGTTTACCAGCCCGTTTTTTGTCTCGGCGCTATCTATCCCCATTCTCGGCCATCAAGTCGGGTGGGTGAGGTTTGCCGCAATCATGGTCGGGTTCATGGGTGTGCTGACCATTATCAGACCGTTTGGTGATGCGTTTTCCATCTGGATGCTTTTGCCGGTTCTGGCGGCATTCGGGTACGGTTTGTCCAGTGTGCTTGTCCGCCTGTTCCCTGATGATATTTCTTCTGCCGCCATTCAGACGGGCCAGCAATGGGCCTCCTTCTGTTTCGGTCTTGTGTTGCTTTTTTCCCTCGGCCAGCAGGTGCCGATTGCCTCCTCAACAGATGCCATGCTTTTTGTTCTGCTCGGATGTTTTGGCGGGATGGGGGTGATGGGGCTGGTGGTGGCATACCGGCAGGTTGAGCCATCCGTTCTTGCTCCGTTTGAATATTTCGGTATTCCCATATCTTTTCTGCTCGGCTGGATGTTTTTTGGCGAAGCCCCGTTTGCAACGCTTTTCCCGGGGGTGTTTTTCATTGTCGGGGCCGGGCTCATGATTATCTTGCGCGAGCGAAGGCTCCAGAAGACGAAGCTGGATCCAAATATCCCCATCAAGGTAAAAAGCCGGAGCTGAAGCCCCGGCGTGACGTATCTTATCTAACCTTCAGCTGCCAGGTGCCTTGTAAGACCCGGCAATGGCATTTGCCTTGGCCGCAATGCTGTTCATGTCGATGATTTCCATCATGTCGAGCTGATCCATTGCACCCGAAGACACAACCAGAAGCTTGATTGCTGCGGCTGCTTCAAAATCAGGTGCTTCAGTAATGACGGCAACATCATAATGGCCACGCAGAAAATGCAGATCATGCACCTTGCCACCAGCTTTCTCAACCATAGCAGACACTGCTGCCGCCCTGTCGTCGTCGGGGGTTGAAACAAAGCCGCCAAGTGCCTTTGCCGAATATTTTCCAAGAGCGATAAATTTCAATTGTTCCTCCATAATTTTGATTTTTGTTAACTTTCACTGTTCTGTCCGGGATCAAGTGACCCGGACACGCATTGTTAATTCATTCTCGATGATGATCTAAACTTATTGCATTGGCGGTGTGATGTCGAATCCCGGGTTATGTAATTTTACATCTTTCACAAAGTTTCTCTTTATTATTTCTATAAAATATTGTATTAAGTTATTGATAACTAATAATTAATTTTATTTTTCTGGAGCTATTTTCCAGCTTTACATTCCTGAATAGGAGATTGCTGTTGTCGGCCCTTCTCATGTGTTCTGACAAAAATCTGAATAAAGACTTATTCGGAAAAATCTATCTTATCACCGGAACGTTATCAGGACATATGCAAGCTCTGGCGGCGCAGCTTGCCCATCAAGGTGCCGGGATTATCCTGGCAAGCCAAGGTATGGACGAAACCCGTGCTGTTGCAGACGAGATCGCGCATACAACCGGAAATGATGCCGTGAAGGCGGAATATCTTGATATGTCATCGCTGGACTCGGTCCGGAGTTTTGCCGCAAAATTCACCTGCAATTACGGCTGGCTGGACGGGCTGGTCAATACAGGTGATATGGACAAAGAAGCAAATAATGAAACACATGACGGTCATCACTGGCAAATTGGTGTCAATTTTCTTGGCCCGTTCCTTCTGACGGAGCTGTTGTTGCCGGTATTAAGCTTCTCAGCCCCGGCTCGGATTATCCATACTTCATGCGTTTTTCATGAACGTGGTCGTCTGGATCTCAATGATCTTGATTATAAGGTCAGAAAAAGCCGCACCAGAGATGGGTGGTATCAGTCAAAACTGGCGGTTTTACTATATGCCCGGCATCAGGCCAGAATGCTGGCAGGTACCGGCATATCCTCGTTCGGTGTCCATATCGGATGCACGCAAACGAAACAAAATCCACCTCCGCATATACAGTTTTATCGTAAACTGCTTCGTGTTATCAAAGGAACAGACGGGCTTATTTCATCAAAACAATCGATACAGACAACCCTTCACTGTCTTTTAGATGATGACTGTATCGAACATTCCGGGGCCTATTTTTCGCAGGGTAGTCAGTTTTATCAGTCAAGACAGCACCGTAATGGTGGCTGGCCGATGATCTCGCCGCATCCTGATCTTGAGGATGATCATCTTGGTCAAGCGCTCTATGAAAAAGCCTCTGAACTTGTGCATCTCAAGGAAAGTATGAGCAAGGCCGCGTAGAATTCAGTTCCGGGATATAATCTCTTTTGCTGGTAATGCACCTCTTTCAGGTCATCTGCTGATACCTATGCGTGATTGCGGGACTATATCGCCGGGGCCTAGGTTCTCCTGAACATAGGGAGAGCCGTATGGGCTGCGCTGCAATAGTTTTACTCATGCGCATGACAGATAAGATATCTCAGCCCCGAAGGGGAAATGCTGTATCTTTTCCCTCAAAGATTTTTGCAAGCGGCAACGCAAGGCCGGGTTTCTCCCTCATTGAGTTGCTGGTGGTGGTGGCGATAATCGGGATACTGGCATCGGTCGGGCTTGTAGCCTACCAGACCTATATAACCAGCACCAAGGATGATGCCGGAATTGCCACAGCTGACGAAGTGGTGAATTTGCTGGAATATGATCACGCCTCGATCATGTCGGATATCAGCTCCAGATCTGCCCTGAACCATAGCCTTGACCGTACATCCTCATGTCGGGATCAGGTGGATCAGATTGTTTTTCAGCTCAACAGCACACAGAACAAGAAAAACACCCATAACGACGCCTGTCCTTTTGCTTTCAACGGCAACAGGGCATGGCGATCGGCTGATTTTCAGGATACGGCTAACAACGTCGATTATTTTGCCCAATGTCCGGTACAGGTCAGTGGCACAAGCATTGATGTCCCGCGCGGCAGTCTGATGGTGGCCTGCGTCAACAGTATCGCGTCGATTGAAAGCAGCTCGTACAGATTATTCACCTGTTTTTGCAGTGCTGAGGAAACCTGCGCCACCACCGATGTCGGCGCCGATTGTTCGGCACCACCTTATCTCGGTTTCGGGAGTGAGAGCGATTGCCGGGTGAATTGGTCAACGCATCCCGATAATGCCGATAAATGTGCCTCCCCCGGGGCGTACAGATGATGGACGGAGAGCTAATATGAAACCTACTTTCTTGTTTACGGTAGCCGGTGCGATGGTCATCATGCCTGCGTTGACGACCCTGGCCGGGTTTACCACCAGTGAATTTGGCGAGGGGAAATATGTCGACGGGTCAGGGGTGAGCGATATTCTTGATAACCTTCTAGGCGTCGATGGCGTTCAGCCGATTGATCCTGCTGATATTACGGCCCTGGCTCTCGGTTTCGTGAATGGAAACAGTTACATCTATGCCGGAGGGACAAACCTTGATCTCTTTGATGCCGACAATGATGGTGCCATAAGCGAGCAGGAATTTGTCGACAGGCTGGCGGCGATATCGTCTATCAGCGGCGTAGACACTACCGGAGGCGGTATTTATGCGCAGGCCTACGCGACGGAGCTCGGCGCCATTACCATGCCCGTCACTGAGGCCAAGATCAGTGCCGCGATTGCGGCAGGAAACATGTACGCCGTTCATGCCCCCCAGGTTACCCAGACCTCAGTCCGTTTCACAGGAACGGATGCTTCCCACAGCCAGTCGCTGGGGCTGATCGACGGGCTTGGCAACAGCCTGGCCGGTGGGGCGGGCAGCGTCTCCCATTCCCTGATCGCCAGCCATGACGATGACGCCCAGGCAAGCCGCCGGTTTGATATCAGCCAGACCGGTAGTTTGATCCTGGCAAGCGGCGTCAATGTGGAAGATCTCTCTGCCGGACGGTACACGATTTCAGTCACGGTGCAGGACAGCAATACCGATACCTATGGCCTTTCGGCTTCGACTGATGTGACGCTCACTGTATCGAATGAGCGCGGGTGTATCCTTAATAACGGTATCACCGAAACGCAGTTCAGCGCAGGCAGTGACTCAACAAGTATTGAAGGCGCAACGGTCACCATCAGTGGTGATCACAATACCAACGACAAGCTTTTTGTCCGCACCGCGACGTCCATTTCAACGGATACCGCAACCGGTGATGTCACCTATGGAGGTTTTGGCGTATCCGGTATCAGCGCGGTCTATGATAAAAGTTCGGGCGAGCTTAAATTCAGCGGCACAACGACACTGGCCAACTGGATCGATATATTTCGCAAGGTCGGGTATATCTATGACAGCAGCGGCAGTGCCTCGACAGGGACACGATCACTGATCTTCTCCCTCTCAAACCGTATTCCCTACAATCACGGTGATGGCAACGTTCATTTTTACGATTTTGTTGCGCGAAACGATATCACCTTCAACGATGCCCGCATCGAGGCCAGCGGCAACGCGATGCAACTGTTTGGTCTTCAGGGCTATCTGGCGACAATCACCAGCGCTTCCGAACAGGCTTATATTGAACCCAAAATTGACGGATACGGATGGCTCGGGGCATGTGACCGGCTTGAAAACAGCCGGGTTCAGGGGTTCTGCGGCGTGACCGCATCAGAAGTCAATGCCCTGGCCCAGCGTCCTTTCAGATCAACCTATCCTGCTATCTTTGTCTTCGGTGAAGGGGAAGGGTACTGGTACTGGGTCACGGGACCGGAACGGCTTGACTATATGTTCCGTGATTCCGGTAATTGTACCGTGGCTGAACTTTCCGGTCTTGGCCGCAACAGTAACGCGGCGAGATCCTACCCCCGATCCGGGAATACCTTTGATGACAGCGGATCAGAGCAACCTTTCCGGAATTTCCGTCAATGTGAGCCGAACAACTATACGCACAGTTCAACCGGCCTTGCCGAAAACCATCTTCATTTCTATTTGAACGGCACCTGGAATGATTACCCCAACTCCGATGATAATATTCAGGGCTACCTGATCGAGTGGGGAGGGATGCCCGGGGATCCCGCCCTGACCCTGACGGTTGATAAGACCTACGATATCGCAACAGAAGGTGAGTTCTGCGCCCACCAGTAGGATCAGCCATCAGGATCGGCTTGCACCAATCATCAGCCTTGATACGTGCCCTGCTATCCGCAATATTGTAAGGAAGCCGGCCTGTGCCGGATCCCTGATATTCCCTTGTCTGAGGCAAGCTGAAATGCCCGCTCAACAAAACATCCTCTTCATCATGTTTGACCAGTTGAGGTTTGATTATCTGGGATGCACAGGGCATCCGCATCTCAAAACCCCGAATATCGATCGTCTGGCAGATCAGGCGATGCGCTTCAGCCATTGTTACGTTCAGTCCCCTGTCTGTGGTGCATCGCGGATGTCCTTCTATACCGGCAGATATGTCAGCTCACATGGTGCGGCGTGGAATAACGTGCCGCTGAAAGTGGGGGAGGTCACCCTTGGTGATCACTTGCGCGAAGGGGGCATGGATGCCGTTCTGATAGGCAAGACACATATGCGGGTGGACGTGAAAGGCATGGCCAGGCTCGGGCTTGCGCCCGACAGTGTCATCGGCGCCCGGGTGGCTGAATGTGGTTTTGATGCCTTTCTGCGTGATGACGGCTTATGGGGCGAAGGGCCTGACGGGGTATATGATCAAAAACCATCTCCCTATAAATCCTATCTCAGATCACGGGGATATGATGGCGACAATCCCTGGCATGATTACGCCAATGCCGGGGTTGATGCGGAGGGAAATATCGCCTCAGGATGGCTTTATGAAAATGCTGTGCTTCCAGCAAATATCCGGGAGGAGGATTCAGAGACCCCTTGGCTTACCCGCGAAGCCATAAGGTTCATGGAAGAGAGGCGCAAGGAAACTGAAACGCCTTGGCTATGTCATCTCTCCTATATCAAGCCTCACTGGCCCTATATCGTACCAGCGCCCTATCACAATATGTACGGGCCTGAAGATTTTCTCCCCGCCATTCGTCATCCGGATGAGCTCAAAGACCCCAATCCTGTCTACGCAGCCTTTACCCGGAATGCTATTGGTCAGGCTTTCGCAAAAGAGACGGTCCGTAACAAAGTCCTCGGTGCGTATATGGGACTTATCAAACAGATCGATGATCAGATGGGGGTTCTTTTTGACTATCTTGAACACTCAGGCTTGATGGACAGCACCATGATCGTGATCACCTCCGATCACGGCGATTACATGGGTGATCACTGGCTCGGGGAAAAGGATCTTTTCCATGACCCCTCGGTCAAAGTGCCCCTGATCATTTATGATCCTTCAAACAAGGCCAACAGTACCCGCGGCAAGGTTTCCGATGCCCTTGTGGAAAGTGTTGACCTTGCCCCGACATTTCTGGACTTCATGGATATGGCGGTTCGGGACGAAATGCTCGAAGGTCGGTCCCTGATGCCGATCCTTCACGGTGAGACACCGGATCACTGGCGGGATTTCGTCATCAGCGAATATGATTTTTCCGCCTCGGCCATGGCTGATGTTCTTAACCTGTCGCCGGATGACGCGCGACTCTTCATGCTCGCAGACAAAAAGTGGAAGTTTGTTCATGCGGAAGGCGGGTTGCCGCCGATGCTGTTTGATCTTGAAAATGACCCTGATGAGCTGCAGGACCTGGGGCGCGATTCCGCCTATGAAAACGTTATCCGTTCTTGTTATGACAAGCTCAATGAATGGGCGCGCCGACCGTCTCAACGTACCACGATGAGCAAGGATGAACTTGTGGCACGACGTGAACGCGCTGATCATACCGGTATCATTCTCGGCGCGGAAGGTCTTAATGATGTCCGGCGGGAATTGGTTGAGCGCTATACCGGCCCGGCCCGGCAGCGGTACGACGCTGAATAGTATAGGCAGTTAACGGGGTTCTTTTCCCCCTGCACTCAGGGCATTTAGAATGGGGCAGTGCGGCCGGTTGTCGCCATCGCATGACGAAGCAAGATGGCTGAGCTGTTTCTTGAGAGACGTCAATTCCTCAAGTTTTTTATTGATCTCTTCTATTTTCTTGAGCGTCAGCTGTTTGACCTCACGACTTGGTCTGTTTTTGTCTTCGTAAAGGGCGATCAGTTCGCGGCATTCCTCAATGGAAAAATCAAATCTTCGTGCCGTGCCGACAAGCTGCAATTTTGCGATATCATTGTCCTCATATGCCCGATACCCTGTTCTTGGGTGCCGTGAGGGCACAATCATCCCTATATTGGCGTAATAGCGGACGGTTTTCACTGTCAGTCCTGATCGTTCAGCCGCTTCACTGATGTTCATGATTTTTTCCCTTTACCTTCCCCTTGGGGGAAAGTTTACAATCAGATAAAAAGGAGGTCAATATGAGCGCAATTGCAACCCGAAGCGGTATCAGCTGGTCCTGCCGGCATACCTGGCGCCGGGCATCGGTGAATACGATGTGGTGTCTTATCGGCTGTTCCATCGGTGATATGGGAACGATACTTTTTTTTCAGGTCAGCGGTATTCCCTGGCCAACACTCGCCATCATGAGTCTGGCGATCATGAATGGGCTTCTGACCTCTATCCTGCTTGAGACAATCATCCTTTCCCGCCAGATGGCTCTTGCGTTAGCGCTTAAAACCGCGCTTGGAATGTCGCTTTTGTCGATGATCTCCATGGAAGTTGCGATGAATGTGGTGGATGTGACGCTTACCGGGGGGGCACGGCTGACCTGGTGGGTTATCCCCATTATGCTGGCGGCAGGATTTATCACGCCGCTTCCCTATAATTACTGGAGACTGAAAGCCTTGGGTAAAGCTTGCCATTGATCTCCTGAAAGGAAGATAACATGAAGCTTATCAGTAAAATCCGATCACATGGGACACATCATGGGTTTGTCTTCCTTGCTCTGATCTTCTCTTTTGTATCCGGGGTCACGGTCAGTGGTGTTTCCCAGGCTCATGAAGGTGCAACCGGCATTGTCAAGGAACGGATGGATAATTTCAAGAAAAGCCAGAACAACCTGAAGGCTATCCGCCGGCTGATAAGGGATGGCGATGCCGAATCGGTCGTTCCGCTTGCTGATGAAATCCGCGCCTGGGCCGCACGCATACCAGAATATTTTCCTGAGGGTAGTGGCGGTGCGCCCTCCGAGGCCGCCGATACGATCTGGGAGGATTTTGAGGGGTTTCGCAATGCCGCCAGACGCCATGAAGACGCAGCCGAAGCTCTTGTGAAACTCGCCCGAAATGGGGAGGTTTCCCGCCTCAATCAGGCTTTCGGGGACGTGGCCGGAACCTGCAAGGCCTGCCATCAACGGTTCCGTCAATAATGAAAGCTCTGACGTTCCGGCTTTATTCATCATCCTTTATCCTGATGTTCAGGAAAGGCAACACATCATGCTGACACGCCGCTCACTAATCCGGTCTTTTGCCGCAACAACGGCCTTTACTGCCTTTCCACTGCCGTCTCTGGCTACAGGTGAAAAGGTCTATGATCTGGTGGCAGGGCCGGATGAATTCCCACTTGCCGGGGCAGAAAATGACCCGACGCGTCTGTGGCTCTATAACGGCACGTCCCCGGGGCCACTGATCCGTGCCCGCAAGGGAGATATCCTCAAGGTGAATTTCACCAACAGGCTTGAACAACCCACCACGGTGCACTGGCATGGTATCCGCAATATCAATGCCATGGATGGTGTGCCTGATCTGACCCAGCCCGCGGTGGAGCCCGGTGAGACCTTCACCTATCGCTTTCCCCTGCCTGATGCCGGTACTTTCTGGTATCACGCCCATAATAAATCATGGGAGCAGGTGGCTCGCGGGCTTTATGGCCCGCTTATTGTCAGCGAAGACGACCCTGAAACTTCCGCCGCCGATAACCCCCACGATATCCTCATGGTTGCCGATGACTGGCGGCTTGACGATGCCTATCAACTTGATGAGCAGAGTTTCGGCTCGCTCATGGACTGGTCGCATCAGGGACGTCTTGGCAACTGGCTTACCATCAACGGGGAAAGTCGACCACAGGTGAAACTTCCCCGGGGGCTTGCCCGTATTCGCCTTATCAATACAGCAAATGCCCGGACTCTTTCCTTCCGCCTCGGGGAAGGATTGCCGGTGGAAATTATCGCTCTTGACGGAGCCGCCTGTACGCCATTCCGCGCCGATACAATCCGCCTTGCACCGGCCCAGCGTGTTGATCTGCTTGTTGACGGCAATGCAGATATAGACGGTCTTTATGAAGTCAGCGCCGGTCGTCCATTCGCGGCGGCATGGTTCACACGTGATGATAAAGGGCCGGGTGATCCTGTTTCCCTGAGGCCCGATCCTGCCCCGCTTTATCCCATGCCGGGTATCGATGGTGCGAGGATTATCCCTGTTCACATGCAGGGTGGCGCCATGGGCAACCTGGCTTCGGCGGAATTT
>Ga0255776_10005135_pt1 | contig 13662 bp, 9 predicted proteins | sample 071ome_19_FD_179974 | JGI IMG/M metagenome (GOLD analysis project Ga0255776, IMG submission 179974) | Coastal salt marsh microbial communities from the Groves Creek Marsh, Skidaway Island, Georgia - 071413AT metaG (version 2) | ecosystem: Environmental > Aquatic > Marine > Intertidal zone > Salt...
TACTTGTGGCAACCACATACTCATAATTCAAATCATAATTTTTGTATTGGACAATATCTATAAGAGTTCTAGAAAAAACATAGTCTTTAAAAATAAATTTACTTCCGATAGTTTTAGGAACAACTAATTTGTCTGTTTCGTCAATAAAGATTATTGAATTTTCTATTTTTGAAATGGCACTTGGAAGCTTTTTATTTGCTTTATAAACTTTTCTTTCTGTATTGGATACAATATTATATTCATTATTGTCTATCCAATAAAGAATATTATCTTCGTCTATAGTAGACTCGTAACTTACATTATAAAATTGTTTCTTTGACAAATTCAACAATAAACTAAAAGAAAATATTCCCGTTCTAATACTGTCTACTACCATAATTGAAAATTCATCTGAGGATACCTTTCCAATTTCTAATCTTTTCAATTTATTTCCAGTACTAAGTTTTAATACTTTATCAAAACCATTTCTTACAATATAAAAACATTTATCAAACAAATAAAAATAAAATTCATTATCATTTATTTTTATAGATTTTGTAGAAATTAAAATATCATCATCAATTTTATATGATTTGATTCTTTCATTTTTATAATCTAAAAGGCCCAAGTTTCCATTGTATATCATGGGAATATAACTCTGATAATGATTTGATATATCATTGTTCTTATTTGATTTCATTATAAAATTATCAGATATATTGTCATATAAAGTAAAACTTTTATTCTTATAGTAACAAAATTTCATACCATCATTACTATAAGAATAGATATAACCGTTATCATATTTAATAGGAAATGTTGTTACATTTTTTTCTAGAAATACTTCATTCTTTAAAAAATATTTTTTATAATTTTGGCCAGACTTTGGATCTCGCTCAAAACTAGAATAAACAATATTTCCTGTATCTACATTTAACTCCAACATTAGAAAGTTCCAAACTCTTTCCAATCACTACCATTATAATAATATATTGTATTTGTATCGGTGGTTGTTGCAAAATCACCAAACGAACCAGTTGGTAAATTTGATTGAGTAGAAACGACTGTTGTTGTAACATTCGAAGGTATTGTAATTTCCCCCTTGTATTTGTTGTCTGTAGAATCGTATACAAGAAAATCATTCGTTGATAAGGTGGCATGATCTATGTCTCTAAAATCGGAAAATTCTAATGTATCCCAAGACATATTAGTTCCGTTCGTAGTTAAAAATTTATCAGTTTGACCATCCTGTTCTGGTAATTCTTTTCCAGTCGTGGTATCTGGTGTTACAATATCCAACATTTTTGCTACTGCGTTAGATAGGTCGGAAACCTCATCAACAGTTGATGCGCTTGCCAATAATGTACTGACTCTAGAATTTAGTAAGCTTTCTAGGTTGATATTTTCTGTCTGTTTTATACTTTTAATCATTCTAGCAAATACTAAAAGATCGGCAGTAGTAGCCGATGGAATATCAGATGTTAATTGATTTATTATGGTTTGTATATTACCATCAAACAAACTATCTGCCATTTTATGCTCCTATACCTTGCCAGGCACTGCCATCCCAATAATGTATTTTTGAAGATTCGTTACTATAATATAAGTCTCCAGTTGTATTACCCGTAGTTGGCAAGTCTGTATCAAGAGTTACAGTTTTTATTGCCAAATCACTTGGTTTAAATTTTGTTCCGTCATATAATAAAATTTGATCATTTTGTGGAGACGTATCGTCTATTTCTAATACATTTTTAGTAATCAAACCATTCCAATCATCATTAGAACCGTCAGTTGTCAAAAATGTTCCATCGGAACCATTTTGTGATGGAATGATTTCCCCTTGCGTAATCGTTATCGATTTACTCATCATCAAAGAAACAGTGCGTCCTAATTTAGATAAATCGGATGTGGTGGCATTGACCGCAAGAGTCCCAACCCTAGTGTTAATTGCCTGCTCTAAGGTTGTATTTTCTTCTTCACCAATATATGTTCCCGTTCTGGAAATTTTATATAATTCATCTACAGATGCATTGGTGACTAAAGACAAAATTCTTGTGAGAATTGCACTTTGAGATGTTGATAAATTTGCGTCTGTCATTTATTATTTCCTATACCGTTGTCTCACCAGCAGTTGATGATGCTAAGTCTACATTAGTTGCTGGAAATGATCTTCCCTCACCCCAAATAATACGAACTGCACCAGCACCGGATTGTCCACTATTTTGTGCGTTCCCCCAACCATTTTGTCCTTGGTAGTTTCCGCCACCACCTCCGCCGTATGCGCCGGCGGTATAATTAATTGTGCCGTCGCCGCCACCCGAACCGCCAGTTGGTGGAGTGTGGGTTCCTGCCGATGTTAATCCACTTGGACCCTCTCCATAAATTCCTACGCCGCCGCCTCCGTGGCCAGGAAGAATTTGGGCGCCTTGGAGAGCGGTGCTCTTACCACCTCCGCCTCCGCCACCAGCTCCATTTTGACCAAAGTTACCGCCGTTGCCGGAATACCCACCAGCGCCACCACCAGAGCCTCCAGCGCCGGTTGTGTTACCACTACCGTACATCCCGTTACCTCCACGGCCTCCATTTCCACCACCATCACCTACATATGTGCCGCCAAGGCCACCTGATGTATTTGAGCTACCAGATCCACCACCCCCCATTACTGTGGTCGCATCGATAAAGTATGAGTCTTGCCCACTTGCGCCAGTTGTGGTGTTAAATCCTGTGGATACTTTAGCTCCAACGACCACGGAGTAAGATTGGCCGGGCGTTACGGGAATGTTGTTTTTCCATCCGAGGCCTCCACCTCCTCCACCTCCCATAGAAGTATCGCCAAATATGACCGAGGCACTATATTTGTTGCCACCATGTCCCCCAGAACCAATAGCAACCACATGGACTGAAGTGACTCCATCTGGTACAGTCCAAGTATGAGATCCAGCAGTTGTAAATAAAACACCGCCTGAGGCCGCGCCACTACTTAAAGATATTTCGTTCCATGAACTTCCATCCCAATAGTGAAAACTATCTTCTGCAATTGCATATGCAATCTTACCTGTAGTGTCTGAGACTGGCAATCCAGCAACATCTGCATAAGTTTCAAATGACTTTGTAGGAGAAACAACATTAACCAAATCACTATTTGCGTCTATCGATAAAGTATCTCCAGTTGTTGGGGATGTTACGTTTACATTATTAATATCATTTAAATTTGCCTTCACCCAACTTAAAGATAAACCATTTGTTTGTAAAAGTTTATTGATATTACTTGTTTGACTTGGTAAGTCTACTCCATCAACAAAATCTGCCTCTAGCATATTTCCTATTGCTCTTGCAATATAATTTTTTTGTGTTGTAGAAAGAGATGCTTGTAATAGTGTATTAAATCTATTTACAAATGCAGTTTCAGCTGTTGTATCTTCGGTTTTCCCAATCGCTTTAAGACATACACTAATTTCGTATAATTCTTTTGTTCCTGCCGTTGGAATTAATGTAATTGCTCTCGCTAATAGTTGATCTATACCTGTATTAAAATTTGAATCTGGCATTCTATTATCCTATCGTAACCAACAATAATTCAGCTCCCAATTCTTGGCCATTATTGAATTTAATCTGCGAATCCGTATATATTTCATATTTTGATGGAGAAACCAACATACCATTGCAATAAAGTTGTACCCACTCTCTATTTATAAAGATTTGTACTCCTGCTCTTGTTTGAAAATCATATATGAGTTTTCCCTGATTATCTACTGTAATATCTTTTGAATAAACGAGTTTTGGTCTATTTTTAAGTGTACTGTAATCATTAGTATTTAAGTCTGGTTTATTTTGTATTTGTTTCCATTCTACTGGTAAATTATTTAAATTTGGTTTATTTAAAAGTGTATTGTAATCTATCAAACTAAACTTATCGTCAATCTTTTTTAAAATACTATCTACAAGAGCAGTTTCGCTTTTTGTTGTTGTAATTTTTATCCATTCATTTCCTGTAGAGTAATAAAGATTTCCTGTGTCTCTTGCGATTGTTACCATCCCACTATGATTGCCTGGTTCTGGAAACTTTGCAAGATTTGCATATCCAGATCTCCACTTAAAATGATCTTTAACTGTGGATGTTTCTGTAGTAACATCAAAAGTATTAATTTCTGGAAATTTAAATACTGTCACCGTGCCATTACAAACTTTATCAAAAGTTAACTCTATTGTAGTTGTATCTTGATATGTGACTTTATAATCAGATGATAAATCTTTATCTATATAAACAAAAAAAGTACAAGAACTTGTTTTGAAATTGTGATTGATAATCCATTTTCTTTTATTTTCGCTTTGAATATGAAAATAGGTATCTCTTTTTTCTGTAAGTTGATACCACGTTTTAATACCATCTAACTCCGTATAAACATATAATGCACCCAATACAAGAGCCGTTTCTCCAACCTCTGGATACATAGGAAATTCTTTATAATTTGTTGCAAAAGTTAAGGTGCCCTTAATGCTTACATTAGTTAAGTTTAAAGTTCTATTTTTCATTTTCCTCGTCCATGTATCTTATATCTTGTGCTGTTCCTACAAAAAATACTTTACCTTCTAAAGCTTGATTAATTATATCAAACAATTTAAACTGATATCTCAAAAATCCAAGTTTTTCAACATTGGGAGCTTCATCATACAAATCAAAATTTTCAATATTTTTTTCTAATTTTTGTAACCAAGCGATTAATTGTGTTGCATGAATTGTTCTTCTATTTCCCATCTAGCATCAACTCCAATGCAGTATAATATTTTTGAACATTTTTAACTTGTTCAGAGTATTTTTTCCTTGCATTCACATCATGAAAATTTGTCAATAAAGCATTTTGTTTTAATATTGCTATTGATTCTATCAAAACACTTTTTATTTCTTTACTACTATTTAAAGTAGTTATATCATAATACTTCATCTCAATCATTTAATTCCAAAACCTTTGCCATTGATATTTCTGGCAGTTTACAAATGTAATAATAAATAGTCCAGAAAATTAAATTATAAATAAGTATTTCCATAATAAAACTCCTTTCAACTATTTATACTAAAAAAAAGAGGGCCGTGGCCCTCTCCAAAATTTAAAATTTCATTAAAAATTAAATATTTGTCATAGACATAACTGAAACTCTGATATGTCTAGATTCTGTAAGATATATTGTCAATGTGTTTGCATTTGTTTCTTCGACAGGAACAACATCATTTGCATAAACACCTTGATCGTCTAAAACCATCACTTGGAAAAGTAAATGGTTTGAATTCAAATTGTGATTAATGGTATGTGTTGTTGCAGTTGCAGTTGATTGATATGTAAATCTTAAATTATTTACAGATGTTCTAATAGAACTATCTCCAGAAGTTCTTTGTGCAATTTCTGTTGATAGGTCTGATTCAACATCAAGTACCAGAGATTCTAAACTATCAAAGTTATCTTTAATTGCAGTGTCTAACAAAATATCCGCATTGGCCAGACTTGTTGCAGTATCAATATAATTACTACCAGATGGTTGATTGTATGCGCCAGTGGATAATAATCCAGCCCCCGCTTGTGTGTTGTCCAACTCACCTTGAATACCGCCCGCCCCTACGCTATTGTTTAGTGTTGCAATGTCATCTGCATTTTGTTTTATTTGAATGTCGAGTAAATTATCAGCGTCTTTTAGTGATGTCGCATTACTAATATAATTTGCTGTTGGAATTGCACTGTACGATCCGGCTGGTGAAAGTCCGGCCCCAACTTCTATTGCATCAACTTCAGTTTGAAGATTAGTAATATCAGTAGTATTTGTTGAAATATCTGATATAACTGATGCATCAACACGCAAACCAGATGAAGATTTACTGAGTGTGTTTCCATCAATTTTAACAGAAAGTTGTGCAGCTGTATCTGTAGAATCTGCTGCGCCGTCTAATGTAAGGAACAAACCACTGTCTGATCTTAAATCCAGTCCAACTTCGTCACTTGGTAATTCAACAACACCAGCACCAAAATTTAAGAATATCTCATTACCATTTTTCTGAATACCTGCACCAGCAATAATTTGCCCTGCACCTGAGAATTGTTCCCAAACCATTGCTGATGAACCAACGGTAATACTACCATCTGTTACAAGCACATATCCATTGTCTGCGTTTGCTGTACCTTCTTCAACAAATACAAACACACCAGATGTCATCTCTGCGTTATCGTCTGCATCACTTGCGCGACTCAGAGAACCATTTCCGGCAGCAGAATATTCATAAATACCATTTTGTGACGCAGTAGTTTGATCTTTCAGAAGTACTCTGTCACCATCTGCAAGTGCAATTCCATCAATTGTTGTTACACTAGTCAGGTTTGCAACATTTGCGGTTGATGCAACTCTGACTGATGCCTTAACATCCAAACCAGTTGCAACGGAATCAACATATTCTTTGTTAGCTGCATCTGTAGGATCAACTGGCGTAGCAACACTAATAATTCTATTTGTGCCCATATCCAGATTGCCAGACATGGTGTCGCCAGTTTTAGAAACTTTTCCAGTAATGGCAGTTTCATTTGCATATATTGCAACCGATAATTTATTATCTGCATCTTTCAATGATGTTGCAGTATTAATATACTGCGCTGTGTTATTTGCACTATAACTGCCGTTCGCGTTTAGGCCAGCCCCAGTCTGTGACGCATCCAATTCACTCTGTACATTACCAACTGCTGTATCTAGATCACCTATAGAATCTGCGATTGATGTTGATAAATTTATATAATTCGTGCCATTAAAGGCAACAAATCCACCAGAAGCAGTCAATCCAACAGAATTTTCAATAACATCAACTTCAAATTGTAAATTAGGAATGGTTGTTCCTGTGATTGTTACAATATCATCAGCATTTGTTTTTACTTGTGTGTCTAAAAGATCATCTGCATTTTGCAAATCTGTTGCTGAGGAAATATAATTAGCACTACCATTCGCAGTGTAACTACCATCGGCGTTAAGACCAGCCCCAGTTTGAGTTGTATTAACTTCTGTTTGCAGTGTTGCAATTGTTGTATTAATAGTTGTATCAGCAGAAATTCTATCCGTAATTTCTTGAGCAATATCATCGGCGTTTGTTTTTGCCTGCGTATCTAACTTATCGTCTGCATCCTTCAGAGATGTAGCGGTGTTGATATAGTTAGCACTACCATTTGCAGTATAAACACCTGTAGAACCAAGTCCAGCGCCGTTTTGAGTTGCGTCTAGTTCGCCTTGAACACCATCAATAGCTGCGTCTAAAAGTTCGTCTGCATTTTTGAGAGATGTTGCCCCAGTAAGATAAGTTGTCGTGCCATTTGCAAGATAACTTCCATCCGACTGCAATCCGGCGCCGGTTTCGATTGCGTCCAACTCCGCCTGTGCTTCAGCTGGGAAGTCGGATGTGCTCAGAACACCTTTCATCGTTGATGGATGATTTTCACATACATAATATAGTGTGTCTGGTGCATCATGTGGGACTTTAAATATTAATGTGCCACTTGTTTGTCCTTGTGCATTTGCACCTGTAACTACATTTCCAGCGCCATCGTCGTGACTCAATCCTTCATTATAATAGTTTGCACTAAAATTACTTGTTACTGCCGCATCTAACAATAAGAAAGGATGTGTAGAAACATTCAATTCAAACTTATATGTAATGCCAGGATGAATATCTATAGATTGATTTGCACTACCATCTAAAAGATACGAATTAGAAGCGTCATTAGTTACTGTGATAGTAATTTGTGCATCGTGTGCATCAAGATTGCCAGTTACTGTATCTATTTGATTTTGTAAATTTGTGTCGGCGGCTTGTCTTGCAGTAGACTCTGCCGTGATAGAAGCGTTTAGTGTGGCTACTTCTGCTTGTAATTCTGCAAGTGAAACAGCTTGTTGAATCTGGACTGCGCCTTGAGCGTCAAGGGAGGAAAATTTAAATACTTTGTCAGTAGTATTATACCATAATCTGCCAGGTTCTGTGGGTGTTGGATCGGCTGACAATTGCTCGATACGCATATTTTCAATGTACGAATTATCAGCAAGTTTTAACCCATGAAACTTTACATAGTTCGGCATTTGTTTACTCCAAATCTTTTAGTTCTATTTATATTTATCTTCATCTACGCTGATAATAGCACATCATTATTAAAGAAAACTTCTACATGACCAGTGATACTTTCTGATAAATGCACTCTAAAAGAATCTGCATCAATTGTTTCGACAAACGCATAAAATCTGTCTCCATTTGCATCATACAATTTTTCTGAGTATGATGTTGTGTTTTTATCGTGTTGTATAATCCATGTTGTGGCTGCTGTATTTATTTCATATCTATATATTCTAACAATAGGCTTGTCAGTCAAATCTGTAAAACTACCAGAGGCGGCAACCGTAGAAAGTCCTAAATTATTTCTAGCATCATTCGCATTTGTCGCACCAGTTCCACCGTGAACCAAATCAATGGACTCTCCAGTTTGAAACTCTGAAAGTCCAGTTGTATTATCGTTTTCATCCTTTAATACTCTAATAGGTATAGTCATTTTATATCACCAAAAATTAACTATTAAGTAGTGCAGTAGAAATAAATGTGGTATTAACACCAAAACCACCTTGCAAAAATAAAATTCTCATTCCATTTCCGTAAGCATTTGTACTACCCAATCCTCTATAAAGTCTTCTTCTATCATTAGTTCCTGTTGTAGAAAATCTGTCACTAGAAAGAATAGTATCTTCACCAACTGCTCCAGCATCTACAAATCCAATAAGATCTATTTCCTTACCAGTATAAAGGTATCTGTATGAACCTATTCTGGTTGGGAATTGAATTACAAGTTGTCCATCGTCATTTAATGATAATTGCTCCAATGGATTAATAACCGCATGGGAGTCTCTTTCATTAATACCGGCAAACACATGTCTACCCCAAGGTTTCAATATGTCTTTTTCTCTGACGACAAATCTTCTAAATCGTCCTTGTTCATTTAAATCGAAGGCCTTAATATCTTCTTCAACAACTTCATCTACAACAAATTCCGAAACATAATTTCCGTCAATATCATAAATTCCATCATATGCAAGAGAATTTGATCTACCAGTAGTTTCAGTTTTAAAGAACGGTGTCAAATCAGAGTATAATACTGGTGGTTCGCTGGATGCATATATACAATGAACAGGTTGTGTTGGTGATGTAAAATCAGGTTCACCAGTGGTTGAATCTACATGCCTTTGAATGCAGAAAAATGCATTTCTACCTTCTTGTGTGTGCGATTCGTGGTCCTTGATATGGAATACCATTCCATGATTTGCAATCGTTAATGTATATGTCATTGGATATGAAGCTGCCAGATTTCCAGTTCTACCAGTTCTTCTATAAAATCCTTTTTGTACTCTAACATTTGATGTATTATATGGCGTATCATTCAAAAGTTCTGTTGAACTACCCAGTAGATATGAATCTTCATACCTGTATTCACCATCATCTAAAATGCCATTGGTTACAGTTCCAGTACCAACTGTATAAGTCACACTATATGAATTGCTACTAGTCCAAACGTCTGGGACGCTATTGAAACCATCAACCGTCGAATGATAAAGTCCAACTCGTCCAGCGTCTGTGTTCATTTTATTTGCCAAGACACCTTTTAACAAATCTCTTTGTGAATATGGATTATTTTTATGAACAGTTGCGCCAAGATATCCTTGATACTGCGGTCTCATACCACCCATGAATCCAGGCTCTCTTTTTGTAATTTTTTGAGTTATATCACTATTGGCTGCAACTTCAGTAACATCACCATTTGATAATAATTGATATTCTGTTGCGGCATGAACTGTTAAATACTCAAACTGAGAGCCTTTACCAGTCTGCCCCGAACCAACCTGCAAAAAGCCTTCATTAATATATGGAGATGTTTCTGTAAGTTCTTCTCCTCTACTAACATCAAGTCTAAGTCGCCAAGGTTGCGAATTATCAACTCCACCCAAGTTGGTTCTTTCGTCTGTTTCAAATACAAGTGGGCCCATACTTCTATCGGTAATATATTCAAAAGTATCTATTTCTAAATCCGAAGTATGTGTTTCAAATTGTTTATATGATGTATTTCCTAGATTGATTCCGTTATGAGTAGAATTTGGATGTAATTGTCTAAGATTAAAATCAAAAGAAACTTCTGGACCAACAGGTCGTGTTAATCTAGTACTACTATTGTCATCATCCAATACCAAACTATGATAACTCACTGGATAATTACATGAAGTTGCCCTATCCGCACCAACAGATACGCCCATAGATCCCTTGCGAACTGGATTGGCCAATGTTCCAAGATCTCTTGCAAGTGGGAAAGACATTCTAATTCTTCCAACATTAGAAAGAGCTGCGGCCCGTGTCTCGGTTAAAGTAAAATTTATAGGTCCATTATTGCCTGTGTCATCAAAGTCTGTTTCTTCTTCAACTTCTAAAGTTACAGAAAATCTAGCTGCGTCTGGAATGTCCCAAGTATACATTGAATTCATCCATTCGTCGTCGCGGTTTTTACTTTGAGTATACCAAGCAAGAGGACTTACCATTTTTATTGGTGGCGGCGAATTAGGATCTTGAGAATATTCAAAAGTAGGATCAAATTTAAGTCTTAAAACATTTGCCATTGCCAAAGCGTCCTTTTGATAACTGAGGCGAATTTCCCCGTCCACCCTATTTGAGATTGCATCAATTTCCGTATCCGCGCTGGCTGCCCCATTGTATGCAATTTTTGGAGTATTTGCCAAATTAACATAGTTAGGGTCTGTTGTTCCATCAAGGAACGTTGTTGCTGTATGATTTGTAATTGGCGTGATTGTGTTCAAGGAACCGTTTGCCGCCATAAGATCTTGATTACCATTATAATAATCTATAAGTTTATTACCAAAAATTGTTCCATCATTGTAAATCCAATAATTTTCTCCGTCTTGATCAGCAGTTCTTGTAGTAATATTTGACGGAGCATTAAACAATCCCCATGCTCTGTCATCTCCGTTTGATGATAGATACTTCTGATATTTTGTGTTCCTGATCATATATGCCGATGAATCTTCATTATATTCTATTCTCAATTCAGTACCAACAATATCTATATTCATGTATTTTTGAGTATAAGGACAGTCAGATGATTCTAAAAACGCTTCTAGATCTACCAAAAGAGTACTCGCAGTGCTATATGGTTTTTTCGCTTCAAAAGAATAAGAAATGTCAATTGTATTTTCCCAAGGAGTGTCAGAATCTTCATCAACAAGCCCTGTTAAATTTATAGTAAATATGTCACCTTTATTTGCTCCAGTGAATCCACTAACATTGACACTATGAACATAGCCAGGGATAGAATCTGTATAGTGATAATTGTAGAAGTTTAAGTCAGAATTCGATACTTGCCAATTATAATAGCCATAGTAATAGCTATAACTTTGTATTGCTCCAATCTGATAATGACAATTTCTTACTGAAACGTCCCTGTTCAGAAAGAACATATCAGCGGCTTTATCTTTTGTTATATCATTATCCAAGTTTGGCCATCCATTTCCAGATGGGAATTTATCCCAAGGGCCAAAAGTAACCGAGTACCCATGAGTTCTGAAGGGATCATAGTGGAACGTTGTGTTACTCGCCCCCATCGTCTGTGTGACAAATCCTGTCGGGTGATTAGTTGCTATCGCATTGGTTGTTCCATCTTCTGGACTTTCTTTGTACCCCCTTGATGAGTTTTGGACGGCTTCCCTGCGCGAGGCGTGATATTTTAAAGATATTGCAGTATCCAAAGCAGCTGCAGTCGCTGCCGCTAAATCAGTATAAGTATACGCTCGATTCAAAGAGGGACTGCTGCCGCCGAATAAACTTCCCCTTCTTGCCGTTGATGAAGATTGTCCCCTACCGTGTTCTATAATAGTATTTACAAAGGAATATGTTAGTCCAGATAAAAGAGTTCTTGCGGTTCTTGTGAAAGTCAGCCCCCAATCAACAGATTGCGTTGAAGCTTCAAAATTTGTTACTGTTCCTTCTGGTATCCCACCATCTGGACTGAGAGATCTGAAAACACCACTAACTTTACTCAAAACATTACTTTTAAGTAGATGATTGTGAACCTCTTGAGCAAAATCTTCTATATCTTCAGCGACAGCTATAAAAGAAACACTTTCGCTTAATGTAGTGTTATCTGACAATTTTGTTCCAGTAAATGTTAGAGTATATTGATCGTCAGGCTGTACTCTGTCTGCCCCAGCTGCAAATTCAATATTGAAAACGCCTTGAAATGTTTCATTCTCTGTTACATCGGCAGGAAAAAACTGTTCACCTTTATATGTCGTTATCCAAAAATGATGAACAATCGCCCCAGAAGGTTTTCTTTCTTCTTTGTAGTGCCTTAAATTACCTTCTGTATCAATACCAGAAGCTCGATCTGGAAATGCAACTACATTTCTTGCTGGGTTTGTTAGTAATCTTTTAATTTTATTAAATTCATTTTCATAAACAAGTTGTGACAGTCTAGGCAACCCAATATAACCTTGTTGACTAGTCGCTGTTGTTTGGATTGCAACATTTGGAGGAATTCTCTTTAACCAATTTCCATCTGCATCTCTATTATCGGGATGTGGATTCAAATATGAAAATAATTCGGCGTTTGGACCAAGAAATTTTGTCTTTTCCATCGGTGACGCCCATGCGGTGGAGTTCGACGATTGAGGTAACTGCATAGCTATAAAATCATTCCAAGTAGGACTTGCATAGGTATTGTCTTCTATAACTTTTGGTTTTAACTGGTTTCCGTCATAGAAATAGTCTGTAATATATGTAACAGGATCACCGGAAGTCCAATCTCCGACGCCAAATGCGCCCTCGTTTGGAGCCGTCGTCGTTGAATCGTAGTAATATACAATGAAACTGTCAATATATCTGGTAAGAGCATCATCTGATATAGTAATTTTGACCATATCTGGGCCAACATCTTTAAATCCATTAGAAAGTAAATCTGTCGCCAACCTAGATAATAGGGGGGTTTCTTCCTGTCTTTCGGGATCCCAATCATATGCATCTAAATGTAGAATATCTTGTTGTTCTATTGCAACGCTCATGGCGCAAACTCCTATTTGTTCTATAGTTTCTTACTATTTATAAAAAACAAAAATGTAAAATTATTTAATTTATTTCTAAATTGATATTATCTATTGTTCCATCTGACATTGTAAAATTTAAATAAGATTCTTGTAAGGTATTTCCTAAAAACAGAGAAACTAATGGTATGTCATCACGTACTCCAGTGTGATTAACAAATGGAATAAAATTGTTAAAATCGTCTGCTCCACCAACCGACTGAACAGTTGAAAATGTATATTTATTTGTATTGGTGTCATATACCAAAAATGTTGTACCCGAAGTAGGAATATCTGATATATTATGCCCAGTGTAACTAAAATTCTGAAGATTGGTATTTATAGTATTAATTGCTGATTGGTTTGTTAGAATTGTATTTCTATTTTCGAGAAGGGTAATGTCTAAATCATATTGTGCAACTTCCAAATCATTTAATATTTCAAAGACATCAGCCAATTGAGAACCAATATTTGTATTTCCGGCAAGAGCATCTTGTATTTCTTTTAGCGTATCAAAATCTAGACTTACATTATCTAAAAGTATAT
>Ga0255776_10005170_pt1 | contig 13604 bp, 16 predicted proteins | sample 071ome_19_FD_179974 | JGI IMG/M metagenome (GOLD analysis project Ga0255776, IMG submission 179974) | Coastal salt marsh microbial communities from the Groves Creek Marsh, Skidaway Island, Georgia - 071413AT metaG (version 2) | ecosystem: Environmental > Aquatic > Marine > Intertidal zone >...
GGTCTTTATTTTTTAATACTGCACGTGCATCAGGGTCATCACTTCTTTTAATTAAATCATCTATGTATTTTTTACCTTGTGTAGTATTTGTAAAAAACTCTAATGCTTTATTAGCACCATCTCTTGCAACTATTACAAACAATGGGTCATTTGCTCTATTTAAAATTTCGTGTATAAACCCTCTCCACCATCTAGGGTCTATTGTTGCATTACCATCAGCATCAATAATATATTTATCTACATTAATAAAAAAATCATCTACTGCGTTTCTACCTCTGTTTTGTGGTTTTAAAACTTTCAATAATGTTTGTTCAGACATTGTATTTATATATTGTGGTGTAGTGTTAAAAAACGTTCCTGAAGGTGCAGCTTGTGCATAACCTGTTTTTTTACTTACAATTTTTCTAGCTGTTTGAAAATTGCTATCAAACAAATACTCCATAACTTCTTTAATTACTGGTGAATCAAAATCAACATTATCTATACGTGGGTCTGGTTGTCCATATACAGGTACTTCTATAAATTGAAAAGCAGGACTTTCATTAGTATTTAATACTTTAGATAATTTTCTAATAGGATGCTCTTTAGGCAATATATCAAGTATTTCTTTTCTCATGTGTATTTTTGGTTGATGTGCTTTTATAGCAATAGACAAAGCATTTCGTATGTATGTTTCAGCTTGTGCTAATGTTTTGATTTCATCATAATCACCAAGATTTACAACAACATCTAATATCAAATTGTTTTCTACAATATTTACAGAAACACCATGATTAGCTTTTAGAAGTTGTGGTTCTATAGATGGATTTGTAACATACTGTCTTACTAATTTTCCTACATCTTCTATATTTTCAAACTCTAATATTTGTTTATATTTTTTATTAGGTACTACAGATATAGCACCTCTTTTAAATCCATTATTAATTCCTGCAGATGGATTTAAAAATGGATGTAAAAAACCACCTGCAACATTAACACTTTGTACATCACCAAATCCCATATCTTCTAATTTGTTAAAATTTAATAATGATTGTCTTTTTAGTTTTTTTAAATCTCCTACTATTTCATCAAATGCAAAGTCTGTAGCACTATTGCCATCAATAGCATATTGTATAAATGAATCTCCAACTTGACCTGATGCATTTGTATTTAATCTAAGAGTTTTCATTATTTGTTGTATTTGTTCATATTTCAAATTTTCTATTGATTTTTTCATATCAACATTTCCAATTAATTCTGCTACGCTATCTATCTCATCAGAGTTAATTCTTGTAGCAAATAATTGCTCTCCTAAATTGTCAAGCATTTGCACAAATACAGGGTCTGATTTATCTAAATTTAATTTATCTACAACTCTAGGAAATGGTCTTGCTTTCAATGAAGCTAATAACAAAGGGTGTCTAAACACACTAGGACCACCATACATAGCAATACGTACAGCTTCTTCTGGTGGTACACGTAATGTTAAAGCAGGTCTAAGCATCCAAACTGGTTTTAATGCACGTTGCATAATGAAATCAGAATAAATATATTCTAAATAACTCTTAGGTGCTAACGTTGTATTTTTTTTAGCGTAATTAGTTTTTAATCCACGTGTAGGTATTTTTGCTTGTTGCATAATTTTTTCCATTAAAGAGTAATCTTTTTTACCCCAAGTAGTTGATAAAAACTTTCTTAAACCACTATTACTTGGACCAACCAATCTTCTAAATTTAGACAATGCTCTAGCGAGTTCGTTGTAGTCTGTTAATGGAACAAAGTTATCAGCAAACTGTCCAATAGAAAAAGCAGTAGGAACTGCAACTTCAATAGCTTCTAATATGTTTCCTTCTTCATCTACTCTGTCAGGTCTTAATTTATACTTAGTACCTGGAAAAGATAATGGCATACCATCTGAATCATATAAATATTTTCTTTTCTCTACTAACTCATTATTAACAAAATCCATAACTTCAGTAATTAATTCTTCATCATCTTTTAAATCAGGATTATCTTTAATTACTTTATCTTTCATTTTGTTATTGACTTTTCTAACAATTTTTACAATGTCATCTTGATTTTTAGAATTTAACAATTCATTAATTATAAAATCTCTACCTAGTTGGTCCTCACCCATAGCTATTAAAACGCCATCTATATTTTCTATTGTTTCTGCAATATAATTAATAGAAGCAAATTTACTTGGTGCTAAATCAAATAGTCTTTTAACTCTTTGTGGTAATGCATTTTTTAAAGAACCTCCGATACCGATAATACCTCTAAATGGGTCATTTTTAGGAGTACCAAGTAAAGCACCTATGCTATTTCTTAATGGTGCTATATCTACTGCTTTACCACCAAACTTATACGCTAATTGATTTGCCATTTCAGCAACAACAGATTGTCGCATAGGTAATTTATTTATAGGTGTTAATGTAGCTGCTTGTGCAATTTCTTGACCTACAAAAGTACCTGAATAAGGTGCAATCATTAAATCTGATAAATCACCATTTTTAAGTAATGAAGTAACTATCTCTTTCATAGATTCTTTATTTTTTACTTTTGCTAATAAATTTAAAACTCTAGTATCTACTTTTGAAAATGTTGGTATGTCTTTTAATCTTGCAACAGATTCATTTACAGTTAATGCTTCTATAAATTTATCTCCCCATTTTGAATCTAGAATTTGTTCTGCAGTTTTACCAAAAGTCATTCTTCTAGCTTCTTTACCTGCTTTTGTTGGCTTTAATGTATTTAACGCTCTAGTAATAAAAGCAGCATCATCTACGTATTGTGCAACTTCTGCTGCCGATACAACGCTTCTACCTGCAGTTTTTACTGCACTACCATAACCTAAAAGTAGGTTAATTGGGTCTGCACCTAATCTAAATGCACCATCAATAATTGTAGATGTTAAAGCATATGATATTTCTCCTTCTTGTGAAAACTGTGCTGCAACTATACGACCAGGAGATATTGGTATTCTCTCTCCTGTTTTAGTTGTATATTTATATTGGTATTCATCACGTTCAAATTCTTCTGTTATTGGATTACCATAAACAGCAGCAGCAGCTTCATATGCTTCTGTTGGAGATTTACCTAATTTAATCTGTTTACTATATACATCTGTATCTTCTAACGCTATTGAATTAGGTAAAATTCCAACACCTAAGTTAAGTGGTTTACCTGCATCTATTTCATTTAATGCTCTACGAAATTCGTTTTCTCCATATGCTTCTTTTGCTTTGTTGTATGTATCATTAAAATCTTTTCCTAAAGTTGCCTGTCTTGCATTTTCTGTCCATTTTTCTGTAGGTAACAAACCTGATATCAAGTTAGCACCAACTGCAAAAGGAACTGGTGTATCTGTTTCTTGTGCAGCTACTACAGATGATTTAAAATTTCTTGATATATTTTGAAATGCACTATCCATAGCTAAGAAACCTAACTGTGTTGCTCTCTTAAAACCACCAACATTTGTATTAATTTTTACACGTTGTTTCTTTTCCATAGCTTTTTGTTGTGTCTGTGCAATTTTTAGTACATCTTCATCATCTGCTTTTAATCCCATTAATGGCAAATAAGCAACTAATCTTCTATCTAAAGATGGATATGTGTATGCCATATCACGCATAGCTTCTACTAGTTCAGGAGATATAGCTCTTTCAAATTGAGATATTTCATCTAAATTTTTAGATGTAGATTCTGCTAAACCTTGTTTGAAATATGAAGGTACAAAAAAATTAGATTTGTAATCCATATTATCCTATGTCTATATCTGCTTCTAATAACTCATCCCATATTGGGTCAGGTAATATTCGTTTAGCTGCTTTAAAAATATTAGATACTGTATCAGTAGGTATAGCCATACCACCATTGTCACCAGGTCCATAAGGTATTCCTGATTGTATTGGTTCAAAAGGTTTGTTTGTTGGTGCAGCTATATTCATAGGTGGCAAGTTAGGAATGCTAGGCATACCTCCTGTAGCACCTACTTCTTGTTGCATTGGACTAATAGCTTCTGCTTGTTGTTCCAATGCTGTTGTTTGTCCTGTTGGGTCGCCTTCCATTCTAGGTGGTGCAACTATATCTGCAAACGCACCTGATTGTGTTAGGTCAGTAGCTTCCTCTAATGCTTTACTTTTTCTTCCTCTGTTATATTTAGCCAAAGAAATCATCTCCTAGTCTTGGGTTATATTCGTACTCGAATGTTAAATTAATAAAAAAGTGTGGATGTGGTGTAGGTATAGTAATAAAGTTTTTCATAACTATCTCTCCCTCATCTGTGCCTGTAAATACATCTTCAGACCAATCTTCTCCATTAATTATATTATAAAACTTAGCGATAACTTCTTGTTCATCCACCAGGTACTCCTTGTGGTTGTGGTGGTTGTTGACCTAATGCACCTAGAACTTGTTCTATTCCTGGTAATCCACCACCTGGACCTGTAGGTATTTGTGGTCCACCTTGTCCAAGTAAAGCTAATTCTTCTGGTGTAGGTTCTTCACCTTCTGCTGTATAAAATTTATCTAGTATCTCTGACATTTTTTGTGGATTTTTTCTAATCTCTATTGCTGCCATTAATGCTTTTTGGTCACCTTGTGCAGCTTGTGACATAAGTGTTTCAAACAAAACAGTTTCTGCTTTTTCAGAATGTATACGTTGTTGTATTCTACTTATGTTATCCAATCCATCCATATTTTCTTGTAATGTCTGTGTATCAATAATTCCTTGTTGTTTTAATTGCAAACCAGTAATAATTTTTTGTGCTTCATCAAAACCTGCCATAACACCATAAACTCTTCTTGTTTCATAGATTTCTGATATGTCAGATTCTGGTGTGTAGTTTTCTTTAAAGGATGTTCCTTTATATCTACCTGCCATAGGTTTACGAAGTTTACCAAACATCAACTCATCATATTCAAGTCTTTTAGCATCCATTTCCTCTAAAGCATCTTTCATAATAGTTTGATACTCTCTAACGTGTAATGATGCAGATTGACCTAACTCCTCTAAACCTCTACCAGTAACAAAACTGTTAGGAGATTGTCCATCATCAGATACAGGATATGATGCACCAAGTCGCAAGTGTCGTTCAAGTCTATCTACTTGTTGAAATAATTGGTATGGTAGATTATTGACTGGCTTTGACACTTGTGAACCTGGAGTTAAATAGTTAACAGCAAATCTGCCTTTTCTATATTTTCCTGATTCAATCTCACCGACTATGTTTGTTTCTGTAAATACTGCATCTTCCATAGCAATAGTTCCAAGAATATTAATCTTTGCCATGTTTGCCATAAGTCCTGTAATGTGTTGAAACTGTGATTGCATTTGGTCAAACGCATATCGTTTAGCTATAACAAACGCAGGACCAGATTTAAGTATGTTAGGTATAAAATCTATAATCTTTTTATTTTCTGGTAGGAATACGTATGTTCCTTCTTTGTCATAATACTGAACCACTACTTTTCCATGACCTGTTGAGTTCGCCCAACTACCTGCTCTATCTGTACTATCAAGTAGTGCAGAGTATGGATTTTGAAAACCTGTGTTATCTTCTTGTTGATATATATATGCTTTAGCTTCTGGATATTGGTCAGCTAATATTCTATGTGGAACTCTACGAATAATTGCTAACTCATCAGGTTGTTGGTCATTACCAAATGTTCCTGGATAGCAAGTAAATGAATCTTGTAGTTCAGCATATGGATAGGGAACATTATCTCTATCCCTTCTATGTGATATTGTCCACACAACAAAACCATAACCAGGTAACCATCTAGCTGCTTGTGGTAATTGTTTATCTAGTTTTTGAAACTTATCATAAGATGTAACAATTCTCTCTATTTTCTCTGATTTTCTTTTAGCTCTCTCGCTATCTTTTTGATTAATTACATCAACTTTTAAATCAGGACTTCTACCTAGTTTTTGTGCAAATCTTTCTAGTGCAGTTAAAAATAAGTTAGGTGCAGGTAACTCGTGGTACTCCACATTAATTGTATTACCTAGCAACGCTTTAACTGCTGCTTCTCCACCATTCATAATGTCACGAATCCTAGACCTATCAATCATTTGTTCTTGATTAATAACTCTTAGGTAATCTATTCTGTCGTATAATTTTTCACTATCTAATGGCATTTATCTCCAATTATCTATATCCATGTTACTAGATTCGTACCCTGTAAAGCTAGGATTATAATCATATCCTAGTTCTGCAAAGCGTTCTTTTTGCATACGCCTAATTGCTCTCATTGGAAACCAACTAGCCATAACAATATCAGTTTTTGTACCCACGCTCTTGCTTTTGTTCCTAGCAGAACTAAAGTACACTAACTGACTTGTATATAAGTTTACCTTCTCTTGTGCTTCAAAGCTAAGATATGGCAAAGAAATATTTTGTTCTTGAAACATAGGTCGCATAGCTGTAACACCATAAATTGGGTCAAACTTATTCTTGTGTGTTTCGTGTCCTTCTAAAAATATTCCATGCTTAGATGCAAACTCTCTAATACTTTTATCTTGTCGTATTGCTTTTTGAAAACCATTTTCCTCAATAACCCAATGTGATAAATTATATTTAACCCACCACTCTTTCATTATCTCTAGTGCTTGTGGAATACCACCACCTAAGTTGTTATTCATATCTACCATATGCAACTTGTTAGTTACTGAATCGTATGCCCATAAAAATGCAGCTTGATAACCTGTAGATGCAGGGTCTAATCCTGCTATAAGTCTTGTACCTTGTGGTACGTGTCCAATGTCACGTTTTTGGTCACGACATTCCTCTATCTCTACTCTATCAAACAAAGCTAATCCATCAGGCATAGCTACATTAAGATAAACCATTTCGTATATTGCTCTACCACCTGTAGTTTCTGCTGCTCTCTTTCTATCCATTAACCACTTGTACGTTCTCTTTCCACCCCACAACATACAATCTACGTGTTCTTCTTCATTCCAGTCTGGCAAGTTACAAGCTGTGTCATGTGCTTCTTCTACAGTTGTAGTCCAACTTTGGTTCTCTAAAAGATGTGAATACAAATCATCATAATGCTGTCTTGAACCGATAACGACCATAGCTGTGTGTTCCTCTTTACGACTAGATAGTGTTGTTGTCCACCAACTTCTAGTGTTTTCTCTTGATGAAGGTTGCATAGTTGAGTTATGGTCCTCAATGTCATCAGCAATAATTATGTCACAGTCACGAGAAAGTATCTTACCACCTCTACCAATGCCAACCATTGTCGGTGACTTAATACCAGTAACTGTTCTTGTACCTACAGTAAAACCATTTTGTGACCAAGACTTACCTGTACGAGATGTAGGTTTAAATTTTGCACCAGGTCCACATATCTCTTCTATCAGTAACTCGTTACTTTCTAGTTGGTCAAGTACAGAACCTACTGCATTCTTAGCAATCTCTTCGTTACCACCTACCCATAAAATACGTATGTTTGGATTTTTACAAATAAGCCATACTGCAAAGTGAATTAACAAATCTGTTTTACCATGTCGTGGTGGAGAAAGTATCATGTGCTGTCCACCATTATCTATAGCATTCATAATCTCACCTATCCATTTGTGATGAAAGTCTGGTGTTTCGTATGCTACACCTTGTTCTGTCTGGAAATATCTCTGTCTAAAATCATCAAAGTCTGCTAATGACTTTTCTGCTACTTGTGGTAATGACCATTTATCTTGTTCTTGTTTGCTTGTTAAATCTTCTATGTATGCAGAGTATGCCATAGATACTGCACCTTGTGTTGTGCCTAATATATCTGCAACTTCTTGCATTGTTATTTTCTTTGTATAGATATCTGCAGCTAAACCTGATTCGACTATGTCGTTATAGACTTGTCCTCTACGTGCTTGTACATTTGTTTTTTGACTAGGTATATCTAGTACATCATCTTCTTGTGTCCACTCTTTACCTGCTTTTCTAGCACGTTTCTTTTGCATATTAATTCTATTAGAACAACGTGTAGAACAAAACTTACGTTTTTTAGGTGGTAGTGGTCTATGGCAACCTGCTGCATAACATAACTTTTTATCTACCATAATTACTACACTCTTTATTTTTGCAAACTACTTTGCTATCTACAATATTTAAAACCTTTCCACATACTGGACAGGTTAATTTAATACTCAATTATTTTTTCTTATTCTTTGTTTTTGCATAATATGCTTGTACTTGTTTCAGGGTCATCTTTTTACCACTAGGTGAATAATAATACTTACCTCGTTTAGTAAAAGGCATAATTACATCTTCTTAGATTTTTTCTTACCACCTTTTTTGGCGTAAGATTTCTTTTTACCATATTTGTTTATTGGCATAATAACTCCTGTTGTTTATTACCACCCACTATAACACAAAACCCTGCCGAAGCAGGGTCTTGTCGTACAGTCTGTCCATTTACTGTGTGAGTTTTGTAGGCAGTTGTTTCCTCAATTAAAGGTCCTCACACCTACGCCACTCTATGAAAGAAAATGAAAAATCAAACCAACTTTATCTATACACAACAATTTCTGCGAACTGTCTTAAATATGATTAAGCTATCTTTCTTTTCATATCTTTACGCATACCCCTATGCGTATCTAGGACTTTCCTAGATACGAGTAGTATAGCTACCCCCCCGAATTAGCTAGTGTGTAAAAAAAATTTTTTTTTAAACAAAGGTTGTCATTATCCAGTTAGATAGAACATACCCTCTATTGCTAGAGGGTGTTGTTCTCAATCAGAAAGGAGTAAACAATGAAACCTAGAAAGGTTGATGTTTACCTGTTTAGTATAACATACTTAAAATATAATGGGGTTTATGTTGAATGTTCGTAGGCGAAAGGAGGAAACTCCTACTATACACAAACCCCATTAGTTAAATACTACCATTTAAAACAAAAGGTGGTATAGTTACGAAACAAGCAAGATTTCCTTCCTGCTTTCAGAAAAGGATATTTGATAATAGACATCAATTAAGTGGACTAGCAGGACCATGATAACTAGGGTAAAAGCCTATTACTTCACATATTTATTTGTTACTAAACTTTAGTTCATTCTGGTTGGGAGGGAGTGACACAGGGTTAGCTGTACTCTCTATGTTAGTGTTAACTTAATAAAACTTACTTTAAAAAAACACCTTACTTACTGTTGTGGTACACCACTATATATAGTACCACCATATTTAGTACCTACTTAACAGCATATTCTTAGAGGGTGTACACAATAAAAGAGCGCGCCCCACATTTAACCCCCCTATGTGAAAGCCCACCAAATTATTGCGTGTGTGCGTGGTAGACCTAATCCATATTGCTACACATACTATATGTTGTGCATACATTATGTAGTGATACGAGATATAGTGTACCTACTTTGTTTAAATACTAGGGATATATAGTTAACTTAGTTCTTATCGAAGGTAACTCAATTAAATCTGTGATAGAAAATCAAACGAAGGCATAAAAGAAAAGACACCTGCGTTAACAAGTGCCTTCTCTCTGCGTTGGTTGGTTGTGCGTTACATAAGATTTGTTTTCAACTTAGTGTTATCTTGTTGTAGTTCTGCAATCTTGATTTGCATTGTGCATATATCAATGTTCAATAAACATATATCAATGTTGTTACTAATCAACTGCATTTTATTAAATTCAACTGGAGTAAATCTTTTAGTGTTACTCCAATCGACTTCTGCATTGTTGTTAAGCTCTTGTCTTTCTTTTTTGTAACGTTCAAGATTTTCTTTCCAACTTTCTTTATGAGATTTCCACGCACTAACATCAACTGTCTTAGCTTTACTCATTATTCACCAACTCTTTCTTTAATCATCTCAATACGAATTTTTGTATTTTGAATTTGTTTATCCACATAAGTAAACCCACAATCCATACATAGATATTCGCTTTCCATTTTATTAACTTCATAGACTTTGATTTCATTATCAACATCTCTGTCTGTATAGCTAACTTCACAATCAATACACTCTGTTTCATAAGGTACTGCAACCTTAGGATATGGTGCTTGATTTGTGCTTTCTACTTCTGCACGTGTGCTTTCTAGTTCTGCTAAACGCAATTCTGCTTTAGCTAAAACATCTTTCCAATCTGTCATTTTTAACCAACCTTTCTAATTGATATAACTATCTTACCAACTTGTAGTTTTATGCAACACTTATTTACAAATTAATAATCTAGTGTCGGTAGTACATCAATAATTTTGTTTCTTGTTTCTGCTACTTTCTCTTTAGCAAAATTTCCTAATTCATAAGTGCTATAAAAATTTAAATCAAAAAGACTTTCCTCAACTTCTTGTAAAAGTTTTATAGCTTTTTCTATATCTGTCATTTCTACCTTTCTAAATTGTTTCTAGTTCCATTAAGATTTTTCTAAAGTCATCTTGCTTTAAATTGTTCTCTAATAGTTCTAATAAAATTCTAATCTCTCTACCAATACCCATGACACTATCTGCTTTAGATGTATCAAGATTATTCTTAGTCGCTTGACTATGTAAGAAAGACCTAACACGTTCTCTGTGTGCTAGGTATTCTGTCGTGCTACGTACTGTCATTACTTACCAACCTTTCTAATTGATATAACCACAATAGCATACTCACAATATATGCAAACTATTGTTTACAAGTTTTTATATATTGATTGTATCGATAGTGTGTTTATGTTCTCTTAATCTTTCTGGAATAACTCTTGAATAGTTACACCAGTTACAACAGATACCATGAGCAACAGGCATAGCATTATGCTTGTCATCTATCTCTCTAATCGGTTGACTACAAATTACACATTTCATAACGTGCCTTTCTCTAGCTTGATTTAAGTATATACGTAAGAATATTTTATGACAAGTATTGTTTACTTATAATTAAGAGTGTAGTAATGTAGTGAAAGGAAAGGAAACAATGAGTAACGTAGATACTAAACCAAATGAAAGTTGCCCACGTGTAGAGGACAACTGTATGTTTGGTGATAATTGTTATTGTACAGTACAGGAAGTAAAGGTAAGTTTATCTATTTATGATGAACAAACAGACCAAACGTACAGAGTGAAAGTTAGTAATGATTTTTACGATAACACAACAAAAGATTACACAAGCAAATTACAAGATAAAAGAATTGCAAAACTAATACACGACATTGAAAATGTAGTTTGTGATTTCGCAGGTCTTGATTATAGAAGTGGAGAATAGTGGAACAATTAATAAAACGAGTTGAGAAACTTGAAAGCAGAATGCGTATGTTGGCTACTGGTCAACGTGCAATCATAGAACACTTTAGCGAGGAAAGTAAAGAGTTCTTTATCCATATGATAAGTTCATTTATGGCTAACAAAGAAGTTAGACATGACTTTACAGAATACGTAAACGAATATGCAGATGATGACATAAAAATATTTATGACAGAGATGAACGAGATTGCGTTAGACATAGATAAAGAAGTTGATGATGAATAAGTTAGAGTTGTACTTCTGGATATTACTTCCAGTTTATATTGTAGGTGCATTAACTATTGCTAACTGGTTGGCTAGTCATGTCAATAGATTTGTTTACATCTACAAAGAAAAAAAATATAAGAAAAAATTAGTTGATTAGGAGATAATACAAAATGTGTGATTGTGAAAACATTTACTACAGTAATGAGGGAGATATAGATTATTATTACTGCCAAAATTGTGATATTAGTCAAGTTGGCTAATATAAAAAAAAATATAAAAAAAAGACAACATATAATTACAAGTATGGTAAGGTACTTGTAGAAAGGAAATGATGAAAGGAACGCATAAGGTTGGAAACACTATCAATAGCAATAGTGATTTGAAATACCATATAAACAATGTAATTCCAGTTTGGTACGCTAACTTTCATCTTTTCTTTCACGTAATCCCCTTATTACGTAAAGCTACTTATGAAAACAAACTACTTGACCTCTCGCTTAGAGTACTCAAAGTATGATAACTAACAAAGGCATACACGAAGTCAAGTATCTTGTTCAAATTTGTAGGTAGCTTGTAGCACATAAAGGTATAAGGTTTGAAATTTGAGAGTACAATACAAAACCTTTGAGGCACTTAGCCAAGATTATACCAACTCTCTGTGTGTTACAAGCTATCTATAACTTAGATATTGTATCGTGAGATACAAGATAGTCGGACAACGAAGTCTAATTAACTTCGGCTTGTAGTGAGTAAATAGAAACGCAACGACTTCACTACCAAAAGTTAGTAGATAGCAACACAAGTTAGTTAGTGAGTAGGAGTTCTTTTCAATGCCCTGTTTAGTTCAACCGAAAGCTAACTAACTTTCTTTTTGTACACATATATTTACAGATGTGATACAATATATATTGACAGAAAGGATAATATGTCAAAAGGAATAGATGAGTTTGACAACTCTTGGTATGAGATTGATGACCAGTTTGACACTATTGCAACTAACAATAGTTTTAAAACATCTTGGACACCAATGTCATTTAAGAAATCAAACGTAAACAAACAAGCAAACGTTACCTTTATGGGAGATAGTGTGCTTGATTGCAAAGCATATACTGGTACAGGCAAAGGTACTGTTGACTATGTAATCAAACAAGCACATGGTGACTATAAAAATAACACGAGAAATGTTAACGACATAAGCGTAGATGGTTTTACAATTCCAGATTGTATTGATGTTGTTAATGATGTTTATGGTAAAGCAGTAGTTATTAGTGCAGGTGGTAACGACTTACTTGCAAAACTATCTTTACTCAAATCAAGTACAGATAACAATGTAACTATGGGTATTATGAACGCAGAGTTAGACAAGCTAAGTAATGCATACGAAACTTTACTACACCAACTAAGACAGGGTGGTAGAAAGTTCTTACTCATTACTTGTTACGAGGGTAACCTAGCTTACAATCCACAACGTTTTCATAACGTAGATAATATTGCACTATCAATAGTATCAATGTGGAACGACAGATTATACAGACTAGCTAACGTTCATAACAATAAAAGCAACAGAGTAGGACAGCAGTTTGATGTACTAGATACACGTACATTTATGAAACCTAACTGTTTCTATAACGAGATAGAGCCAAACGAAATTGGTGCAAAACGTATAGCAACACAAATCAACAAGTGGTTGTACGCAAATCAAGTATGGTAATGTGCGACCACTTAGAATACGTAATAGAAAATGGTAACAAGTGGTGTGTTGATTGTGGCACAGCACTTGGTCAACCATTTGAATTAGAAAAGGAATAACAATGGCAGATGAATTTATAGAATATAAAGTCGAAGTTCGTTTTATGGCAAAAGATTTAGATGATGCAGAAAACTTTATTCATTCAATGAGTGGTGATGATTGGATAGAACACTTAGAAACTACATCTGGACTTGATGTTGAGGAAACTAGAAAGAGAAAGGGAAGTTTATACAATGGGAGATAGATACTTTAGAGAACAACCAGTTCCACAAACACTTAATCAAAGAGATACAGTTGAGTGGGTATTGGTAACTGCTAGGCAAAGTGATGAGCCATTAGTATCATCTAGCACATTTGTATATGACTTCGGTATTCCTAGAATATCGGCACACATATTTAATATGCGAGAGGACTTGTGGGAAATCGAAACA
>Ga0255776_10005172_pt1 | contig 13603 bp, 12 predicted proteins | sample 071ome_19_FD_179974 | JGI IMG/M metagenome (GOLD analysis project Ga0255776, IMG submission 179974) | Coastal salt marsh microbial communities from the Groves Creek Marsh, Skidaway Island, Georgia - 071413AT metaG (version 2) | ecosystem: Environmental > Aquatic > Marine > Intertidal zone >...
GTTGTTTGTTGGTTCAGGCTTTGTATCAATGGCACATGAATAAAGATTCTATCAGTGCTATTGAAGCTCAGTTTCTAGTGGATAATGAAGCCAAGAAATACGATAAGCCGTATTTCTCAGAGCTTTTGCATGAAATCCCTAAAAAGCTGACAGCGTTAGATGATGCTTATGCACCGTTTTTGGATCGTACTCAAGATCAAGTGGATCCAATTGAGCGTGCAATTCTTCGCATTGGTGCTTATGAGTTGGTGCACCGTTTGGATGTGCCTTATCGTGTAGTAATCAATGAAGCGATTGATCTGGCGAAGAACTTCGGTGGCGAAGATGGCCACAAGTACGTAAATGGCGTACTTGATAAATTGGCTGGACGCGCCCGAATGGATGAAAAACAGCGCAATCGTAAGTAAATGGATGAGTTTGAGCTAATTAAAACCATCTTTCATCCTCTTCAGCATCCGGCAGGAGAGGGTGATAAAAGCGCGGATTCCTTTCTGATGAAAATCGGGGATGATGCTGCTGTTTGGAAAGGCCAGGGTAACCTGGCCTTTTCTATTGATACCTTGGTGGAAGGCGTCCACTTTACTCCTGATATTCCTCCTAAAGATCTGGGTTATCGTGTTCTGGCGGTGAACCTCAGTGATCTGGCTGCTATGTCGGCAACCCCTCAATTTTTTACCTTGGCGATTACCTTGCCTTCGTGTCAGTCTGAATGGCTTAAGCTGTTTGCGCTAGGAATGAAAGAGCTTGTTGATCAGTATCAGATTCCTCTGGTTGGTGGTGATACCACCAAAGGGCCTTTAACCATTACGATACAGGCTCATGGTCTCACTGCAAATCCTGTGTATCGAAGTGGTGCTCAGGTAGGAGATGATGTGTATGTGAGTGGTTGTTTAGGGGATGCTGCTGCGGGACTTAAGCTTTGGTTGGATGGCATTCGGAATCCAGATAGTTCTGATCAGTGCTATCTGATTGAACGTTTTCATCGTCCTACACCAAGAATTGAATTAGGTGAAGCTTTGGCTACGGTAGCTACGGCCATGCTGGATGTCTCTGATGGCTTGGTGGCCGATCTTTCTCATGTAGCGACTGCGAGTCAGTGTGCTATCGAGCTGGATGCCGGGAAGCTGCCACTATCTGAATCGCTGTTAAAAGCGGTCGATCAGAATCAGGCAAAGACCTGGGCTTTATCCGGTGGCGATGATTACGAGCTGGCATTTACAGTACCTTCGTCGCAAAGAGACGTACTTAAGCAGATATCAGAAGAGCTTGGTGTGTCTCTAACCCGAATTGGTTCTGTTAAGTCTCCTGGCAATGCTAACAAGAACAACGCTAACAAGAACCTAGTGAACGTTATTAATGGGCCGGAAGCTATCAAAACGTCAGGTTACAACCATTTTGCTTAACGTCTAGCCCGGAAAAGCAGAAGATAAAAACAAAAGAAAAATCAGCGTAGCTCGTTGATATACAAAAAGGATTAGAAGGTCATGGGTGAAAAGATTTCCCTAACCCCAATGCAGATCATTAAAGATCCGGTGCACTTTTTTGCATTTGGATTAGGTTCTGGTTTGAGTCCGAAAGCGCCGGGTACAGTGGGTACTTTGATGGCGTTGGTGATTTATTGGTTCTTGTTGGCGGATTTTAGTCTCTACTGGTATATCGCAGTGGTTGTAGCGAGTATTCCTTTAGGGATTTATCTGTGTGATGAGAGTGCCCGACGTTTGGGCGTGCATGACTACGGCGGTATTGTCTGGGATGAATTCTCCGGCTTATGGATTACCTTTATCTTTGCGCCTAAGCACTGGATGATTGCCGTGGTGGGGTTTGTGCTGTTTCGGATCTTTGACATTATTAAGCCTTGGCCAATCAAATGGGCGGATCAGAAAGTGCATGGAGGACTGGGAATTATGCTGGATGATATTTTAGCTGGCTTGATGTCTTTGGCTGTGCTGCAATGGATTTTAGCCATGGGATGGTTGCCCCTTTAATTCACTTAATTCAGGCCTTTAACTGCCATGCTTAAATTTCTTTTCGCTGCATTGATTTCCTTTTGGGCTGCAGTAGCGGTGGCAAAAGATCTCTCAATTCAGGTTGAGGGGTTAATGAACGGTATGGCAGTGCTCAAGATTAATGGTCAACAGCGAATTATAAGGAAAGGTCAGACGTCGCCTGAAGGGGTGAAATTATTAAGTTCTAATAATAAGCAGGCCATAATTCAAATCGGAAAAAAGAAACAAGTGCTTGGCTTGTCCAGTCATATTTCAGGTGTGTATCAGGCGCCTAAAAAAGCCTCGGTCAGCATCCAGCAAAAGAATGGTCAATACATTACTTCCGGCAGTATTAATGGAAGGGTTGTCAGTTTTCTGGTGGATACGGGCGCAACGTCAATTTCTATGTCTATGGCAGAAGCTCAGCGCCTGGGTTTGAAACTGGATCGGAATAATGCCGTGTACGTCGGTACTGCTGGAGGGCGGGTTATCGGTTATCCGGTGATGCTGGATTCGGTTAAGGTCGGTGGTTTAAAGGCGAGCTATGTACGTGCTGTGGTGCTGGAATCGGGCTTTTCCGGGGAGATCCTTTTGGGAATGACTTTTCTACAGCACGTAGACATCAAGCACGAACGCGGCTTCATGGTTCTTGAACAGAATCGTTAACTAACCGCTGAGATCGTGCTGGTGGTTTTTGCCTGGTATGCTTCGCGGGCTTTATTGATTGATTGCTCAATGCCTTCTGCATCCAAACCACATTCTTTTAGCATATCTGCTGGCTTACCGTGTTCTACATAATAGTCAGGTAGACCCAGGTTGATGATAGGCGTGTTGATGTATTGGCTGTTAAGGAATTCATTGACGGCTGATCCAGCGCCACCCATGATGGAATTCTCTTCAATGGTTACCAGAATATCGTGATCAGCTTGTGCTGCCAGAATGGCTGATTCATCCATTGGTTTGATGAATCGCATATCGATCAGGGTGTAGTTGTGTTTCTCAGCGACTTGGCGAGCCGTGTCTACCATAGAGCCGAAAGCAAGAATCGCTACGTTTTCACCTTCTCGTAATGTTCTTGCCTTTCCAATTTCAAGTGGGTTCAGGTCTTCAGAGATTGTTACGCCTGGGCCTGTGCCTCTCGGGTAACGAACGGCTGCGGGGCCGTTATGAAGATAACCTGTTGATAGCATCTTACGTGTTTCATCTTCATCGGCAGGAGCCATGATGACCATGCCCGGAATGCAGCGTAGGTAAGCCAGATCAAAACTACCCGCATGCGTCGGTCCATCCTCACCAACCAAACCTGCTCGGTCAATAGCAAAGAGTACGTCTAAATCCTGAATAGCGACGTCATGAATTAATTGATCATAAGCGCGTTGTAGGAAAGTAGAGTAGATAGCTACTACCGGCTTCAGCCCTTCGCATGCTAATCCGGCAGCAAGCGTTACAGCGTGTTGCTCTGCAATGGCTACGTCGTAATAGCGATTAGAGAATTGTTCACTGAAGCGAATTAAATCAGAGCCCTCGCGCATAGCAGGTGTTATGCCCACCAAGCGTTCATCATTGTTGGCCATGTCACACAGCCATTGACCAAAGATATTGGAATACTTGGGTGATGAAACCTTAGGCTTTTTGTTTTCACGTTCGTTCTTGTTGGGCAATTTATTGATGGCATGGTAGCCAATCGGGTCTGCCTCAGCAGGAGAGAATCCTTTGCCTTTCTTCGTTACGATATGCAAAAACTGAGGGCCTGACAGAGACTTCATATTAGCGAGCGTTTCTGTCAGTAATTCGATGTTGTGACCGTCAATTGGGCCGATGTAATTAAAGCCCAATTCTTCAAACATAGTGCCGGGTGTGGTCATGCCTTTCAGTAAATGTTCTTCCGTTTTTTTGGCCAGTTCGTAAACGGGTGGAAGATCATGAAGAATCTTTTTGCTGTTGTCTCGCAAGTTGTTGTATGAGCGAGAAGAAAGAAGACGGGCCAGATAGTTGGATAAACCGCCTACGTTTTCTGAAATCGACATGTCGTTGTCATTCAGAATGACCAGTAAGTCAGCTGCGCTGTCGCCCGCATGCGTCATAGCCTCGAAAGCCATGCCGGCAGTCATGGCACCATCGCCAATGATAGCAACGGCTTTACGGTCTTCGTTCTTTTGTTTTGCAGCTAATGCCATACCTAGCGCGGCACCAATTGATGTACTTGAATGACCAACGCCAAAGGTATCAAATTCGCTTTCTGCACGACGAGGAAATGCTGCTAGTCCACCACCTTGTCGGATGGTCGGCATTTGTTCTCTTCGTCCAGTGAGTATTTTGTGGGGATAGGCTTGGTGGCCTACATCCCAGACCAGGCGATCTTCAGGTGTGTTAAACACGTAATGAAGTGCCACGGTAAGTTCTACAACACCTAGGCCTGCGCCAAAATGACCGCCTGACTGGCCCACCGAATACAAAAGATATTCTCTCAGCTCTTTGGCCAGCTGAGGCAAAGTCGCTGATGACAGTTGTCTCAACTGTTCCGGTTGGTCGATGCTATCCAGTAAAGGGGTCGAAGGACGGCTTTCTGGTATCTTATGGAAAATCATTCTGGGTTGATTACCTAATCAGGCTTGTAGCTTTGTCGGCGCATTCTACTACAAAGCAGATAAGCTACAAAGTAGCAGCTTCATAGAAGCATAGACTTTTCTTTGTTTATTGTTCTGAATGAAGCGAGTCAGAACTGAAATGATTTCGGGGAATACGTTTTTAGTGGTCTCTATCGACAACAAAGAGGGTGAGTGCTGCGAGTTTTTCTGGTTGATTTAACTCGGCTTCCTCAAGTAGGTGTAAAGCTTTCTTCTTAAGTTGTTCCAGGTAATTTTGTGCACCTTTCAGAGTCAATAGCTTTGGGTAGGTCGCTTTATCCAGCTCATGATCAGCGCCTTGTGGTTTTCCCAAGACTTCTGTTGAACTGGTGATATCGAGAATGTCATCGGCTACTTGAAACGCAAGACCAAGTGTCAGAGAAAATTCCTTGAGTGCCTGATAGGTGTATTCGGATGCATTGGCGGCAATGGCTGCCATTTCCGTACAAGCGGCAATCAGGGCGCCTGTCTTTTTATTGTGGACTTGCTCTAACTCGATTTGAGTAAGTTGTTTACCTTCTGAGGCAAGGTCGTGAGCTTGACCACCGACCATTCCTGCTGCACCAGATGCTTTTGCCAATACTTGAATGGCTTTGACTTTTTGTATATCGGATAGTTTGTCTGAATCAGCAATGAGTTCAAACGCCAGCGCCTGAAGGGCATCACCTGCAAGTATTGCAGTGGCTTCATCAAATTTGATGTGGCAAGTTGGCTGGCCTCGACGAAGTTCGTCATCGTCCATAGCGGGCAAATCATCATGGATTAAAGAATAGGTGTGGATACACTCGATGGCTGCGGCAAGATCATCCCCCAGGGTGTGGTCGCAACCTAATGCTTCCAGTGTGGAATAAACCAATGCGGGTCTGAAGCGTTTGCCACCATTATTAATACTGTAAGCAATCGCATCTTTGAGGGTGCTGATGTCTGGTTGCTGTTGTACTTTTTCTTTTAGAACGGTATTGCAGCGTGCTGAAGATTGCTGCATAAAAGATTTAATGCTCAAGGTAATAATCGCCGCTTAGGTTCTGATTGTTTTACTCTGATATGGGATCAGTGTTAAAAGGTTGTTCTGCTTCACCTAACAGAATGGATACCTTTTGCTCTGCTTGATCGAGGGCGTTTTGGCAAGTGCGAGAAAGTTTCACGCCTTTTTCAAAGGTGGCTAACGATTGATCGAGACTGAGGTTGTCATTTTCAAGCGATTGAACAAGCTTTTCGAGTTCATTTAAAGATGCTTCAAAGTTTATATCGTTATTTTTGTCAGTCATAAAAAGTACTATTTTGGTGGAAAGCTTGCGCTATTATCCTAGTATTCTTAAAGTGACTCAAGTAATCGGTGAAAAATCAAAAACCTGCTTAAGTTTCTGATAAATGAGTCGATATAAAAATATGATCTAGATAGAAACCTGAACTCGTTATTACAGGTTTTCTATTTTCTTTGCTTTTGTGTTTGCCTCATACGATAAAGAGGGATCTTGTGGATTTAGCAACACTCGTCGGAATTATTGGTGCGTTTGCCATTGTAATTGTTGCAATGTTTCTTGGCGGTGCGCCTCACATGTTCTTCAATGTTCCTTCTTTATTGATTGTAATTGGCGGAACTATCTTCGCTGTACTCATGAAATATGAATTAGGTCAGTTCCTAGCAGCGGGTAAAATTGCTGCGAAAGCCTTTATGTTTAAGTTTCAGGCACCTGAAGATCTTATTTCTGAAGTAGTTGATATGGCGGCAGAAGCTCGAAAAGGCGGATTGTTATCGCTGGAAGGTAAAGAGTCAGAGAACAAGTTTCTAATGAATGGTATTCAGTTGCTGGTTGATGGCCATGATCCTGAAGTTGTAAGAACGCTGCTAACCAAAGAAATGAATTTGGCGGTTGAGCGTCATGATTCCGGTGCCGGAATTTTCGCTCAGTTGGGTGAAGTAGCACCAGCGATGGGCATGATTGGTACCTTGATTGGTCTGGTAGCTATGTTAGCCAACATGGATGATCCTAAATCCATTGGCCCGGCAATGGCGGTGGCACTATTGACCACCTTGTACGGTGCAATGGTAGCGAATATGTTTGCTCAGCCGGTTGCTGACAAGCTTACGCTAAGGGCAGGGCAGGAAGCCATGTCCAAGCGCATGGTAATTGATGCGTTGTTGGCTATTCAAGCAGGGCAAAACCCTAAAGTTATCGAGTCTATGTTGCGTACTTATCTTGCAGAAGGTAAGCGTCCTCCAGAGGTATAAGGTGTTACGCCTTATATCCTTAATCTTTAATAAGCGGTCGTTGGATGAGTGACGAAGAACCAAAGAAAAAAGAGAAAGCCGGAACGCCCGCGTGGGTAATGACCTTTGCTGACTTGATGTCACTACTGATGTGCTTTTTTGTACTGCTTCTCTCTTTTGCTGAAATTGATGCTATTCGTTTCAAGCGTCTGGCCGGTTCTTTAATGAATGCCTTTGGTGTTCAGAATGTTAAGAACCTTGCTGAAATCCCTAAAGGTACGAGTATTATTGCTCAGGAATTCAGTCCGGGGCGGCCTGATCCTACGCCACTTAATGTGATTTACCAGGATACCTCGGATACCACCAAGGAAAGTCTTGATGTAGAGTGTCAGGATCCTGAGGCTCAGAATATTGCTACAGAAGATAACCAACGTCTTCGCGAAGATATGAAGGTGAAAGATGAGGCAGAAGCTGCAAAAGCGGATGCTGAAAAAGACGCGATTGAGATTGCAACCCACATGCAGGAAGAAGTGGGTAAAGGGTCTGTTCAAGTAGAAACTAAAGATCGGCGGATTGTTATTCGTATTCAGGAAAATGGGTCTTTTAAATCGGGTTCAGCTGTTTTGGATGATAAGTTCTTTCCAACTTTGGCAAAGTTAAAAGATATGCTTTTGATGGTAGAGGGTACGCTTTCATTTGAAGGGCATTCTGATGATGTATCTCTGCCAGGTGCTAGTGCTTTTTCAAATAATTATGAGTTGTCGTCGGCGCGTGCTCAGGCGTTAGCTAATGAATTGTTGGCATTTGAAGAATTTCAGCGTAAGCGTTTTAAAGTGGTTGGGTGGGGTTCGACAAAACCTATTTCAGATAATGAGACGCCGGAAGGTCGCCAGTTAAATCGTCGAGTAGAAATTGTGATTGTGAAAGATGATCCGTATCAAGAGCACGTGGATCAGATTGAGACCTTTGATCCTTACAGTGATGGCTTCGATCCGTCGGATGAATTGTACGAATTGTCGCCAGAAGAGATTTTCTAGATTATTATATAGTTTTATAAAAGAATAATAATAAGAAATTGAGGCTTTAATGGGACAGTTAGAACCAACCGATGATGGCATAGATCGTCGTCGCTTTTTCAGAATTGCTGATACAGTTAGTTTAAGGTATCGCGCGCTCACTCTAGCAGAAGAAAAACTTTGGCTCGATGGTGAGCTTAATATAGAACCTGATCCAGGCATTCGTGCATTGGACGCAGAGATTGCTTCCGAATTAGAGCGTTTGAAGCAGTGTTCTCCTGAGTTGCTTGGTATAGCAGATTTGCTGAATCAAAAATTAAATATTCTTGCTGAACAGGCCGCAGTGAACCTTGATGCTGGGTTTCAACAATCCTATCGAACCGTGAATGTGAGCTTGAGTGCGTGCGGTATTGGTTTTCCAGTCGCGGAACCTATTCAGGAAGATACGATTGTTCTGGTCGATGTCTTGCTTACATCAGAGCATCGTCGGGTATTAGTGACTGGTCGTGTGGTGGGGAGTGATGCCTTATCCATTCCTGGGCCTCAGGGTGCTAAATATATGGCTCGGGTTAACTTTGAACGGATCGATGATCGTTTAAGTGAAGACTTGATTCAATACGTGCTACAGCAGCAGCGTCGTATTTTGGCAGCTCAGAGAATTGCGCAAGAAGAAAAGGAATTAATCGCATTGCGTCCCAAGAAAGATTGATGGTTAATCTTTCTTGCTGTCTTTACAGGCCTGTCAGTTTGCGTACTCTTTCGATGTGTTTGATCTGATCTTCTTTGGGTAAAGGAATGCTGGTGAGCTTCGGCACATCGCTGTGAACGGGTAGATCCAGCGTTTCACCGTCTCGTATTTTTCGGCATAGCTTTTCATAATTCTTCTTAAAGATGGGAAAAACTTTTTGCTCGGGTTCGCTTTGAAGTAGGAACCAACCTGTGCTTCGACCGGCCCAATAGACAGCTGGATGACTCCAGTTAAAATTCTCTTTTGGGCTATTAGCTCGGCACGCTTCTACATAAGCGGTGTAATCGTCCGGTAAACCAAACTCAGACAGGTCATGTTCACACATCTGAACGATTTCAGGCAGGGATGGCATGAACTTATTGGTTTGGATTGCTTGATCTGTAGCGCGTTTTATCTGTTCCGGTTTAAAGCGAGCAAGCTGCATTGCCCAAAGCTTTTTCGCGCTATTCTGGCTATCCATATCTCCAAAGGCACGACGAAACTGATTGTGATAAGCAAGTTCAAATGCACCGAACAGATAGGTGATTGCTGCAACCATATCGGCTTTTGGTGCTTGCTGCTGTTGCCCTTGGCTGGATGAGTGGTTTGAATCAGAGGTCGTCTGCCCAGCTGGTGTCCTGGATTCGCTGGCTGAATGATTGATTTGCTGTGTTACGGGATTGATGATTTCCTGTAGTTTTTTCATGATTCACCGACTGACCGATAGTTTCCAACTGATGGCGTTTTGCCCAAGTCCATTTTAGGTGCTGAACAAATTTGGTATTCCAGGATGTGGATGTCTGATTTGTCTCACTCCAATATAACACAAACTCTTTAACCTGATCTTTGGCAAAGGTGATATCGATTTGCGCCAGACGCGCGATCTCGTAGCACTCTGTACTTGGTTGCCAGTTCTTAGGTATACGAGTTGGGTTGGTAGAGTGTTCAATGGTAGAACAAAATTTTTGCCACTGATGACGGATATGGCTAACAAATTTGTTGTTCCAGGTTACTTCTGCGCTGCCTCGTTCTATCCAATACAATAAAAACTCTGCCACACTGTCCTGAATGAACTGTTCATCGATGCCATCCTTCCTAAGAATCCCAAGGGCTTGCTCATTTGGATGCCAATCACGGGTTATCGGCGCTGGTATTTTATCATTGGCGACTTTGGCTTCATATTCCCTCCAAAGCTTTGTGACCTGTTTTTGAAACTTAGAGCCCCAGCTGGTGGCTGAGCGCCCACTTTCCAGCCAATAAGTGATGAACTCAGGAATGGCTTCCTGAATGAATTCTTGAGGAATGCCCAGGCGAGTCAGTTGTTCGATAACATGAGGGTCAGGATGCCATTGTTCAGTAATGGTAGATGCACGACCAAAACCCTGGTTGGAATTTTGTTGTCTTCCTTGGCTGGGGCTTTGGGTGCTAGCAGGTATATTGTTAACAATCGGCAAACCTTGCTGCTTGCGAGAGGGTATTACTCGGTAGAGACAGTTAGGTTTTATGGTGTTGCCGGCTTGGTGTATTTCGATCAACCCTTGCACTCGTAATTGATTCAGTGCTCGATGAATAGTTTCAATGTTCCAGAAGGGCAGTTGCTCTATGAATTCTTGATCTGAAATAGTGAGCCAGCCTTTCTGATTTGGACGAAATTGTTGGAACTGCTGTAGCACGGCAAAGGTGATGGCTTGTTCAAGCCCATGGCTGCGTGCCATGTCAGAGGAAAATGGAATTAAATGATCACAGTGCACAGAGTACAACCTTTCTCAAAGCAATAGTAAATAGTCAGTTAGAAGATGAATCAGGGGTGGAGCTTAAGTTGATTCAGTGATTTGAATGAACCGACCATAGTAATGTAATTCCGGAGTATTTTGGAGGGAAAGTGGTGGTCATTAATCTATTTTTTATTCGAACGCTTTTTGTACTTCTATATGGATATGGTGCATCTGTAGAAATTCAGAGTATCGGTTGCTAATGAAGCGCTGTGGGTTATTCCACAGCTTCTTCTATTACCGTTATAACGGGGGCCCAGTCGTTGAGTTTTGTTTTTAGCGTGCTCAGTTCAATCGGTTTCTCAATGTAGTCGTTCATTCCGCAGTCCATACACATGGCCTTCTGCTGAGGCATGACGTGAGCAGAAAGCGCAATGATAGGGGTTTCTGATTTCTTGTGGCGCTTCTCCCAATCCCGAATTGCTTGAGTGGCTTCAAAACCATCCATAACAGGCATTTCACAATCCATCAGGACTACATTAAAGTCGCCATTCCTGAAGGCTTGATAGGCTTGCTCGCCATTCGCTGTAACTTCGTAACTGACTCCAATTTTTCTCAACATTCCACAAATGACTTTTGTGGAGACCTGGTTGTCTTCCGCTACCAGCACTTTTAGCGTTTTATGTCGATTGAAGTCTTCCAGCTGTTCAAGTTCTGTCGGCATATTGGAGTGGCTAATATGACCTAGGCCTCTCAGGATGACTTGCTTCAAAGAGTTGCCTGAAACAGGTTTGGTAAGAATGTGTCGGATGCCGGCATTTTTTACCATGGCATTATTTGGTGTGAAGTTAAGGCCGGTCAGCATGATTACTAATACATCGTTGGTAATCAGGTTGTCTTCTTTAATCTTGGCTGCCAGTTCAATGCCGTTCATTACAGGCATTTTGTAATCCAGAATTACCACATCAATTTTTTCTTCCAGACTGGCTTTGTTTCGTAAGATGGCCAACGCTTCTGGGCCTCCGTGGGCAATAGATGTTTCCATTCCCCAAGAGTGGGCGTGGTGAGCGATGACTTTTGTGATGGATACATTGTCATCTACGGCAAGTAGATGAAGTCCTTCCAGAACCGAATCATCGAATTCATCTTCTTTTTCGATTTCGCTGGCTGGCATAGTAGAGGTAAACCAGATGACGTTACCTTTTCCGAACTCAGAGGCCATGTGCAGCTCACCGTTCATTAGATGGATGAGTTCCTGAATCATGCTTAGGTCGAGGCTGAGTTCTGAGCTTTTTAGATGCGTTTTGCTTTGCTGGTAGGCATCAAACAGACTGCCATTTTGATTCTTTTTAAAGCCTATGCCGGTATCACGAATTTGGAACCTTAGTTGACCTGGTTTGTTTCCTGGTTCTACGCTAACAATAATTTCGCCGTGTTCAATGAGGTTGAATAAGTGACTGATTAAGCCATGAAGGATTTGTCTTAAACGCTCATTGTCTCCTTTAACCATTGGAGGAAGATCACCTGATATATCAGTAATGAGCTCGATTTGCTTTTGTTCTGCTTCTCGGGAGAAGTCTGTCAGGCATTGAACGACTACGCTTTGAAGGTCAAAGGTGCGTTCTGTTAATGAAAGCTCTCCGGATTCAATGCGAGTGTAATCGATTACATCGTTAATCATCGTCATTAATCGAGCGCCAGATTCTTGAATCGTAGAAACGTATTCACGCTGGTTGTTACTCAGTGGTGTATCGAATAGCAGTTCTGTCATTCCTACTACGCCATTGAGAGGGGTACGCATTTCGTGGCTGAACTGAGCAAGGAATGAATTTTTTGCAGTAATAAGTTCTCGTCGTACTTTGTTTTCACGGTATTGGCGGTTGCTGCTTTGTGCGTGAATAAATAGAAGCTTGCCAATTGCGGTGGTGATGAAGGTGCTTAATACCACCAGGGTTAAGCTGTCTTCAAAACCAAAGATGAGTATGTCGGGAGCGATGCCAAGAGTGTGTATCGCGCTGGCACCTAATAGCGTGGTGGCTATGATGCTTGTGAAGGCAAGGTTCGATGCAATATGGCTTTGCTTGGTCCACTGTTGAATGGATAAGACGATCAAGGCAATACAGGCTGCTAATGAGGGGGTGATGATGGTTGTTAGATGGTTTGCGTACATTTGATAAGAAATGAACATCAAGGCAACTGTAATAACGGAGCTTATTAATAGGGTCTTCTTAATAAAGCGTTGAAGACTGAATAAGTGAAGCGTAATAGATAGGTATGAAAAGAAAGATAAGAGAAAGGTGATGTAAAAAAGAAGCAGGTTTTGAGTTTGAGTTAGATTGAAGAAAGTAGTGCCTTGCCCGTTGTATGTGATATGGAATAGGCCAATTAAAGTAATCACGGCTGCGCCGGCTAAAGGGGATTTATCTCCGCTGGTTCTATAAAGGTATAAAAGCGTAGCAACAAGGGTGATTAATATGCCAGCAAAGATTCCTTGAAGTAAGTTGCTTTTAAGGACGTCTTGCTGGTAGTGCTCTTTATCTAAAAAGGAGAGTTCAATGCGTTGGTCAGACGAGGGTGTAAGTTTGATTAAGTTAAGGGTGGATGTTTCTTCTGTCACTTTAATTCGAATGTAGGTTGCATCGTGACTGATGAATACATTGCCGGTTCTTGGATAGAAACCCGAGAATTGGTTTGTCTCTATAGATTGGAAAACTTTGGTTTCAGTGAGTTTGAGGTCGTGAATTTTTAAATAACCTACTCGCTCCTTCCGCGAAGGATTAATAATGGACAAGCTTAACCAGTAATTTCCACCTTCCTGGGTAAGGTTGATAAAGGGGGTGTGGTTAGGTGTAAAGCTATTGAGTATTTCGGGTTGACTGAAATCCTGAAAAGATAATTTCTGTTGCGGGTCAAAAATGACAGAGGTCTGGGCTGTAATGTCCGTCCCTGTTTCAGTATCGGTAATATCTAATTTGTTATTGGCGAAAGAGAGAGTGCTAACAATCAATAGAAATGCACTTAATAAGTATTTATACACTGAAAGATTCCCGACAATTTTTTCATTAAATTTATCATGACTATCAATTTTTATCAGTGATTTAGCTATCTATTCCCAGATCAATCTCGTGAGATTGCTTATATGTAATGAATAAAGGTGGTTATTGTTGGTTTTTTAAGCTTTTTTTGCTGGTTTTGAACGTTATTTGAACGATCTGAAATTAATTTCAATTATTTTGAATTTTTTATTAAAAAGCGCTTGCGCCGGAAATTATTCTCCCTATAATGCGCTCCACGTTCTGAGGGAGACACGCCACAGAGACAGAA
>Ga0255776_10005173_pt1 | contig 13603 bp, 19 predicted proteins | sample 071ome_19_FD_179974 | JGI IMG/M metagenome (GOLD analysis project Ga0255776, IMG submission 179974) | Coastal salt marsh microbial communities from the Groves Creek Marsh, Skidaway Island, Georgia - 071413AT metaG (version 2) | ecosystem: Environmental > Aquatic > Marine > Intertidal zone >...
CGCTGCCATTCTCATATCGCTACTTGCTCCTTACGAGCTGACCACGATGGGTGCTTGCGCGGGCCCACAAGCTTTATTGCTTGCCTCATATTTAGTGACCAAGGGGCGTATGCTTGGTCCGGGTATAATAATAGCTAAAGCCAATGATCGGCAAGTTTTTGGACGCTCGAAATAGCTTCGTCCCATTTTGCGGGAGATGGGTGATATACGAGAGGGCCAATAAATTGATTGTACCGCTCTTGGTGATGAGCTTCGTCAATTAATAATGAGAGCCCATATCGAAGCTCAGAGTTTGCATTTTTTACGAATTCTTTGTGTTGATTTCCAAACTGACTTTTGTCGATTTCAATAACTTGTTCAACCATTGGCTTTAAGGCGGAAGGTGATGTCATTGATTCGTATATGAGGTGTAGATCATAAACATGCCGAATTAATGTTTCATCGTCCGGTCTGGAGTTATCCCGAGCATGTGATGCGGTCCTGCGAAGGAGTGAAACGAATTTTTCACTGGCAGTCGAGTGCACAGTGACACAAGCAATGCTTTGAACTTCTCCCGGCTCTTTAAGCGTACTTGCATAAAGCGAGCTCAAGGAAAGCTCTACTGAATCTTCAAGTAAGTCAGACTCTGTTAAGTCCAATTGCAAATGCGGTCTGAGTGCTTCCAGGGTGTCATGATCTCTGGGGTATTCAATCAAAAATTGTTGATACTTACCTTCATTCCGTTTTTTAGGATCTGCGGCAAGCTTGAAGATACTAGAGTCAGAAATGATATTCAGAATGAGCTGATGAATGTCGCGTCGCAATTGTCGCTGCTGATTTTTGGATTGCGCCAGAGTATCTGCATTGGGGATCATTTTAATGTCGATATCTTCCGACATTCTGAAGGTGTTTTGATGTGCTTTGGCTAAACAAGTCCCGCCTGAAAAAACAAGTTGAAAGCCCTCTGGTGTGAGCTGTGATATTTCTTTTAATAGCTGCGTAGCCCAATAGTCTTTTTCAACAATGGCCGGGCTGCTTATGCCCAGCGCATCAGCAATATCCAGAAAAAGGGAAGAGTCGATTGTGCTCATTAAGCTCGAGCCATTTGAAGCTCGAACTTCTCTGTACCTATGCGGCGATTGAAGCGTTCAAAAATAATAACTTCAGCATTTGCAGGGATTTGAGTCGAGCCTGATTGGTAATCCAGAACCGACTTAGAGGGCTCCCATTTTACGCCTAGCCGAGAAAGCGCTTCTTCTGCTACTTGAGTGAAGCCACCCTTGGCAGACAGCATGGGTTTGCCAGTAATTCTGTTTGGTCGAGCCTTGGCATAAAGACCATAACCAACCTTAACAAGAACACCATCTGAGGTGAGTTGGCGTAATGCTCGACCAACTTGGTCATACCCTGCCAGCTTCTCAAAGTCTGAGCGCAGAAATACCTCGCGATTCGAGCGCGATATCTTTGTGGCGACCTTTGATTTAAGTGACAAGCGTTTCATGCCGGTTAACTCTCTATTGAGAACGATTCCTATAAAACTTAGCAGGGTTTGCCTGTAAAGTCAATCAAAAATACGACAGTTGCTGGTCTTTATGGGTTCTATAACATGCTGATATATATAGCTTATATCTAATTTAGTGTCGTATTTTTGTATGCAATTATAGGGGGGTGATGAGCGAGTGATTAAATCTAAACTCCTACCTAACTTCCCCCTAAACGGCTCCTAACCTACCCAAGCACATCATTACCTCACGTTTTCGCAATAACCATTAGGAGTGCAACGTGAGTGTAAATCATATGAACCAACGGCAATTAGCCAACCGCTGGGGTGTCAGCGAAGCCACATTGGAGCGCTGGCGCTCTGAAGGCATCGGCCCCGTTTTTCTCAAACTACAAGGTCGCGTGATGTACCGCCTCGAAGACGTCGAGGCTTATGAACACGACTGTCTTCGCAAGAGTACCTCTGAGCGTGTAGCTGGAGGTGACGCATGAGCCTTTCTTTAGAGCAAGCACAAGCCATGAGCATCGGCGAGTTAGCAGGTGTGACTGCTGGTGAGTTGATGCGTGTTCAGGCTGAAGCCGCCAACTACCTGCGCAATGCCAAAGAGCTAAAAGACTGGATCGATGGCGCGATTGCCATGAAGTACGAGCCAAAAGTCAGTGAGCTAAGAGCTCAACTTGGCAAAGACACCGGGATTATCAATTTCGATGACGAGGGTGTGCGTGTCACTTCAGACCTGCCAAAGAAACTGGTCTGGGATCAAGCACAGCTATCCGAAATCGCTCAGCGAATCGCTGCCAGCGGTGACAACCCAGCTGAGTTCTTGGACATCACCTACAAGGTTGCCGAGCGCAAATACACCGCCTGGCCGGAAAACCTTCGCACCGTTTTTGAACCTGCTCGGACATTAAAAACCGGCAAACCCACTTTTCGCCTCAGCCTTTCACAGGAGCAATAAGCATGACGATTTTAAACGAGGAAACCAACTACTTAGAGACTCTGCGCAAAAGCAGCTTTTCACTAGAGAGCCTGCCGGATGCTATTGCGATCCCCGCAGTATCAGATGACGACGAGGCCGAAAGCAAACCGCTAATTCTTGCCACTGTCGACGATATCGCATTTGCACAGCAAGGCTTGAACAAAGAACTCAGCCGAATCGTTCAGGAAATGGAGTCGCTGCGTCGAGTTCACGATATGGCTCGAGGACTAGGCGCTAAAGGCGCTGATTATGCGCTTGAGTTTCTGCGCGAACATGGGGAGGTGAAATAATGGCCTTTCCAATTATCACTGCCGATCAAAGGCTCGCGGAAAAGCGAGGCATTAAAGGCTGCATTCTTGGGCCTTCAGGTATCGGAAAAACCAGCTTGTTGTGGACAGTCGAGGCTGACAAGACTCTGTTCTTCGATTTAGAAGCGGGTGACTTGGCTGTTGAGGGCTGGACGGGCGATGCGATTCGCCCGCGTACTTGGCAGGAGTGTCGAGATTTCGCGGTATTTATTGGCGGTCCCAATCCTGCGCTTCGTGATGAGCAACCTTATAGCCAAGCCCACTATGACGCCGTATGTGAAAAGTTTGGTGACCCCGCGAGCTTAGATAAATACGACACCGTCTTTATCGACTCCATTACGGTTGCAGGTCGTTTGTGTCTGCAGTGGTGCAAAGGCCAACCCCAAGCCTTCAGTGAGCGAAGTGGAAAGCCCGATACGCGAGGAGCTTATGGTCTGCATGGCCAAGAGATGATTGCGTGGCTGACTCATCTTCAGCATACCCGCAACAAGAACATCTGGTTTGTCGGTATTCTCGACGAGAAGATCGACGACTTTAATCGCAAGGTTTTTGTTCCGCAAATTGATGGCTCAAAAACAGCGCTTGAGTTGCCAGGCATTGTCGATCAAGTCATCACGCTTGCAGAGATCCAAAGCGATGATGGTCAGCGTTATCGCGCCTTCATTAACCACACCCTTAATCCCTATGGCTATCCCGCCAAAGACCGCAGTGGGCGTCTTGATGTTATTGAAGAACCCCACCTCGGTCGACTGATGACCAAAATTCATGGGCCAGTGACACCAGCCTCTGATCGCCTGAGCTTTGCTCGCCCAGCACCTATCGAAACTCAAACCAATACTGAAGAAGGAGTCCAATAATGACGACTTGGAATGATTTTAACTCGGCGGAAGACCAAAACAATTTTGACGTAATCCCAAAAGGCACGCTGGTAAAAGTGCGCATGACTATTCGCCCCGGCGGCTATGACGATGCGTCACAGGGTTGGACGGGCGGATATGCAACGCAAAGCATGGCGACAGGCTCTGTCTATTTGAACTGCGAGTTTGTTGTGCTTGATGGTCCATACGCCAAACGCAAGATGTGGAGTCTTATCGGTTTACACAGCCCTAAAGGACCTGAGTGGGCAAACATGGGTAGAGCCTTTGTTAAAGGGATTTTGAATTCCTCACGTGGTCTTCATCCGCAAGATAACACGCCACAAGCCCAACAGGCTCGACGCATTCAGGGCTTTGCCGATCTGGACGGGATCGAGTTTGTTGCAAAGGTTGAGCTGGACAAAGACCAAAACGGTGATGATAAGAATGTAATCAAAACTGCTATTACGCCAGACCACAAAGACTATGCAGCAGTGTCAGGCAACACGGTTCAAGCTGCCGCTTCAACGCAGCCAGCTTCTTCACCACAAGCATCTGCTAGTGCTCCGACTGGTCGTCCCAGTTGGGCACAATAAGGAGGTCGACACATGTTATTACGACCTCGTCAAAAACTGTTTGTTGAGCGCAGTCTAACTGCGCTCGATAAACACCAAAACACACTGGGGGTGGCGCCTACGGGCGCCGGTAAGACGATCATGTTGTCCGGCGTCACCGGCCAGTGGCTAGAAAATGAAGATGCCAAAGCTTGTGTGCTTGCTCACCGTGATGAGCTCACAACGCAAAATGCTGCCAAGTTTAGTCGTGTTAATCCGAGTATCTCGACTTCGATTTATGACGCAAAAGAAAAGTCGTGGAACGGTCAAACGACCTTCGCCATGGTACAAACCTTGGGGCGCGAATCGAACTTAAAGAAGATGCCCAAGCTTGATCTTCTGGTTATTGATGAAGCGCATCATGCGGCGGCACCGACCTATCGTCGAATCATTGATAGCGTTCGCGATCGCAATCCTGATGTGGCGATTTTTGGTGTTACGGCTACTCCCAACCGGGGGGATAACAAAGCATTGCGCCCTGTATTCAGTAACGTGAGTGATCAAATCACCTTGGCTGAACTCATTCAATCAGGGCACTTGGTTCCACCCAGAACCTATGTAGTCGATGTGGGGACTCAAGGAGAGCTGTCACAAGTCAAACGTACTGCTGATGATTTCGATATGGCAGCTGTCGACGCCATTATGAACAAAGCACCTATCACCGAAGCGGTAATACGTCACTGGAAAGACAAGGCTCATGATCGTCCCACCGTGGTGTTTTGTTCGACCGTCCAGCATGCCAAGAATGTAGCGGAAGCCTTTTCAGCATCAGGCATCAGTGCTGAAGTTATTCATGGGGAGTTATCAAGTGAGGCGAGAAAGGCAGCGCTGTCTCGCTTTGAATCTGGTGAGTCTCAGGTTGTTGTCAATGTTGCGGTGCTAACCGAAGGCTGGGATTTCCCTCCAACCAGTTGTGTTGTTCTGCTACGGCCAAGTTCTTATAAGTCGACGCTAATTCAAATGATTGGACGCGGTCTTCGAACCGTCGACCCCAACGAACATCCGGGCGTTGTGAAAAGTGATTGTGTGGTGCTCGACTTCGGCACAAGCACCATGCTTCACGGTTCATTAGAGCAGGATGTGAACTTGGATGGCCACGAGGGGCAAGGCGAAGCGCCACAAAAAGAGTGCCCAGAATGCGGTGCGATGGTACCTGCCGCCGCGAAGGAGTGTTCTCTTTGCGGTCATGTTTGGGAACGAACAGTAGGCGATGGGAAAGTTGATCTCACGGACTTTGTGATGTCTGAAATTGATCTGCTTAAACGCTCTTCTTTCCGTTGGTGTGATTTGTTTGGTGACGATGCCGCATTGATGGCGACTGGTTTCGAGGCGTGGGCAGGTGTGTTCTTTCTCGCAGGTCACTGGTTTGGTATGGGCGGTGGTAAAAAACTGCCTGCGAGATTACTCGCCATGGGTGAGCGAACGGTTTGCTTGGCCGCCGCTGATGACTGGTTGAATGAGCATGAAACCGAAGATGCTGCCAGCAAATCCCGCAAGTGGTTAAACCAAGCTGCGACCACTCAACAACTTCGATATCTACCTGCTGCGTATCGCCAGGACTTTGGTTTAACGCGCTATCAGGCTTCCTGCCTCTTGGCCTTCCAGTTTAACAAGCGTGATATCCAGTCCCGTATTTTCAACAAAGTCGAAGGCAAGGAGGCTGCTTAATGTGCATTACCGATGCTTTATTTGCCACAAACCGCCTCGAGGCTTTTGCTGGCTTGAACCAAACCGCAATCAATCCAACGACAGTCGGCGCGCGAGCTTTAAACGGTTCTGCTCCAAGCAGTGCCAAGACATCCATTACCAGTTGCATCGTAAGGGAGTGGCCATGAACAGAACTGATTTAGAACAAAAAGCCGCTGAATCTGTTTTGGTTCCGCTTGCTGATTATGTAATGGCTGTAGGTATGGACAAAGGACTAGGCGACTACAGCAAAACAGAAATTGTTGGTTTGGTAGATACAGTGCTTGAGTCCTATCACCAGACTTTGCAGGAGTTGTACAAAGACGAGGTGCCTTTCTGATGTTGGATTTTAATCATCGACCAACCTTGTCGGAACAGATCAGTGAACGCATCGACGTAGCATTACAGCAAGAACAGCAGTCACAGGTACCGAGAAATTATCTTGGTGCTTCAAGACTTGGAGTGTCTTGCGATCGTGCTTTGCAGTTTGAGTTCACACATACACCTGTCGACGAAGGTAGAACATTTACTGGACGTACTCTTAGAATTTTTGCGGCGGGTCATGTCTTTGAAGAACTCGCTATCGATTGGTTGCGTAAAGCAGGCTTTGATCTGTATACGGAAACATCCACCGGTGGGCAGTTCGGGTTTTCTGCAGTGGATGGCCGTTTGCGTGGACACGTAGATGGCGTGCTTGCCGGAGGACCTGAATCAATTGGCGAAGGCTTTCCTGCGTTGTGGGAGTGTAAATCACTGAATGCAAAGTCTTGGAAGGATACGGTCAAACGTGGAGTGACTCTTTCTAAACCGGTCTATGCGGCACAGATAGCGTTGTATCAGGCCTACATGGAAGAACAGATTCCTGGCATTGCCTCCAATCCCGCCTTGTTCACTGCCATCAATAAAGATACCGCCGAATTGTACTTCGAGTGGGTTCCTTTTAACGGTGAGTTGGCTCAGCGGGCATCCGATCGAGGTGTGCGTGTCATTCAGGCGACTGATGCAGGAGAACTTCTACCCAGAATCAGTAAAGACCCTGCCCATTACGAGTGTAAGTTTTGCTCTTGGCAGGATCGCTGCTGGCGAGGAGGTGCGCAATGAACAGCAGCACCGATAAAGTGATCTGGCTCGATTTTAACGACGCACCTGAGCAGGGTGAATCAACAAAACCCAAGCATGATGCCCGAGAGCTCAAGCAACGATTAATCGATTCGTTAGATGCTGTCTTGACCTATCTGTTTCCTGCAGGAAAGCATCGAGGCAAGCAGTTCATTGTAGGCGATCTGGAAGGCAATCCCGGTAAAAGTTTAGTCGTTGAACTTGCAGGCTCTCGTGCAGGTATGTGGATGGATTTTGCTACCGGAGAAGGTGGTGACATCTTTGATGCCTGGGCACGTGTTAATGGCTTTGATACCGCCAGCCAATTTCCTGAGCTGGTGGATTCTGTCGCTCAATGGTTAGGCGTGTCTGTTGATCAATCAAGGCCATTGTCCGCGACTTATGAGAAAGCCAATAAGCCCACAATGCCTGCTCGACAGGTACCTACCGATGATCTAGGGCCAGCAACTGGAAAATGGGATTATCGTGATAGCCAAGGTCAGCTAATTGCCTGCGTATATCGATACGATACCGAGTCGGGCAAAGAGTTCAGACCGTGGGATGTGCGATCACGCTCAATGAAAGCACCGGATCCAAGACCGCTCTACAACCAGCCTCAAATCTTAAGCGCCAATCAAGTGGTACTGGTCGAAGGCGAAAAGGCTGCGGACGCACTCATTCGCTTAGGATTGGTGGCAACCACTGCCATGAATGGCGCTAATGCTCCAATAGCGAAAACGGATTGGTCGCCACTGAAAGATAAACACGTTTTAGTCTGGCCTGACAATGATGATGCGGGTTCTGAGTATGCCAGAAAAGCATCGGAAGCGATCGCATGCGGTGGTGCCGCTTCTGTGGCGGTTTTGCATATTCCGGGTGATAAATCCGTTAAGTGGGACGCCTATGATGCAGTCGATGAAGGCATGGATGTGTGGGCTTTCGTTCAGTCGGCACCGAGAACCATTGTTAAAGATGCCGAGCCGATACCGCTGCATTCATTGGGTGAGTTGTTAGCCGATACCTCGCCGATGCCAGACGATTTGATTGCACCGAGGGTCTTAACGCCCGGCGGCATGATTGTATTTGGTGGCGCGCCTAAGGTGGGGAAAAGTGATTTTCTGTTGTCTTGGTTAACACATATGGCGGCAGGCGAGCCCTTTCTTGAGCTCACGCCCTCAAGGCCATTGCGGGTGTTTTACCTGCAAGCTGAGGTTCAGTATCACTACTTGCGTGAGCGGATCCAGTCCATGGGTTTGCCAGAAGCAGTAAGTCGCCAAGCTGCCAATAACCTATTGGTCACACCTCAGCTTCGTTTAGTGCTCAATGATCAGGGTGTTGAGCAAGTGATCGAGGCACTGCAGCGGGCTGCGTCTCAAGGTGGGGTCGACATTCTGGTAATTGACCCTATTCGCAATGTGTTCGACGGTGGTCCTGAGGGCAATAGCGAAAACGACAACAACTCGATGTTGTTTTTCTTGCGTGAGCGAGTTGAGCAATTGCGTGATGCGGTCAATCCCGATGCGGGAATCATCCTTGCTCACCACACCAAGAAAATCAGTAAAAAACAGGTCGAGGAAGATCCGTTTCTAGCCTTGTCAGGTGCAGGCAGTTTGCGTGGTTACTACACCACCGGCATGTTGCTGTATCGCCCTGATGAAATGCTGACGGATCGCACCTTGGTGTTCGAGCTGCGCAATGGACCTGGCTTACCTGCCAAGCGAGTCGATAAAAGCCAGGGGCGCTGGATTGAATTGGATCCTCACAGTGATCGTTTGGTCAATCAAGACTATGGCGCCAAGCTCGATGCGGAGCGACAACGCAAGCGCGATGTCATTGTACAAATGATCTTTGATGAAGCGTCGCAAGGCCGAGTTTACACCTCGAATCAGTTTGCAGAATCGTTCGAAGGCCAAGCTGGACTCGGTGCCAACCGAACCATCAATGAGCGCATTGCTGTCCATGCCACAAAAGGCGATATCAAGTTCTTCCGTAATCCGGAGGACTACAACTTACCAGCACTGACCCGAAGCAAGTACGGCTATCTCTGTGTTGAGGGTATGACCGTTCCCGCAGGGGAAACCATTGATACCGATACCGGTGAGGTCAAACAGTCTCACTTGTTGGTTAAACCCACCCATTACAAATGCGCTCAAACCGGTGCGGTGCTCCCCGTCGAGAATCCGGATGTTTGGGTGTACCAGGAGGAAACAAGCCATGAATCATGATCAAAATAAGGCCTCGGACATGGCCGTTTGCAGTCTGCAATCTGAACCAGTTTGCTGCAATCTGCAAACTACCCGCAAACTGAAAGTCAGCATTAACAAAGCATCCAGCCAGATTGCAGATTGCGGAGTCCAGATTGCGGATATCCCCTGCAAACTGAACGCAATCCCAGATAATTCATGGGTTTCAGAGACAAATCCAGATTGCACGCAAACCCCCTCTCTCTACGAGAGAGGAGAGTCCCCTAAAGGGGAGGCTCTCCATCTCGGTGAGAAAGAGAGTATCAACCGAACATTGCCTGTAGTGCTGTGCTTGGATCTGGGTACAACAACTGGATGGGCTATTCATTCCAAACAAGGCGTTATCACCAGTGGAACCATCAGCTTTAAAAACGATCGCTGGCAAGGTGGCGGCATGCGCTTTTTGAAGTTCAACCGTTTCTTGAATGAGCTAAACGAAAATGCTGGGCCTATCAGCATGGTGTTTTTTGAGGAAGTTCGTCGCCACATGGGTGTGGATGCGGCTCACGCTTACGGTGGTTTTATGGCGCATCTGACTGCTTGGTGTGAGCAACAAAACATTGCCTACGAGGGTGTTCCGGTTGGAACCATCAAGCGGCACGCAACAGGCAAAGGTAATGCAAATAAAACCATGATGATTGAGTCTGCGAAAGCGCGAGGCCATTTGCCTGCAGATGATAACGAAGCCGATGCATTGGCTTTGGTTTATTGGGCTATTGACCAAAGAATAGGAGAGCAATCATGAATAACTTCACGCCAGAATACATTGCTCTGCGATTTGAGGAGTGCGTATCAACGCTGCGTAAATTGCCTGGTGAGCGAAGCTTGGGTTACGTGAGCTATTGGCCAGAGATCAAATACGATCGGAGAGAGCTCGCCAGACAAGAGGTTCAACCGATTCGTTTACGTCCAACGCCAGACCAAATCACCCGCATGGAGGAAACGTTGTCATGGATAACGTATGTCAATCATGGCGAAAGAAACCTGATTTGGTTACGAGCCTATCGAACGCCATGGCGAGTGATTTCTCGTGAGACTGGGTTTCCAAGAACGTCGGCACAGCGTTATTGGCAAGGGGCGTTAATAAAAATTGCGGAGCGGCTCGCGCAAGAGCAAAGACCTGCGTGCTAATGCCAAAACCCCCAGTGGGACAAAACCCCGTTTTTAAGCGAGAATACTTGCTAATCTCACGAGTGAACTGCACACAAGCCACGGCCACCACACCGTGGCTTTGCTATTTCTGGCCCCCGGAAAAAAATGGGTCCTTCCTGGCCATCGAATCGATGCGGGTCGCAAGGCCGCCGCATTTCGCTAGCGACAGCCCGTTAAACCGGGTTCGCAGGTTCGCGGTTCGCACCGCTATTTCCAAGGTAATCTAATGCAACTTAACACTGTCGAATCGGTGGAGCACTGGTCGCTTCAACGACTCATTCCCTATGCCAAAAATGCGAGGACGCATGACGATACACAGGTATCGCAAATAGCGGGTTCGATAGCCGAGTTTGGCTTCGTGAATCCAATTTTGGTCGGTGATGACAACATCATCATCGCAGGCCACGGTCGCTTGATGGCGGCTCAGCAACTTGGTTTAGCCACAGTCCCGGTGATCGTTTTACATCACTTGACCGAAGCACAACGTCGAGCATTGGTGATCGCAGATAACAAGATTGCTGAAAACGCCGGATGGAATGATGAGCTTCTCAAGCTTGAGCTTGAAGAACTCGGCGATCTAGGTTTTGACCTTGATGTCATCGGCTTCTCAGATGAAGAACTGGATGAGCTTTTGGGTAACGACGAACAGCCAGGTGAAACCGATGAGGATGACATTCCCGAGGTGGAAGATGAGCCTGTAAGCCGACATGGTGATGTGTGGATTATGGGTGACCATCGACTGCTATGTGGGGACTCAACCAGCAAACAGGATTTAGAAAAATTAATGAGCGGTGAGCTTGCCGATATGGCGTTCACTGATCCACCTTATAACGTTGATTACGGCAACAACGCTAAAGACAAAATGCGCGGTAAAGATCGGCGCATTATGAATGACAATCTGGGTGATGATTTTTATCAGTTCCTTAAAGATGCGCTCACGAACCTTTTGAGTGTGACTAAAGGGGCATGCTACATCGCTATGTCATCCAGTGAATTGGACACGCTTCAAAAAGCATTTCGAGATGCTGGCGGCAAGTGGTCGACATTTATCGTATGGGCAAAAAATACTTTCACTCTAGGTCGATCAGATTATCAGCGTCAGTATGAACCGATTTTGTATGGTTGGCGCGAAGGTAACGATCACTTTTGGTGTGGGGCTCGTGATCAGGGAGACGTTTGGTTCTTTAACAAACCCGTTAAAAATGATTTGCACCCAACAATGAAACCGGTGGAGTTGGTTGAGCGTGCGCTTCGCAATTCCAGTAAGAGTCGAGACATTGTGCTCGATCTTTTTGGAGGATCTGGAAGCACATTGATTGCTTGTGAAAAAACAGGTCGTACAGCACGCTTGATCGAACTGGATCCCAAGTATGTGGATGTTATCGTCAGGCGCTGGCAGGACTACTCTGGCGAGCAGGCTATCCGTGAAAGTGATGAGCTTTCCTTTGATGAGCTTGCCCTATCAATGCAAACAGAAGCAGTTGCGAATTAAAGCTTAATGGTGTGCCATTCGCTTTGTTTAAAAAGGTACAGGTATTCGGCATCACACGCTTTGGCTAGTGCAAATAGTTCTGATTCGCTTCGGGTGGTTCTTGGCCGGGTTTGCTCCCAGGCATCGCCACGATCTCGGTGGTATGCGTAGACTGTTTCTCCCTGCACGTAGGAAATATCACCCAGAGCAATCAGGCTTTCGGCGTGGAATTCACTATTGTGATATTGCCGCAGCGTTGGCCCAACATCATTGCCTGAATCATAGCCATCGTGATGGCAATAAATTGATTGGTAATTGGTATCGTCTTTAGACATCGCAATAAAGCAGCGGGTGCTCATTGCTCACCTCCTTGCACGCGATATCGGCGTTGTTGACCATCATCTTTGTATGAGGTGATCGTCAGGCCCAATCGTTTTTTAACTGTATTTGAAAAGACGCCTCGAACGGTGTGCTTTTGCCAGCCAGTTTCAGTACAAATTTCTTCAATGCTGGCGCCTTCAGGGCGCTGCATTAGTGCGATCATGCGTGATTGTTTAGTGCCCTCTCGCAGGGTGATGGTCTTTTGGGGTTCTGATTGTAATGGTGCTTATAAGCCTATGGCGTCAAAGCCATTTTCATTAATGGTGTAGCTATCGCCATTTTGGGTGATGAGCTCCCGAGTTAGAAGCCCTTGGATGACTCTGGGTTTAATGCCTGAGTTGATATTACTTGGTAGTGGCTCGATGTTGCCATCTGGCCGCTTACTAGCGGCTTGTAAAATGGCGGCTTGGGTATCAGTTAATTTGCTCATAGTGCGCTCCTTATTCGGCATGTTCGCCTTCTTTAAAGGCTGAATCGGTAATTTGTTTGAGGAGTTCGGCGTAGTGCCCCAGATCGCCCACGTGTCCCCAGTTGATTTCGTCGGGGTGAGCGTTGAAGTGGTCATCGCTGAGTGCCTGAAGGCGCTCAAGCGCGTTATCAATCTCGGCTTTTCGGGCTAAAAAAGCGTCTAATGCGTTTTGTTTGTGGGCCATTTTGTTGTCTCCAAATGCTGTTCTGTTAAGCACATGAACGCTTCATTCAGCGGCCTTATCAACTCATTTCTGCTTATTAATTCGATTAAAAACAACAGGTTAAAACATGGGCGTATCACTGCGGGCTTATGCCAAACATAGAGGGGTTTCTGATACAGCAGTGCGGAAAGCGATTAAGTCTGGCCGTATCCAAGCGGAATCTGATGGCACGATTGATATCGATAAAGTCGACAAGCAATGGGATCGCAATACGGATCGTGCCCAGCAGCGGAAATCATCCGGGGCGACCAAAGCAGTCCCCAAAGCGGCACTGGATGCTGTTGCAGACACCCTAAGTGAAAGTGGCAATACCGGTGGTGGCACCACCTATATGCAAGCCAGAACTGCCAATGAAGTGCTGAAGGCACAAACTAATCGAATCAAATTACAGCAGCTTAAAAAAGAGTTGGTCGATCGTGCCAAGGCGATAGCTCATGTCTTTCGGATGGCTCGATCTGAGCGAGATGCTTGGCTAAGTTGGCCAGCGAGGGTATCGGCTCAAATGGCTGCAGAGTTGGAGGTTGACCCGCACAAGATGCATGTCATGTTGGAGTCCTATGTCAGACAGCACCTATCCGAGCTTAGCGACATCCAGCCAAAGGTCGATTGATTCTGAATTTTATGAAGGCGCTCTAGAGTTAGAAA
>Ga0255776_10005175_pt1 | contig 13600 bp, 17 predicted proteins | sample 071ome_19_FD_179974 | JGI IMG/M metagenome (GOLD analysis project Ga0255776, IMG submission 179974) | Coastal salt marsh microbial communities from the Groves Creek Marsh, Skidaway Island, Georgia - 071413AT metaG (version 2) | ecosystem: Environmental > Aquatic > Marine > Intertidal zone >...
CAGTAACAGAAATGTTCAATGTGTTCTCCTAGTTAGTAAATAACAGACTCAGTATAACAGCAATTTGTGGTGCTGTCAACCACTTTATGCCGCTAGTTGCTCTTTTAATTTAGGATCATCAGACTCAAACCAGCCATTGTCTACCTTGTACTGACAGGCATAGTGAGCTCGTTCTCCACCTTCTAGTGGAATCCATTGCTCTGATTTAGCATGGATTTCTTTACGCATGTAGCCATGCTCACCGTTAAAGGTGAAACGCAGACATGTCCAACGGTCACCCTTCCACTGGAACTCAATTACAGAATCCCAATCTTCGCACTCGCGAGCATCGTCTTCCATGATCTCCCAACCCAAGATGTACTCCTCAAAGGCTTCGCTTTTGCTCTCAATGAGCTTGGTGAGAGTGGGAATGCCTTGATCGGCAATCTTGTTGATGTGAGCAGAGCTCAAATCACGCACTACATAAGTATTACCACCCTTGAACTTCCAGTACTGCGGGCACTCGCCCTTACCGTCCCAATCATGGGCACCGTAGTTCTCTTTGTGCTGGGTGTGAATTACTAATTTTGACATGTGTTACTCCTATTACCTAATCCCTTACTATGTATATAGTATAGCAAATTTTCCGGATTTGTCAACCAAAAATACCACTTTTTTTGGTATTTTTTTCTCTAATAAAATCAATAACTTACAACACGAGGTTTGCCGTATTCTGGCTCATATGACAGCATAAATTGTGCAATATCCTCGATTGTATCGAAATATACATTAAAAGTATACCCTTCAGTTTCAAATGACACATTAACATTTCTGGGTTTTGCCCACTGTTTTACACTACGGGCAATTTTACTCTTATGCATCATAGCAGGTAATCCTGCACCTCCAGTAGGTAATTTAAACTTTACATATTGTACAATTTTTCTCATAGCAAATGGCGATCTGGAAGGGACTCGAACCCTCGACCTCCGCCGTGACAGGGCGGCGTTCTAACCAATCTGAACTACCAGACCGCGTTGGTACCCTGTAGGAGAATCGAACTCCTGTTGCATGGATGAAAACCATGTGTCCTAACCACTAGACGAACAGGGCTTATTGTAAATACGGTACACTTAGGGAATTTACAGGGATCTAACCCAACCCAATTTACGAAATACCACTCGTGTATTTACTCTGCTAGTATAGCAAATTTTTGGGATTTGTCAACCTCTTTCTAGCACATTCAAATGCTGAAAAGTTTGCTGAACACACACTGCTTGCCAGTATGCATCATCATCTGCACTATGCAGATTTTGCTGTATTGCTTTTCTAGGATCAACTGGCATCATATTAAAAATGGTTCTGCAATCACATACTTGCCAATACTGCCAGTTCATATGATGCTCAAAATGCTTAAACAAATCCTCTAATATAACCATATCAAACTGCGGGCCTTGGCACCAAACTTTATCAACACCTACTAAGTATTTGTTTAGTTCAGTAAAAAATTGATTTAGCGGAATACGCCCATCTTCTGTAAATGTTGATTCTCTAATATGAGCATCTTGTTTAGCCCACCATGCTAGTGTATCGTCAGAAGTAGTGCGACCGCCTTCTAATTGTTCATCAACACTGGGTCGCCACAACATTCTTTCATACGGGTCATTTGCGTTGTAAGGATTAAACTTTACTGCACCTACACTGAGTACAGTACTGCTGGGAGCAGTATCCAGTGTCTCTATGTCGATCATCGAATGAATAGCCATATTCCTACCATATAGTAAATAATACTATATTATAGCAAAGTATGTGAATTTGTCAACCGAAATTATAATGATAGTGTGTGGTCGTCTGGAAGTTCTGGTTCTTGTTCTACAGCATTTAATTGCCCAGCACCTTTAACACCCTCAGCCCAAACCATTTTTTCAAATGGATTTTGCTCGCCTGCTTTAACATTGTTCCACCATGTTAAATCACCAATGCCTGTTTTTTCTAAGAACCATGCAATTTTGTGAGCAGTTGCTACACGAGCGTTTTGCATATCTGGATGACCAAAATCTCCTGGATTTTCTGGATTGCCTTCCATATACTTTCTATTCTTAAATGTTTCGTCGTTGTTATTACCTGTGATGTCGGCACGATCATGAATAAACGAAACATCTATTCTTTCAAAAATATCCAGCATATATGCAATATGACTAAGCCATGCATCGTTTTGTGCATTTTGACTTAAATGTCCAATAAGTATAAACCAATCTCTAGGCACAATAGGAAGAATTGCATAAGGGTGCCCTTCATGATTATCTTTTGGTGCAAGTAGTTTGAATTCACCAGTGTAACTGCTAATTACTTCATCCCAATTTTCTGTTTCCATTAAACAGTCATCGTTCCAAAAGAAAATCCAATCACCATTAGCATTTCCTGCTAATGTATTAACATAGGTGTGCAGATTCTCGTAGCCTAATGGTTTAAAAATGTTTGCTCTAGTTTCGACTTTTTGACTTTGCAAAATTGGAGCAATATCAGATTTTATGTAATCAATAACTTTGTTGTCGTCCTCATCTAAACCGAGCATGATTTCAAAAGATTGAGGATCTTTAGCATTGTCTACTAAAGTCATAATACTTTTTTTAAGTACTTCTGTTCTACCTCTGGTAGGTAAAATTACTGATATCTTTTTTCTTTTCTCTTCCATTATGTGCTCGCTTTTTTAACTTGGTTTTTATTATGCTCGTTTTTACCTGTAAACAGTTTTCTAATGTTACCTCTGAATGTATAATGGCCTACATGGTTAAGAGCAGTTCTAGGATCTAAGAAAACATCACCTCCCATATCTTGCCATCTACGACAGAAAGTGTAGTCTTCAGATAGATACCTTCTACTTTCAGGATCAATTATACAGTCAAATAGTGCGTACATAAATGGTTCAAATTTCATATCAACATTAATATCATTGTTGTATTTTGTTTCTGGATATTTTTCAAACATCTGCTGAATAACTTCTTTCTTAATACACATAAAGCCAGTGCCAGCATCTTTTAATTTTACAAGGTTATCTACAACTTGTACTTGCGGCATAGGATTACCATTTTCATCTTTTAAGAATTCGAAGTTTACTACATAGTTAGAACTATGGCCTTCAATGGTATTTGCATTTTCTTCTAATTCTGGATTTCTAGCCGCTTGTATAATTCCATCCCAATGAATTGCTTTCTTAGGATAAGCACCTACAACAATTGGTTTGTCGTATGCAACCATTCGTAAAATATCTTCTGGATTAAATTCAATGTCAGCATCAATAAAAAACAAATGTGTTGCCGCTTTGTTTTCCATAAAGAAACTTGTTAATGTATTTCTACCTCTGGTAATTAAACTTTCGTTTGCTAATGTGCTAACAGTATATTGGATATTATACTTGTTACAGAGGATAGCGAGCCGCATCATACTTCTAAAATATGGTTCGCCAATTTGTCCACCGTAACATGGAGTAGCAATAAAAATATGTTTGTTTCTTAATACTGAAAGTGGAACTTCAATTTTTGCATCTAGTAATTGATACAGCCCATTGTCTTCTTGGGGATCGACATTTTGCAGATTTTCTTTGTTTACCGGATCTGCTTGCCTAGTAGTCTGCTTTGTTGCTTGAGTCTTGTTTGTGCGTTTTTTTCTTGCCATTTAAAAATATCCTGTGTGTAATTACTGTTATACTTATACCAACTGGAGCGGGAAACCAGGTTCGAACTGGCGACCTTCTGCTTGGCAAGCAGACGCTCTACCAACTGAGCTATTCCCGCTTCTGGTGGAGCAGACAGGGGTCGAACCTGCGACCTCCTCCGTGCAAGGGAGGCGCTCTCCCAACTGAGCTACTGCCCCAAAAGTGGAGCTCGGAACAGGAATCGAACCTGCGACCTGATGATTACAAATCAACTGCTCTACCTGCTGAGCTATCCGAGCCTTTTCGTAAGTTTATTTACTGTATAGAATTATACATTCAGATATATTCTGAGTCAAGAAGTTTTGGTCACAAAAAACCCCTAATATGTTAGGGGCATTTGTTTTGATTTATCTGCCTAAGTCAGGTTTTTTAGAAACAAACTCATTAAGTCTTTCTGCTTCTTTTAAAACTTCTTCGGTTGTTGGCATATCTTCAGGATTCTTAGCTCTAGCCTGAAGGATTTCTTTTGCTTCACGAACCAAGTCAAGTCGTATTTCATATGGTGTTTTGTTTGACATGTTAATCCCTTTAATAAAATATATACTTGTATTTATCGATATTACTTTGTTTTATAATACTGTATGTTTATTTAGGTATTTGCTCTCCATGTTCATCCATATTAGCAATATACTCGTGATACTTGCCCATTGAATGATCTGCAAAGCCATCTATAAAATTAAAAGACTTGACTGCTTCAAATTGCCCTCTCCACTTGTCTTTAAATCTTTGGAACCATGTTGCATGTCTGATGTTCCCATAACTGTTGATGTATCTTAACACGCCTGCATGTTTGTAAAGTAAATTAAAGAATGTTGGAGGTACTATGGTAACTGCATCATTATTGTTTCTATATCTGTAATATGGAAAATCAATCAGTTTCAAAAATGATCTATTACCTACTCTAGGTTGTCCAAATGTATGACAGCCGCCTGCAGGTTGTAGTTCCACAGCAACCAACAGTGCCATTGCTCCACCGAGGCTGTGTCCACATACCCACACAGTTTTTTTACCTGATTTATTGTGTTTAGCAAGTGCTTCTTTGATGCCTGGTATAACTTTGTTATACTCAGCATAGAAACCTCTGTGTACTAAACCTCCTTTGTGATGCTTTACTGGAAAAAACTTTGCGTCTGCAAGTACATCACTAAGTTCTGTTGGCTCTGTTCCGCGACATGCAATTAGTACATCGTCCTTATCACTCATCACATAAGCCTGAGCACCATCAACATCTATAAATGTAGGTGGTAAAGGTTTGTTTAAAAACTTTTTAAGTAAGTCAAGATTCTTTATGCCTGGTCTTTTTTTGAGCAAGTCTTTTGGATCTTGATAACATTGGTGAGCGAACATGCTCAATAGTAGTCCGCGGTCGCGGATCGAGAAATCTTTTACTGCCATTATTACTCCCTGTGTAATATGTTATTGTTATAGCAGTATTTATCTATCTTTTATATCTAATTGTTAATCCTAATTTTGCTTCGCAGTGCATTCTACTAGTTGCATGTAATCGCTTCGAGTCAAATTGTATAGTATTGCCTGGTTTAAATTCGTATGGATCGCCAGATAAACCAAACCAATAATCTTTAGGATAATGTGAAAGATATCTGTATAATGCTTTTGTTATTTCTTTATTGGTAGATTTTTTAATGTTGTGATCACAAGGTCTTCCTGATATTCCTGTATTGTGAGAAAAGGTTGTGTTACTTTCAAAAGTCCATGTTTTACCATCGTCATCTAACCACTGATCAAACACAATTAAGTAAGGATTTGCGCCGTTAAACACTTGCAAGGGCATTACTATATTTTCTTTTTCTAAAAAATGATAATCGGTGTGTGGATAGTAAGGTGTAGAATGTTTGTAAAAATGACAAATTTGTATTCTGTTAGTATCTATGGTAGAAACACCTTTTAAAACTTCTAACACTTCGTCAGTTTGCCCGCTGACTTTTTTCATCGATTTGGTTTGATAATCTTTACTGCTGTTGTAAATTTCTATCAAAGTAGAAATAACAGAGTCTGATACTGCATTTTTTGTGTATATAACTGGAGACATTAATCTAATTGAACTACTTTAATTGCTTCTGCTACAGAGTAGGGAGAAGCATCGGCCATGGGTTCTTTGGTTTCTGTTATGTTTGGCCATTCCTCTGACTTTCTAGCATTAATTTCTATAAAGTCTATTTGATCGCTAGGAAGTTCATCCTCTGAATAAATTGCTTCTACCGGGCATTCAGGTTCACACAAAGCACAATCAATACATTCGTCCGGATTGATCACTAACATGTTTGGACCTTCGTAGAAACAGTCCACAGGACAAACCTCTACACATTTTGTGTCTTTACAGCCGACACAGGCACTAGATACTACATACGCCATACTAGTATTTATATTCCTTATATCAAAGATGTTAAAAAAAGTAGCAGTGACACAATGGATAAGAATAGTCCACCCACTGCTAAAGCAAATAGTAGTATATTTAAAGGTGTAGGTTGAAACGATTCAAAGTTCCCAACACCGGCTACAGCCTTTAAAATTGCTTTTATCAAAATATTTTGCTGTTTAACCAAAATACACCAAACATCATGCAAACAGTCAAAAATTGTATAACGGCAGGAATAACAACAAACATCTGCATAACATCAAAATCTCCTTTGCGGAAAAAATCTGTTTGTTCCCATTCTGCAACTTGTTTAGGAGTTGCTTCTGTGTAGTTTTTAGTTTCTACCATTTTTGTGCTTTTGGTTTGCTACATGCTCTGCATAAAAAATTGCAGTTTTTAGATCATGCATAGGTGCATGTTTGAGATACAGATAACTAATACCTATACCTAATGTTAAAAAAATTAAAAATTCCATCTTTCTCTAGATTAGACAGCAGGCGTAATTGCCATTACTGTTACAATAAAAATAGTACAAAGAGTTACTATTTCAAGTTTTTCTTTGAACTTGTCAAAATTAAAATTATTCATGTTTCTCGCGGAGGTAACTTATAACTTAAAATTATAATAAATTATAAATTGTATTTATTATGATTATAAGATTAGTTAATGAAAAGGTAGTATTTTGATTAAAAATCAAATAGATACTGCTCAACAGGTTTTGAATCTACTTCTTTTATTGTTGATAAAAATTGTTTAACAATTTCTTGTCTTAATAAACCATCTTTGTTTTTTATATCTACACTGGCTTTGATTTCTTCAGTGCTAAAATTAAAAATGTTGTTTTTATCTGCCGCCATATAATCCTGCAAAGGTTTTCTGTACAGTATATCGAACTGATTGTAAATGCCGCTTTCCATTGCAAGATATTTTTTAATTCTTTCAAAGCCAGTAATTTTAATAAGTGTATTAACTGTTCCTGGTAAAATTTCTTCCCACATCAAATGTTTTATTTCTAATGTGTCTGGTACAGTAGATTGAACTTTTGTAGACAAATGTGTTTTGTATTTTTTTGTGATATCTATATTTAACATCAATCCTAAATAAGGCATCTCTCGATCTAAATACCATACATCTTTAAAATATTCTACATTATGTAAATTAAAAAAGTTTTTATAAGTCAACAAATCTCGTAAATTAGATAAATGCATTACTTTGCAGGGATCTTTTTGCCCCTCAATTAAAAATATGCCATCTCCGCCCATAAAAAATGTTTCGTTAGGGTTAACAATTTGCTCTAAAAAATGACAGTGTAATGCTATTTGCTGGCTTGTTGTTTTATATTTTTTAGCCAGCTCAAATGGTCTGTTTGAATTTAAAAATTTTTTAAGATCTATTTCTATAACATTCCATCTTTCACCTAAATTAAATTTTTTAGCAACTAATTCTGCACACACATAGTCATCGGTATTAATTGGTGCTCCGTCCCATGTGGTCAAGTAAGTCGTTGCTCTATAATTAATGTTAAAATGTTCTAGGACTCTTAACCAAAACTGACTGTCTACACCACCGCTTAGACAAACATGTGCATTTTTAACATCTTTTAAATGCTCTCTAATTTTATCAAGTATAGTTGTATTAGGGTCAGAAGGTTTAACCATTTTGGTGCTTGCGACTCCTATGTCAGGATCATAAACAGTATATGCCGGTTTGCCTATTTCAATCATTTAATTACCTTTTTGTGATAAATATACTTAGTAAATCACTTTTGAATAATGGAGTTAAAATGGCATCATATATTATTTCTTTAAATAGTAGTACTTATGCTGATAATGATGCGGCTATTACAGGCATTACTGGAGCCGGAGCATCAGTCACTAAAACTTTCAACTTGCCTCTTACATTTAGAATAGAAGCAACAGCAGAGCAATTAGCGGCTATCAGTGGAGTTACTTTCTACGATACAGACGATACAATGCTTACTGCATCACATGCAGGAGCAACTTATACAACTACCCACTTAACAGCATTGGGTCGAGAAACTAATTCGGCGACCGCAGGTGTTTCTAAAGCACTTGCTTGGAGCCCATCACAGAATGGTAGCGGGTCAACTGTTTACTTGTTAGATACAGGTATACAAAGCAGTCACGCTGAATTTGCTAGTGCAACAATTTCAAATTTGCACAATGCGACTAGTGCAACAGGATTTGTAGATTCAGATGGTCACGGAACTGCGATTGGTAGTTTGATTGTTGGTGCTAATGTTGGAACATCACCAAATGCTACATTAAAAAATGTAAAATTATTTAACAATTCAAATGGTTCTATCACAGTTGGTGAAGTGGTTGATGCACTAGATGCCATACTAGACGATCATAATGCTAACACTCCATCAACTGCAAAAACAGTATGTATGCCTTTTACTGTAACTAAAAATCAATTAATAGATCAAAAATTAAGTGAACTCCAAGAAAATAATTTAATTTTAGTAGCGGCGGCTGGTAACCAAGGCAGTGAAGTTGATGACTATTCACCAGGTGGTTTAGATACTATTATAACTGTTGGTGCAGTTAATAGCGATCTCAGTGCAACATCATGGACTAACTTGCCATTATCAACAGATACTGGTAACACAAATCCAATGGTCCAAACACATACAGCAGGTGCTAAATTAGATATCTGGGCACCAGGTGTTGATATCAGTGTTGCTGACAGTGCAAATAACACTAACTATGTTAATGTAACAGGAACTAGTGCATCAGCAGGTTTAGTTGCTGGTGTAACTTCGCATTATATTCAAAAGTATCCTTCACACAGTGCATTAGAAGTTAAGTCAACACTAGTTGCTGAAGGTTATCTTCATGGTAGGGCATCAAATGTTTCATGTTTAACATTTGGTCATTTAGACTATGTAAGTGGTGGTAAAAAGCCGGATTGGGCAAACATCAACTATTCATTAGCAGTAGCACCTCAATCAACTGATACTGAATTTACTAGTGTACCTTCAGGTAGAGTGCTCAATGTTCAGTACGGACAAACAGCAAATGTCAGTGTCGGAGTAAATGCTTCTGCATCAGATGTTATAGTATTACCATTTAGCCCATTAAGTCCATGGATGACATTTGATACTGCAACAGGTCTTTTAACTGCTGACACATCAAATGCTACACTTGCACCAGCAAGTATTAAACCAGGTGTATATAACTTTGCTGTTAAAGGCACACTAGCAGGTACTACAGTAGTTGAAGAATTCAGTGTAGGGGTTTATGAAACTAGCGAAGATGAACTAGAAGGCGCTCCAGAATACTATTATGACACTAGTTCTAATGACTACGAAGCAGTTATCACATATGGTAGTGCTTATTGGCAAGCACAAAAACCATAACCAATAGCTCACAATATTAAATAAAAGAAGCACTAAATATTAGTGCTTTTTTTATGAATATACATTTAGATATAACAACAAAATCCAAAGTTTATAATCCACTGTCCGCTAAAGGACAATGGGTTCATCACCGTTTTGGTAAAAGAAATTTAGACTTAGAATTAGAAATAGACACAATAGAAAAAGTTTTGTCAAATAGTGAGATAGATCACATAACACTTTTTTCTCTATACGGCGACCCTTTAGATCATACACATATTGTTGATGTTTTAGATTGTATTAATAATTACGGAAAATCATGTACCATTTGTACCTATGGCATGAACTCAGATGCAATTAAAGTTGCTAAAGAATATAATTTTTCACTGTTTATAAAAGTGTGTGATAAAGTATTCTTAAATCAAGAGTTAGACATTGTAGTAAAAAATTGTCAAAGATACAATAATGTAATGCTTGAAAATACTGTATTCAAACACACTGATAATAATACTATAGAAACTATCTGTAAAGAAAACAACTGGCAATATTTTACTACACCAGGCATGTGTATCAGCGGCTTTTGTAGTAGTATTATAGATGAACAAGGTAATTGGTTGTATGATGTGCATAGTACAGACCATGAAGGGCCTACATTAGTAAAAACAACAAACGGGTGGCACAGATTAAAAATGTTTGTGAAACCTATGTTAGGCAAAAGTATATTAGATAATCCAATTATAATAACAAAAAATTTAGATATTTCTCACATGATGAGTGACAATAAAGATATAGTTGTTACCGTTTCTGGTCATGTAATAAAAAATATGGATAGGGCAGTTGTTTTTTCTAATGCACTTTGTTCTGATTGGGACGCAAATCAACTAAGACACAACGAACCTTATGAAGCCTATATAGGTGCTATTCTATCTGAATTTAGCAGAAGCAATCTAGATGAAATAAATCTTAATAAGTTATCTAGTTTTGCTGATTGCAATATCTGAAATATTATTGCAGTAATCAAAAGGACATTCTGTATAACTTTCTGGCAAGGCCCAATTATCAATATCTGAAATATTACCAAAATGTACTGCATTACACCAACTGCTGATTATGTCACCATTAGCATCTATATTAAGTGTTTCATGGCCTAAATGGCATAACATGCCTTTGAATGCATTTAGCCCTTCGTTTATAATTTGGTGGCTTTGTACATATTTTGCAGTGCCATCTTCGTATAAGAACTCAGTCATCGAACTAGTGTCTATTACAGGATCTACTTTTTCCTGCGGCATTGTTTGTTGCTCTTCCGCACTTTTTTGCGGCATAGGACGCGGTTTAATACCGGGTCTGCGTAAAACTTCTAACTCGCTGTCAGAGTATTCCCAATATGTTTCCTGCTTGCTATGACGCCCTAAGAGCTTCTTATACATGGTTTTAACGCATATATTGACATTATAATAAGGGTTACGATCACAATCCTTAAACATATCTCTGATATGTTCTGCCCATTCTCCTAATTCTTCTATTTGTCCACCTACACCAGCAATGTTAACACTAACATGTATATGGTCTTTAATTTCGTTAATTACCGCTTCAAAATGCTCTTTTTGCTGGGTTAAAGGATGATATGTCAGTACCACACTGTTCATATATTCTCTTGCTTTTGACCACCATTCTACTGTTCTACTGGCATTGGTAAATACGGTGCTAGTTGCATTATATTCGCTTATTTTGCGTATTATATCTTCAAATCCAGGTATTACAGTAACCTCTCCGCCTATTAATTCATAGTCTGTGCGTTGCTGTAATGCGTTGTAGTGCGTTGAAATCTTATCTATGGTGTCAATGTATAATTGTGTATTTAACCACGGTTTAGAACCGTCGTGTAATATTGGAGGACAGTATTGGCACGAGTAATTACATGAATTACCCATATTCCATTGTATTCTAATATGATCTTGGGGGCCTCTGGCATGTGGGCCTTTTACAGAGACCAATCTAGCCATTTTAACTCACAAATACTGTGTCAGATCCTGGAATTACAGTATGTTTACAACTTGCTATAGAGCCCTTCATGACAGGCTTTTTACCGTCAGCCATTACTGTACTTGCTAGTTCGCTAATTATTGTGGCCTTAGCATGTGGTGCTTTACCGTGAGAGGTTACTTCGTCACCATCTAGTGACACTTTTTTGCCGTCTGCAAAGACTGTGCTTGCGCCAGGGCCTTTTATAACACCCTTGGCTTTATCGGTACCTACTCTTCCTATTCCTGGCATATTATTATTTATCTTCAGGAATTTCTTCTTTTTCTTCTAATCGTTCTTGGTCTCTTATAACAATTTTTTCGTAATCTTCTGCAGTGATTTGATTGGTTTCCATTACACTTACTACAGCATTAATATTAATAACTACTTCTTCTATGTTTCCAGTAAGAGCATAAGGAATCAATGCCATTTCACCGTTATCATTATTAATTATTACAAGTCTAGGATTACCAACAGTTAGACATGTTAATTCATCGTCTATACTTAATAACATTGTAATAACTTCTAGATTACTGGTTGTTTTAATAGAAACAACCTTTCCAACTAATTCTTCTATATTATACATTGTGTCTCCTAAAGGCTAAAGCCCTTAAATGTGTCATTTGTTACATCCTGTTTTGTACCACCAATTACATAGGAACTAATTTCAGTTTCTTGTGGTGCTACTTGTACTTCTCCTCCACCAATCCACTTTTGTGTCCACGGCAAAGGATTTGTACCCATATTATATACCTTTTCTATGCCTACTGAATGCATTCTCTTGGCCGCAATAAATTCAACATACTGCTTTAATAGTTCAGCATTTAGTCCAATGATACTGCCGTCTTTGAACAAATAATCTGCCCAAACTTTTTCTTGTTCAACAGCATCTATGAACATTTGTTTACATTCTTCTGCTGTTTCTTGTTTTATTTTAGCAAAGTCTTTGTCTTCTTGAGGTAAAAATTTTAGCATTTGTTGTGTACTTGCTAAGTGTACATTTTCGTCTCTTGCAATAAGTTTAATAATTTTAGCATTGCCTTCCATTCTTTTAAGTTCTGCAAAAGCCCAACTACATGCAAATGACACATAGAAACGCACACCTTCAAGTATGTTTACACTCATTATGCATTTCCATAATCTCTTTTTATGCTCATACAGATCGTATTTTTTACTTTCTTTTTCTCTTAGTAGATTATATTCTATAAGTTCATCATAGTTCTTAGTAATGCTATCTGCACAATCAACAATCTCTTTAATGTCTAACATTTCATCAAACACTTTGCTTGGATTTGCATACACATTTCTAATAATATGTGTATAACTTCTGCTGTGAATTGTTTCACTAAATGCCCAGGTTTCAATCCAAGTTTCTACTTCAGGCAAACTTACAATAGGCAAAAAAGCAAGGTTAGGTGAGCGACCCTGCACACTGTCTAACAGTATTTGTCTCTTTAAATTGCTGGTAAAAATATGTTGTTCAAAATCGGTTAAGTCTTTAAAGTCTTTAGCATCTCGTATGATATCAACTTCTTCTGGACGCCAAAAAAAGCCTAACTGCTTGTCAGTAATTTTATCAAATTGTTTGTATTTTAGAGTATCAAACCTCTGCATACCCATACCACCATTGTCATCCAAAAACATTTTTGCTTTTGTATGATCGGATTTATTTTTAATATCTAAAACACTCATATTTCTCTTTTTCAAATTTTACAACTCTCGCAGTCTTCATCGTCTTCTACAAATGCTGTAGTAACCATTTGTGGTTGCTCCACAGTTTCTTTGTTAATATCAATCTCGCCTTGACCATCATAAGTATTGTTATAGTATAACTGCTTACCACCATACTTGTAAAACATGAGTATATCTTGTATAAGCACACTCATTGGAACCTTTTCATCTTCGTAGTGTTCCGGATTGTAAGATGTATTTACTGAAATACCTTGATCAATATATTTTTGTAACACTGCCATTATTTTTAAATAGCCTTGTGGGGACTTCTGATCCCATAGTAAATCATATTTGTTCTTTAATCTTTTATATTCTGGTACCACTTGTTTTAATACACCGTGTTTGCTTTGTTTAACACTAACATAACTGCGTGGTGGTTCAATACCGTTTGTGCTGTTTGAAATCTGTGCAGAAG
>Ga0255776_10005183_pt1 | contig 13594 bp, 8 predicted proteins | sample 071ome_19_FD_179974 | JGI IMG/M metagenome (GOLD analysis project Ga0255776, IMG submission 179974) | Coastal salt marsh microbial communities from the Groves Creek Marsh, Skidaway Island, Georgia - 071413AT metaG (version 2) | ecosystem: Environmental > Aquatic > Marine > Intertidal zone > Salt...
TGGAGCGCCCTGGCAGAAAAAGAACTGAGAGGCAGGCCAATCGAGCAGCTCACGGAGCTCACTCGCGAAGGCATCAGTGTCAAACCGCTCTACACCCAGGAAGATCTCGCGGAGCTGGGCCACCTGGGCTCCCTCCCCGGCATTGCCCCCTATGTCCGCGGGCCGCGGGCCACGATGTACGCGGGCCGGCCGTGGACTGTGCGGCAGTACGCCGGGTTTTCAACGGCAGAGGAATCCAACGCTTTTTACCGGCGCAACCTCGAAGCCGGTCAGACCGGCCTGTCCGTCGCTTTTGACCTGGCCACCCATCGCGGCTACGACTCCGACCACCCCAGGGTGGAGGGCGATGTGGGCAAAGCAGGGGTTGCCATCGACAGCGTAGAGGACATGAAAATCCTGTTTGACGGCATCCCGCTGGAACAGATGTCGGTTTCCATGACCATGAACGGGGCCGTACTTCCGGTGATGGCCATGTACATTGTGGCGGCGGAGGAACAGGGCGTCCGCCCGGACCAGCTGGCTGGAACGGTGCAGAACGACATTCTCAAAGAGTTCATGGTTCGCAACACCTATATTTATCCGCCCGCGCCATCGATGCGGATTGTCTCCGACATCATTGCTTACACCGCCACCCATATGCCCCGCTACAATTCGATTTCCATCTCCGGGTATCACATGCTGGAGGCGGGTGCGACCTGCACGCAGGAGCTGGCCTATACCATTGCCGACGGTATCGAATACGTGCGCGCCGCCATCGACAGCGGACTGGATGTGGATGCCTTCGCGCCACGCCTGTCGTTTTTCTTCGGTATCGGCATGGATTTTTTCATGGAAATCGCCAAGCTGCGCGCCGCGCGGCTGCTGTGGGCGACTTTGATGGAAGAGAAGTTTTCACCCAGCAACCCGAAGTCATTGATGCTGCGCACGCACTGCCAGACCTCAGGCGTCAGCCTGACAGCCAATGACCCCTACAACAACATCATGCGCACCACGATCGAGGCCATGGCCGCGGTTCTGGGCGGAACCCAGTCGCTGCATACCAACTCGTTTGATGAAGCGCTCGCGCTGCCCACCGATTTCTCCGCCAGGATCGCGCGCAACACCCAACTGGTCCTGCAGGAAGAGGCCGGCATGACCCGGGTTGTCGACCCGCTGGCCGGCTCCTACTACCTGGAGCGGCTCACGCACGACCTCGCGACCCACGCCCGAACGCTGATTGACGAGGTGGAAGCCTTGGGCGGAATGACCCGGGCGGTGGAATCCGGCATGCCGAAAATGCGCATCGAGGAGGCCGCCGCCGCGCGGCAGGCTCGGATTGACCGGGGCGAGGAAGTCATCGTTGGGGTGAACCGCTATCGACTGACCGAGGAACCACCCGTCGAAATTCTCAATATCGATAACACGGCCGTGCGCGAAGCCCAGATTGAGCGGCTTGAGCGCACGCGGGCGCAACGCGATCAGGCAGCCTGCGAGAAAGCACTGCAAGCGCTGAGCGAGGCGGCGCGCGATGACGGCGGAAACCTGCTCGCGCTGAGCATCGACGCCGCACGCGCCAGGGCCTCGGTGGGGGAAATCTCTGACGCACTGGAGTCTGTATTTGGCCGTTACCGGGCCAGGACGCCCGCCATCAGCGGCGTTTATGGCGCCGCCTACGAGGATGATCAGCAGTTTATGGATATCAAGCGGGAAGTGGAGACCTTCGCTGAGCGGGAGGGGCGGCGCCCCCGTATGCTCGTGTGTAAACTCGGCCAGGATGGTCACGACCGCGGCGCCCGCGTGATCGCGACCGCCTTTGCCGACATGGGCTTTGACGTCGATATCGGCCCGCTGTTCCAGACCCCGGAAGAAGCCGTCAGGGAGGCACTGGAAAACGATGTGCACGTGATCGGCATTTCCTCCCAGGCAGCTGGACACAAGACCCTGGTGCCGCAGGTGATCGACGGTCTGAAAGCCGCGGGCGCCTCCGATATCATCGTCATCTGCGGCGGTGTCATACCGCCACAGGATTATGAAGAACTGGAAGCAGCAGGCGTCGCGGCCATCTTTGGCCCCGGCACCCACATTCCGGAAGCGGCGCGAGAGGTGCTGCATAAAATAAAATCGCGAGAGAAAAACGAATAGACACACACCGCCGCGGGCGGAGATTGGCCAGGGGATCACCCGGCAGCACCGCGACGAGGGAGCGCAGTATGAAAGACATCGTGGATCAGTTGGAAGAAAAGCGTCAACGGGCGCGACTGGGCGGCGGGCAAGCCCGCATCGACCGACAACACGAGCGCGGCAAACTCACGGCGCGCGAACGCATCGAGCTGCTGCTCGACGAAAACAGTTTCGAAGAGTGGGATGCCTTTGTCGAGCATCGTTGCACCGACTTTGGCATGGAAGACAAGAAGGTGCTGGGCGACGGCGTGGTCACCGGCTACGGCACGATCAATGGCCGCATGGTCTTTGTGTTCAGCCAGGATTTCACCGTATTCGGCGGATCCCTGTCCGAAGCGCATGCTGAAAAGATTTGCAAAATCCTGGACCAGGCCATGAAAGTGGGCGCTCCGGTCATTGGATTGAACGATTCGGGCGGAGCGCGCATCCAGGAGGGCGTGGTGTCGCTGGGCGGCTACGCCGAAGTGTTTCAGCGCAACGTGCTCGCCTCCGGCGTGATTCCGCAAATCTCTGTCATCATGGGCCCCTGCGCCGGCGGTGCCGTCTACTCACCCGCTATAACTGACTTCATTTTCATGGTCCGTGACTCCTCCTACATGTTCGTCACCGGCCCCGACGTGGTCAAAACCGTCACCCACGAAGTGATCACCGCCGAGGAACTTGGCGGCGCCAAAACGCACTCCACCGTGTCGGGTGTCTGCGACTGCGCCTATGACAATGATGTGGAAACCCTGGCCATGGTCAGGCGCTTCGTCAACTACCTGCCGTCCAATAACAGGGAAAAGCCGCCCTATCGGCCCACGCCCGACGCCCCGGGCCGGATGGAAATGTCACTTGACACGCTGATTCCTGACAGCCCCACCAAGCCCTATGACATGAAAGAGGCGATCTACAAGATCGTGGACGACGCCGAATTCTGGGAGTTGCAGCCGGACCATGCCAAAAACATCGTTATCGGCCTTGCCCGAATGGACGGACACCCGGTCGGCATCGTGGCCAACCAGCCGCTGGTGCAGGCCGGCTGCCTGGACATCGAGTCATCGATCAAGGCGGGTCGCTTCGTTCGCTTCTGTGACGCCTTCAACATCCCGCTGCTGACTTTCGTCGATGTGCCGGGTTTCATGCCGGGCAGTGCCCAGGAATACGGCGGCATTATCAAGCACGGCGCCAAGCTGCTCTTTGCCTATGCCGAGGCCACCGTGCCAAAAATCACCGTGATCACGCGCAAAGCTTACGGCGGCGCCTACGATGTCATGTCGTCCAAGCATCTTCGAGGTGATGTCAACCTGGCCTGGCCAAGCGCCGAAATCGCCGTCATGGGCCCAAAAGGCGCCGTTGAGATTATCTTTCGGGGCGACATTGGCGACGAAGACAAGATCGCCGAGCGCACGGAGGAGTACCGTCAGAAATTTGCCAACCCGTTTATTGCGGCCAGCCGCGGCTACATTGACGACGTGATCGCGCCCCATGCCACGCGTAAGCGCATCTGCCGCTCGCTGGCCATGTTGCGTGATAAGCGGTTGGAAAACCCCTGGCGCAAACACGACAACATTCCGCTGTGATGTTGGCTCTGATGCAGAGATCGGAATTCCGGTCAGGAGACTTCACGCATGTTTGACAAGATTCTTGTTGCCAACCGGGGTGAGATCGCCTGTCGGGTACTCACCACGGCACGCAAGATGGGTATCGCAACCGTGGCCGTGTATTCCGATGCCGACCGCGATGCCCTGCATGTGCAGATGGCGGATGAGGCTGTGCACATTGGCGCATCGCCATCGACAGAAAGCTACCTCGTCCAGGAGCGCATCATCGAGGCCTGTCGCTCCACCGGCGCGCAGGCGGTTCATCCCGGTTACGGGTTTTTGTCGGAGAATGCCGCGTTCTGCGAGGCCCTGGCGGACGCGGGCATCGTCTTTATCGGGCCGAACACCCATGCGATCGAAGCCATGGGCGACAAGATCACCTCCAAAAAGCTGGCCGCAGAAGCCGGCGTCAATACGATTCCCGGTTTCGAGGGCGTGCTGCGCGACGCGGATCATGCTGTCGAGGTGGCCAACCAGATCGGCTATCCCGTCATGCTCAAGGCCAGCGCCGGCGGCGGTGGCAAGGGCATGCGTATTGCCCGTGATGATGAGGAATGCCGTGACGGCTTCGAACGGGCCTCCAATGAAGCACGCTCCAGCTTTGGCGATGACCGGATGCTGGCCGAAAAATTCATCGAAGAGCCCAGGCACATCGAAATTCAGGTGATGGCCGATACGCACGGCAACGTGCTGTATCTCAATGAGCGCGAATGTTCCCTGCAGCGCCGGCATCAGAAAGTCGTCGAAGAAGCGCCATCGCCATTTCTTGACGAAACCACGCGAAAACAAATGGGCGAACAGGCCACCGCGCTGGCCCGGGCGGTCGATTACCAATCCGCCGGCACGGTCGAGTTCATCGTGGACGCTCAGCGCAATTTTTACTTTCTCGAGATGAACACGCGCCTGCAGGTAGAGCACCCGGTGACCGAACTGACGACGGGCCTGGACCTCGTGGAACTGATGATTCAGGTCGCGGCCGGCGAGGCACTGCCGCTGGCCCAGAAAGACGTCTGCATCAAGGGATGGGCCATCGAGAGTCGCGTCTACGCCGAGGACCCGTTCCGTAACTTCCTGCCCTCGACCGGGCGCCTGGTTTACTATCGCCCACCCCACGATAGCGGCAACATACGCGTCGACACCGGGGTCTATGAGGGTGGCGAGGTTTCGGTGTTTTACGACCCCATGATGGCCAAGCTGATCACCCGTGGCGATACGCGCGAGGAAGCCATCGCCCACATGCGCGAAGCGCTCGACCGTTTCATCATCGATGGCGTTTCCAACAACATCGGCTTCCTGTCCGCGCTGATGGCGCACCCGCGCTTTGTATCGGGTGACATGACGACCCATATGATCGCCGAGGAATACCCGGAAGGGTTCAGCTCGGCGGACCTTCCCCATGAAGATCCGGCAGTCGTCATCGCTGTGGCCGCGGCGATAGGCCGGCGTTACCGCGATCGCGCCGCGCTCATCGATGGCCAGATGGAAGGGCTGAGGCGAGAAGTACCCGGCGATTGGGTGATTCTCATGGATGGTGAGTACCACGAAGTCAACGTGGTGCCCGTGGAGGGCGGTCACGACGTGACCTACCACGGCAAACTTTACGCGGTCAGAAGCGACTGGTCATTTGGGCAGCGTCTGTTCAGCGGCACCATCAACGGGGAACAGGTGTATGTCCAGGCTGAGCGCATGAACCAGGTCTATCGGTTGTCACGCCGCGGATCCCGCTCCGATATTCAAATCTTCACACCGCGCGCTGCAGAACTGCATCGCCTGATGCCGGCCAGCCAGGAGGAGGATACCTCACAGCAGCTGATCTCACCCATGCCAGGGTTGCTGGTCTCCATCGCGGTATCAGAAGGCCATGAAGTCAAAGCCGGTGAGGAGCTGGCAGTGCTGGAGGCCATGAAAATGGAGAATACGCTGCGCGCGGAGCGCAATGCCGTGGTGGCAAAAGTGCACTTCGAACCCGGCGCCAGCCTGGAAGTGGGTGACATCATTCTCGAGTTCGAATAGCGCGTGTGTCCGCTCGCCGCCATGAAGTCATGACCACCGCAGACATCCAATCGCTCGCTGAGGCCGTGAGATCGGGAGACCGGCGGGCCCTGTCGCGCGCCATTACCCTGATAGAGTCAACCCGGACTGATCATCGCCAGGCATCCAACAGCCTGTTGGAGTTACTGATGCCGCACACCGGCGGCGCCATTCGGCTGGGGGTATCGGGCGCCCCAGGCGTCGGTAAGTCGACATTCATCGAGGCTTTCGGCAACCACGTCATCGACCAGGGACGCCGCGTGGCCGTGCTCACCGTAGACCCTTCCTCTGTCATCAGCGGCGGCTCTATCCTTGGCGATAAGACCCGCATGGAGTCATTGGCCCGCCGGGAATCCGCTTTTATTCGCCCATCGCCGGCCGGCGCCATGCTGGGCGGCGTCAGCCGGCGCAGCCGCGAGACTTTGCTGCTTTGCGAAGCGGCTGGATTCGACCTGGTCGTCGTGGAAACCGTGGGCGTCGGACAGTCGGAAACCCGGGTTGCCGACATGACCGATATGTTCCTGCTCTTGCTCCAGCCTGGCGGCGGCGACGAACTGCAGGGCATCAAGCGAGGGATCATGGAGTTGGCCGATCTTATCCTTATCAACAAGGCAGATGGCCACCTGGAGGCATTGGCGCGGCAATCGGCCTCGGATTTTCGGGCAGCACTGCGCCTGCTGCAGCCGCGCTCAACCCACTGGAGCGTGCCGGTAAAAACCTGTTCGTCGCTCGAGATGACCGGTATCCATGCGGCCTGGGAGGCCATCCTGGGGTACCAGGAGGCGCTGACAGAAAGTGGCGAGTGGCTGACGCGACGTTCCGACCAGGCCAGGTCATGGTTGTGGGCCGAACTGGAAGACGCGCTGATCTCCGATCTCAGGATGAATCCGGACATTCGGGCCCGGCTGCCCGAACTCGAGGCCGCCGCCGCTGCGGGCGAGCTGCCGGCCTCGACCGCGGCCACGCGTTTACTGCAGTTGTATCTTCGCCGAAGCAACGAAGCCGGACAGAGCAAGGAGAAAACATGAGCCAGCGGCCGTTCAGGATCCTCGGCCTTCAGCAGGTGGCCATCGGGGGAGCGCAAAAACAGAAGCTCAGGGCGCTTTGGGTTGATCTGTTGGGCCTGGAACCCACCGGCAGCTATCGCAGCCAGGCGGAGAATGTCGACGAGGACATCCTGGCGCTGGGCTCGGGTGCGCTCACGGTGGAAGTCGATCTCATGCAGCCATTGGATACAGACCGCAAGCCGGCGGTGGACAAGCCACCGCTGAACCACATCGGTCTGTGGGTAGATGACCTGCCCGCCGCCGTGAGTTGGCTCGAATCCAAGGGCGTGCGATTCACACCCGGGGGAATCCGCCAGGGCGCCTCGGGCCACGATATCTGTTTCATTCATCCCAAAGGCAACGAAGATGCCCCGCTCGGAGGACAAGGCGTGCTCATCGAACTGGTCCAGGCTCCGAGGGAGGTCATCGCGGCTTATGCCGGTTTTGACTGAGCGCCGCGCACAAGCCGGCGCTTCGTCACGGGCGCCCATGATGCTCCGAATTCGTCTTGCCTGGCCATGATCAGGTCGCTATCCTACGCAGCCACCGAAAACACGGTTAAGCGCTATGTCTGAGCAACACAACGATGTTCTTTTCGTTTTTCCCGGCCAGGGCTCACAGTACCTCGGCATGGGCCGCGATCTGTGCGCGGCCTACCCTGTCGCCCGTTCACTATATGACCGCGCGGCAGACGTCCTCGGATATAACCTGTTTGAACTCTGCGATTCCGGACCGGAGGAGCAGCTGAATCTGACTCGCCACACACAGCCCGCGCTGCTGACCCACCATATCGCCTGCCTGGAGGTATTCAGGGAGCTGACGGATGGACGGGTGCAGCCGGCACTCGCGGCGGGCCATAGCCTGGGAGAATACTCCGCCCTGGTGGCCGCGGGCTCGCTGGGGTTTGAAGCCGCGCTCGACCTGGTCCGCCAGCGCGGCGAATTGATGGGCGCCCATGGCGAAGGCGAGATGACCGCGTTTCCCGTTGAAATCGATCTCATACAGCCCATAGCCGAGCGCTTTCACTGCGCCGTCGCGGGCTGCAACCTGCCCACGCAAACCGTTATCGGCGGCAAGGCAGAGGACCTCGAGCAGGTCGAAGCGCATATGGCGGAGGCCTATCCCCGCAAGCGCGCGGTTCGGCTTAAAACGGAGGGCGCGTTTCACACCTACTACATGGTGACCGCGGCGCTGCACTATCGGGATGTGTTGGCCAACGCCGAATTTGATGAGCCCGCGGTGCGGGTGCTGTCCAATTTCACCGGGCAGTTCCACGAGCCTGCCGCGGACAGCATCCGTTCAAGGCTGTTTTTCCAGCTGTTTCACCCCGTACTCTGGCACGCCAACCTGATGACGGCTATGGAAGCGGGCGTCACCCGGGTCATTGAATTCGGCGGTGGCATCGGGCCGGGCGAGGCGGACGCCAAGCGTCCGAATCTGGAGGGCATGATCAAAAAAGCCCTTCGTGGCACGGATTACGCGCTGGAGTACTTCCCGGCGATCAATCGCCAGTCACTGGAGGACAGCGCCAGGGCGCTCTGAACATGGGTTGACCGGCAAGCGGTTTTCGGCTGTCAGCCGTTGTGTTCGACCAGTTTCACCCTGAGCGGTTTGGGCAGGGCAAACTCCATGTTCTCGGGGGCGCCATGAATTTCAGAGACGAGGTCAGCGCCTGATTCACGCAGGCGTTCAACCACGCCTTGCACCAGGCTTTCCGGCGCGGACGCCCCGGCCGTCAACCCAACGGCGCCGACGTCTTCCAGCCACTCGGGCCGAATATCCTCCGCACCGTCGATGAGATAGGACGTGACGCCCTTTTTCTCCGCCAGCTCTCGCAGGCGGTTGGAGTTGGAACTGTTGACCGAGCCCACGACCAGAACCAGGTCCACCTGCCCCGCGATCTCACGCACGGCATCCTGGCGATTCTGGGTGGCGTAGCAAATATCATCGTTGCGCGGCCCCATGATGGCCGGAAAACGCAGTCTCAGGCGATCGATGATGGCGCGCGTGTCATCCACAGACAACGTGGTCTGGGTGACATAAGCCACCGCGTCGGGGTGACCGACCTCCAGCCGGTCGACATCCTCCAGCGACTCGACCAGATAGATGTGGTTATCCAGTGGAGTCGACTCCAGCCACTGGCCCATCGTTCCTTCCACTTCGGGATGACCCGCGTGCCCGATCAAAATGACATCGTGCCCTGCCTTGCAATGCTGGGCGACCTCCATGTGCACCTTGGTCACCAGCGGGCAGGTGGCATCGAATACTCTGAGCCCGCGCAAGCCACCTGCCTCACGCACTTTCTGCGACACGCCGTGCGCGCTGAAAATGACGGTGGCGTTGTCCGGCACATCCTCGACTTCATCAACGAAAATCGCGCCCTTACCGGTGAGATCATCCACCACGAACCGGTTGTGCACCACCTCGTGCCGCACATAAATGGGCGCGCCGAACATCTCCAGGGCACGCTCAACGATCTCGATCGCCCGGTCGACACCGGCGCAAAATCCGCGTGGATTGGCCATCAGGACTTTCATGACAACTGCTTTTGCTCGCGACGTTCGCGCAGAGACAATAACAGGGTGTCGATGATGAGCAGCACGATACCGCAGGTGATGGCGGAATCGGCAATATTGAAAGCCGGCCAATGCCAGCCGGCGTAGTGCACATCGATGAAATCAACCACGTAGCCCAGGGTAATGCGGTCGATGACATTGCCCACGGCGCCGCCGAGGACCAGGGACAGCGCCAGCCCCGTTCGCCATTCTCCCCGTTGCAGGCGGAACAGCCAGACCACCAGAAACAGGGTGACGACAAGGGCAAGCACAACGAAAAACCAGCGCTGCCATCCGCCCGCATCGTTCAGAATACTGAAGGCCGCACCGTAATTATGCGCGAGCGTCCAGTTGAGCCATGCTGAGACTTCCACCGGCCGGTAAAGCACCAGGCTTTCCACGGCCCATTGCTTGGTCCACGCGTCCGCGTAAACAATCACCGCCGCCAGTACGAGCCAGGTCAGCGGTGAGTGGATGTGAAACATGGGCTGTCGCTCAGGCATGTCTATTTCCCCGCTCAACCGATTCGCCTGTGTTCACCGGCGCCATCGACGTTTTCGATGCATCTGCCGCATAATTCAGGGTGTTCAGCAGAGGCGCCGACCTCGGGCCGCTGATGCCAGCAGCGCACACACTTGACGTCTTCAGAAGGCGTGACCCTGATGGCTACCCGACCCCGCTCGAGCGTCTTGGATTGCGCGCTGTCCGGCGCGCCCTCCAGTGGCCCTGCCGTCGCCTCTGATGTGAGCAGCATGAATCGCAACTCATCACCCAGCCATTCCAACGCATCTGCATAGGCAGCGTCCGCCCAGATCTCTGCGCGACTGGCCAGCGACGACCCCACTGTGCCGGCAGCGCGTAAATCCTCGATGGACTTTGCCACGGCCTCGCGCAACTGAATGACCGATTGCCAGCGCTCGCGCTCGTCCGCGCTGTCGAGCGGGAACAGCCCCTGATACCAGGTGGCCATGAAAACACTCTGCTCCCGTTCGCCCGGCAGCGCCTGCCAGATTTCCTCGGCGGTAAAACTGATGACAGGGGCCACCCATCGAACCAGGGCTTCGGCGATGTGGTACATCGCGGTTTGTGCTGATCGGCGAATGCGGCTGTCCCGGCCGGCCGTGTACAGCCGGTCTTTGATGATGTCGAGATAAAACGCGCTCATGTCCACCACACAGAAGTGGTGAACCTTCTGGTAGACGCGCAAAAACTCGTAATCGGAGTAAGCGACCTCAATCTCCTGCTGCAGCGAGGCAGCCCGATCCACCGCCCAACGATCCAACGGCAGCATGTCCGCAGGGTCCAGGCACATGTCCGGCTGAAATTCATCCAGGTTTCCGAGGAGAAAGCGAACCGTATTGCGGATTTTGCGGTAAGCATCCGAGACACGGCGCAGGATCTCATCGGAAACGGACATCTCCTGGCGATAATCAGCCGCAGCCACCCACAGTCGCAGCACGTCGGCGCCCAGCGAATTCATGACTTTCTGCGGCGCCACGACGTTACCCTGGGACTTGGACATCTTGCGGCCTTCCGCGTCTACGGTGAAACCATGCGTCAGCACCTGGTGATAAGGCGCCCTGCCATGCATGGCAATCGACGAAAGCAGTGAGGACTGGAACCAGCCGCGATGCTGATCAGAGCCCTCAAGATACATATCCGCGGGCCGTCCAAGGTAGTCGCGGTCATCCAGCACACAGCGGTGGCTGACGCCGGAATCGAACCACACATCGAGAATGTCGCGCACCTGCTCGTATTCATTCTCATCGACACCGAGGCGCTCATAGATATCTTCCCTGTACCAGCAGTCGATACCCTCTGACTCAACCAACTCCGCGGCCTTGTGCATCAGCGCGGTCGTGTCCGGATGCAGCGTTCCCTCCGACCGATGGATGAACAAGGTAATGGGCACACCCCAGGTACGTTGCCGGGAGATGCACCAGTCCGGCCTCGATTCCACCATTCCCAGAATGCGCTCCCGGCCCCACGAGGGAACCCAGCGCACCTCATCAATGCGGCTCAGCGCCTGCTCACGCAGGCCGGCTTGATCCATACTGATGAACCACTGCGGCGTCACCCGGAACGCGGTGGGCGACTTATGGCGCCAGCAGTGCGGATAGCTGTGCTGGAAGTCTTCGTGATGCAACAGCACACTCCGCTCTTCCAGCAGCTCGATGATCGGCGCGTTGGCGGCCCAGATAAACTGACCGGCAAAAATCGCGGTCTCCGGCAGAAAGACCCCATCACCCCCGACAGGGTTGAGCACGTCCAGGCCGTAGTCTTTGCCGACCAGGTAGTCGTCCTCACCATGACCGGGCGCGGTATGCACCGCCCCCGTACCGGCCTCGGTGGTCACGTGCTCACCCAGGATCACGGGCACCGTGCGGTCGTAAAACGGATGATTCAGACGCAGATGCTCAAGCGCGGCCCCCTTGCAGGCGCCAAACACGTGCGTTTCGCTCAGGCCTGCTCTTTGCGTGACCTGCTCGGCCAGGTCCGCGGCAACCACCAGGCAAACGTGCTGGCCGCGCCACACCCCGGCCAGCAACTGATAATCGAATTCGGCATGCAGCGTTACCGCCTGGCTGGCGGGCAAAGTCCATGGCGTGGTCGTCCAAATGGGGATACCGGCAACACCGGCCGCCGGCTCAACTCCAAAAGCGGCAAACAGGGCCTTGGGGTCATGCGCCGTGTACAGCACGTCAATGGCCGGCGAGGTCTTGTCCTGGTACTCGATCTCGGCCTCGGCCAGCGCCGAACCGCAGTCGAAGCACCAGTTGACCGGCTTGGCGCCCTGCATCAGGTGGCCGTTTTCCACGATCTTCGCCAGCGCGCGAATCATGTTGGCCTCATAGTGGTAATCCATGGTGATGTAGGGGTTATCCCACTCACCCAGAACACCGAGCCTCTGAAAGCCCTTGCGCTGAAGATCAATCTGCCTGCGCGCGTAGGCCCGGCACTTTTCGCGGAAGGTGGCGGCATCCACCTTGCGCCCTACTTTGCCAACCTTCTTTTCCACCTGCAGTTCAATTGGCAGTCCGTGACAATCCCAGCCCGGCACATACGGCGAGTGGAAGCCCGCCAGGAGCCTGGATTTGACCACCACGTCCTTGAGAATCTTGTTGACCGCATGGCCGATGTGAATGTCCCCATTGGCATATGGGGGGCCGTCATGCAGAACGAACCGCGGGCGCCCGGCTGTATGCTCCTGGATTTTCTGATACAACCCCGCGGCATCCCAGGCTTTGAGCATGTCCGGCTCGCGGTTGGCCAGATTGGCCTTCATGGGGAAAGCCGTTTGCGGCAGATTGATGGTCTTCTTGTAATCCATGTTCAATGGTTCTCTGATTAAACCGCCCTTTCCATCCCAGTCCCGAGGATGGCTCGCGCCTCTTTTGCGTCCCGGCTCATTTGCAGCTTCAACGCGTCGAGGTTGTTGAAATTGGCCTCATCCCTGATTTTTTCAATGAATCTCACTTCCAGCCGCCGCGCGTAAAGATCCATCTCAAGGTCAAACAGGTGCACCTCTACCAGGAAATCCCCGCCGCCGACGGCAGGTCGCGTACCCAGGTTGGCGACGCCGTCCATCCAGCCTGAGCCGGCTTCACCCACGAGCCGGGCCTGCACGGCGAAAATACCGGCGACGGGACACGGGCCGACAGCCAGCTTCATGTTGGCCGTCGGATATCCGAGGCGGCGACCGAGCTGCGAACCTCGAAATACCCGGCCCTCCAGGCTCCAGGGACGCCCCAGAAGATCGGCGGCTCTCTCAAACCGGCCCTCGCGCAGCGCCTTTCGCACCGCTGAACTGGAAATTCGACCTTGGTCATCCACGACCTCGCGGACTATTTCCACGCTGAAACCCCGTTCCCTCCCGAGGTCCTCGAGCAGGGCCAGGTCACCCTCGCGTCGCCGTCCAAAGCGGAAATCATCGCCCACCACGACGTGCCGGGCGTTCAGCGCCGAGCCCAAAACATGGTCTGCAAATGCGCGGGCTGGCCAACCCGCCAGCGTCTGATTGAAGCGCATCATCCACACCAGGTCCATGCCCATTCGGGCAAACAGTGACGTCTTCTGGCGAGGGCTGGTCAGTCGGGCGGGTGCCTCGGCAGCATTGAACCACGCCTGCGGCAACGGTTCAAAGGTCACCACCGCCCGGTCCAGGCCCTCCTCATCCCATGCGTGACAGCGCTCAACCAGCGCCTGGTGACCCCGATGC
>Ga0255776_10005187_pt1 | contig 13589 bp, 10 predicted proteins | sample 071ome_19_FD_179974 | JGI IMG/M metagenome (GOLD analysis project Ga0255776, IMG submission 179974) | Coastal salt marsh microbial communities from the Groves Creek Marsh, Skidaway Island, Georgia - 071413AT metaG (version 2) | ecosystem: Environmental > Aquatic > Marine > Intertidal zone >...
CTTCGGCTTCTGGCGCCAAGGCATCCCCCATGTGCCCTTAGTAGCTTGACTCACATTAAGGAATCATCTACCTGGTCTCGGAGAATGCGGAATCCACTGTTCGGTTGTAAATGTGCGTGCTCCAACCACGTTTTGAGCAGTTGGAATTTCGCCCCACAAGCGCCGCTTGCGTTTGGGCGTAAGAGAAATATTAACCCCCTGATTTCTAGGGAGTCAACCAAAATATGACGAATTTCGACGCTTAATTTTCAAGGCCACTCTTGGCGAGGTGCCAAACACACGATTTCATCATGCTTCCGGTTGTAATTTTTGACCACCGCCCGACAACAGAATGGATCGGCAATTCGTTCCGTCTACACTGCGCCCCAACCCCTTTGACTGAAAGGTCTAAGTAAGCGGCAATCAGGTTTCCCGTTTGCACCCAGTTTATTTTCCCTTAATAAGGAAAGGGGCTTCCGAAGTTCACCCAGATTTTTGTGACTACCCTCACTCCACTCGCCTCGCCATGTTGGTATACTTCATCGGCAACAACCTGTTGCAATTATTCGCCGGTCCGTAAATCAGATTTAACTGGATGAATACGGGCCGGTAACGCGTAACAAGGGAGTTAAAGATGCCGGCATATGCCGTCATCGGAGCCCAGTGGGGCGACGAGGGCAAAGGGAAGATCATCGATTTCCTTGCCGAGCGAGCATCAGTCATCGCTCGATACTCCGGCGGTAACAACGCCGGCCACACCGTCATAAACGACGCGGGAACATTCAAGCTACACCTTGTGCCTTCTGGCATTTGTTGGCCACATGCAACCAATGTCATTGGCAATGGCGTGGTAGTTGATCCTGATGTCCTCATCAAAGAGATCAACGAAAACCAACTCGACCCAGAACACCTGGCCGTGAGCGACCGAGCTCACTTGATCATGCCGTATCACATTGCTCTAGATCGGCTTGAGGAAGAACGGCGAGGCAAGTCGGCCATTGGCACTACCGGTCGAGGAGTTGGCCCCGCGTATGTCGACAAGGTTGCGCGCCAGGGCTTGCGAGTCGGTGAACTGTTGAACCCTGAAGATCTTTCTCTAAGGCTCCCAGAGATCATCGCGTTCAAAAACGAGATCATCACAAAGATCTACGGCGGCGACCCAATCGATATCGACGAGGTTTACGAGAAGACCCGAAACTGGGCTACCCAGCTCGCCGGGTACATCCGTCCCGTTGAGAACATCGTTGCGGATGCTATCGATGACGATAAGAACGTGATTGTTGAAGGTGCCCAAGGTGCTCTCCTGGACCTGGACCACGGTACATATCCGTACGTCACCAGTTCAAACCCAACAGTTGGCGGAACGCTGACCGGGCTTGGTATGGGACCACGTTCATACGGTGCAGTTGCCGGTGTTTTCAAGGCTTACTGCACTCGAGTTGGCTCAGGACCTTTTCCTACCGAAATTCACGGTGAGGAAGGCGACCGCATTCGAGAAATGGCAGGCGAGTTTGGTGTGACAACCGGGCGTCCCCGTCGAATCGGTTGGTTCGATGGTGTTGCAGCTAAATACTCGGCACGTGTGAACGGTTTCGACAACATGATCATCACCCGTCTCGACACGCTCGATGGTTGGGACGAGATCAGGGTTTGTGTTGCCTACGAGATCGACGGCGTTCAAACGGATCAGTTCCCGGTTGATGCTGAGATGCTGGACCGAGCGAAGCCAATCTACGAATCTGTGTCAGGCTGGACGGAGTCGACTCGGGCTATTACCAAACCTGAGCAGATCAACGACGGTGCTAGAGCCTACATTTCGAAGTTGGAAGAAGTGGTAGGGATTCCTGTCAGCATTATCTCGACGGGGCCTCACCGAGCTGAAACCCTGATCCTTCAGGATTTCATCAAGTAGTTCAACGAACAGTCAAAATACGAAAAGCCCGTGGGTTCTAACTCACGGGCTTTTTTAGTTCGAGAGAAGCCATCACGATTTCGGCAAGTTTGTTCGAATCGTGGCGTACTTGCAATGCGTCGATGTATGCAAAATCGCTTTCGACAATATTGCTCGCGAAATCCAGTGCTTTGCCGTTGTCGATAACAACCTGCTGAGCGTGCTCTTGTGAGTAGGCATCGAGCACATTCGTAGGAAATTCTGAATCGTTGACCAGCAGGTAATCAAGCTTCCTGCCGCCCAGGTATCGAACAATTTCTCTTGCGAAGTCTGATGCCCCGAAGCCATCAGTTTCTCCTGCCTTGGTCATCAGGTTGCAGGCATAAATTACCGGTGCAGTCGAATTTGAAATAGCCTCGGAGATTCCTGGCACCAGTAAGTTTGGGATCACACTTGTATACAAATCGCCGGGTCCCAGCAGAATTGCGTCAGCTTCATTGAGAGCATTTATTGCACGCTCGTTCGCGGTGACTTGCTCGTCAAGGAATACTTCATCGATGCCTGGTGCGTTTGCTCCTCTGAGATCAATAGCTGATTCTGTTCGAATCACCTGACCATCGACCAGACGAGCACACAAATGGGCTGCACTTAGAGTTACAGGAACTACTTGTCCGTCGACGTGCAATATCGAGGATATTTCGTCGAGTGCCGATTGAAGTCCACCGTACGCCGAAGTAAGAGCGGCGAGTACCAAGTTGCCCACGCTGTGCCCGTTCAAGCTAGAGTCTGAGTCAAACCTGAACCCAAGAGCCTGGTTTAGCGCGTCGGTTCGTTCGTCATCACTAGGGCTAAGTGCAACCAGGCACTGGCGTAGATCACCGAACGGAGGGTATCCAAACTCGTCTCTCAAGATGCCCGTGCTACCACCGCTGTCAAACATTGTCACGACTGCAGTGAGATCTGTGTTGTGAGTTTTGAGACCACGTATGGCAGCGGAAGTTCCACTTCCCCCACCAATCACAACGATTTTGTGGCGGTCGTTACTCAAACCTTTGATCTCTCAGCTTCGAACATGGCACACCGTTCACCGTCAAGAATGCCACTGAACACATCGAGATGTGTAGAGGACTTGGTACGGAATCGGTGAGATTCTCGATTACACGATGTAATCAACGGTAACTATTTCAGGTCGATTTCGTACTGATCCATAATTGGATCGAACTTCGCTGCGAATGCCGTGAGCTCTGCGGCATCGGGAACCATTGGCAAGCGCGCTGGCCCAACATCAAAGCCGGATCGGTTCATTGCGTAACGTACCGGGATCGGGTTAGTGATGTAGAACAATGCGTTGAAGATCGGAAGCATTCGAAGATGTTCTGCAGCCGCGGCTTCTACATCGCCTTCGAGTATCAGTCCCATCATTTTTTGGATCTGTCCACTAATGATGTTTCCGGCGACACTGACAATCCCGTAACCACCCGTTGCCATGGTGGCGAATGTCTCGTTGTCGTTACCACTCCAGACTTTGAAGCCTTCGGGAGAATCCTTGATTACATAGGCGATTTGATCTGGGTCGCTCGATGCTTCTTTGACTCCGACAATGTTGTCGACTTCGGCGAGTCGCAAGGTTGTTGCGGCGTCCATATTGAGCGCGGTGCGACTCGGTACGTTGTACAAAATCCCGGGAATCGAAACAGAATCAGCGATAGCCGTGAAGTGCTGATACAAACCGCCCATCGTTGGCTTGTTGTATGCAGGCACCGTCAGCAGTAACGCGTCGACGCCAGCTTTCTCGGCTTCCTTTGAAAGATCAATCGAGCCCCGAGTGTTGTTGTTCGTCGTTCCAGCGACAACTGCGCCATCTTCACCGATTGCTTCTTTGACCTCTGAAAACAGTTGGAGGAGCTCGTCATCACTCATCGATGGAGCTTCACCAGTCGTTCCGCCGATTACAAGCCCATCGGACCCAGACTTGAGCAACGCCACCGCGAGTTCACGAGCACGTGCGTAATCAACGTCTCCGTTTTCTTTAAACGGAGTCACCATTGCTGTTAGAAGTCGCCCAAGTTCTACCATTCGAATCCGATCTCTCGTCGGGAGTGTGTACTAAATCAGCGTGCCCAATAACTGCTAGGCGTTCGCTATCTCTCTTTTTGAAGCGGGTTTAAGGGCGTCTCTCCGCAACGCTTCATCCATGATCTGGATTGCGTTCAGAGCTGCACCCTTTCTAAGGTTGTCGCATGACAACCAAAGAGCGAGACCGTTCTCGTGGGCAATGTCTTTGCGGATCCTGCCAACAAACACCTCATCTCGCCCTGCCGCCTTGAGTGGCATAGGGTATTGATTCTTGCTCGGATCGTCTACAACCAGCACGCCGTCATACGCTTCTAGTGCTTTGATTGCCTCGGCGACCGATATAGCGGATTCGAATTCGATCTGCACAGATTCACTATGTGAGATTTCCACTGGAACCCGAACGCACGTAGCCGAAACCGGCAGCTTGTCATCGTGCAGAATCTTACGCGACTCGTTGAGCATCTTCTGCTCTTCCTTGGTGTATCCGTTTTCAAGGAAATCATCTACATGCGGAAGCACGTTGAAAGCAATCTCGTGCGGGTATACCTGTGGGTTGGCATCCTCACCGTTTAGGACTCGGCGGGATTGATCTAACAACTCCTCGTTCGCAGCAACGCCGGTTCCCGTGGTCGATTGGTACGTAGCAACGGTTACGGCCTTGACTGGAGCGACTGCTCGTAGAGCGTCGATCACCATAACCAATGGCGTGCTGGTGCAGTTTGGAGTCGAGACAATTCCGGGATGCCAGTCGATGTCATCGCCATTGACTTCGGGTACCACGAGCGGGATGGTTGGGTCCATTCGAAAAATGGAGCCTTTGTCGATTACGAACACACCCTTCTCAACTGCTTTATGAGCAAGGGCTTTGCTCACTGATCCGCCGGCAGCAAATAGGGCGACATCGATACCTTCAAAAGCGTCTTCGGTCGCTTCGATGATGGTCAGCTCGGCATCTCCGTATGGCAACTTGGTTCCGGCAGACCGAGCCGATGCCATTGCTGTAATGCGATCGGGCGGGTGATTACGCTCAAGCAGTATTTTTAGAGCGGTGCCACCAGCGGCTCCGGTCGCTCCAACAATTGCAACATTCAAATCGTTAGCGTTCATTTTGAGAAATTTCTTGGAATTCAGTAGACACGAGCTCAATCATTAGAGCCCTGCAAGTATCGGGTTGGCCAGTCTGCCCAGAAGGGCGACTGGCTACTGCTTGAGCTTGTCGAGTCCGAGTACGTTGGCGAGGCCGATGACTAGCCCAGTTTCATCAACAACTTTCTTCACACCCAGCATCACACCAGGCATAAAGCTTTCTCGGTTGATTGAATCATGGATCATGGTCAATGTTTGACCCTGTGCCCCAAACACCACTTCGTGACGAGCAACTCGCCCCGGCATTCGAGCACTGTGAACGTTGATGCCCTCGAAAGAACCTCCTCGCGTACCAGCGAGGGTTTCGAGTTCCGCTTCGTTGTGATCGAATGAGCCACCTCGTCCTTCGATCATCGCTTCGGCGATAGACAAGGCAGTGCCTGAAGGTGCGTCGACCTTCATTTCATGATGGCTCTCGATCAAGTCAGCGTAGTCAAAATACTTAGAGGCTATGCTAGCGAGGTGCATCAAAAGCACTGCACCTAAAGCGAAGTTCGATGCCGAAATCACGCCAACACCTTTGGCGGAAGATGCCTGAGCTATCTCATCGAGATCTTCAGGCGATAGTCCGGTCGAACCGGAGACGACCCTCACTCCGTTTTCAATACACGTGAGAATCGATGTCTTGGCAGCTTCACCGTTGGTGAAGTCGACTACAACGTCGGGGACGACAGTCTGAAACAGGCTCTTAAGGCTCGTTGCCAGAACACCGGTTTCGTCTGTACCGGGAATGCGAATTTCGTTCGAACTCGCGGCAATGTCCGCGCCGCCAACTGGAATTACTCCAGGTTCGTTGGCGGCTGCAACCAACACGGTAGAGCCCATCCGTCCGAGGACACCATTTACTGCGACTTTGATCTCTGACGTCATCTGAAATCTACCGGTTGTTGCTCAATACTCCACTTTTATCGTCGGCGAGGCGGACCTGATCGTCGACTGCTTCCATCATATCCGCCAACTGCTCGGCGCGATCCTCGGTCACGTCCTGGTGAATCGTCATCACCGGCGTTGTCGTCAGAGTCGAAGTTTCGACGTTCTCGTTGACCACCCCGGTCATCGCGTGACCCTCGTGATCGACCACCTCGATCGCCCCTGTCGCCTCGGTCACCACCGCGTCCGCCTCGACCTCGTGGACCTCGGTCACCGCGATCTCCACGGTCTCGCTCGCGTCGCTCTGGACGTGAAGGACCATCTCCATCACCTCCGCCGTTTGCTTCTTCAAGAATTGCACGGTGGGAGAGGTCGATTCGACCCTGGTTGTCGATATTGATAACCATTACTTCAAGTTGATCGCCAATGCTAACGACCGACTCGACGTCTGGTACTCGGTGTTCAGCAAGTTCACTAATGTGAACCATTCCGTCCTTACCGGGAAGAATCTGCACAAATGCACCGAACGGCATGATTCGAACGACTCGACCGGTGTATTTATCACCGACTTCAACTTCCTTGGTAAGTGCCTGAATTGCGTTCTCTGCCTTCTCAGCAGCTTCCTGATCAGGTGAACCGATGACGACTGTGCCGTCATCCTGAACATCAATGGTGACCCCGAACTCGTCGATCATTCCGCGAATGACTGATCCACCAGGACCAATAATTGCACCAATCTTGTCGGTCGGAACCTTGAGTGAAAGCATGCGGGGAGCGAACTGGCTCAAGTCTTCACGAGAGTCGGCAATTGTGCTGCCCATGTGGTCGAGGATTTCGAGTCGGGCGACCTTCGCCTGCTCGAGCGCCTGCTGCATGATTTCGAAGGTAATTCCCTTAACCTTGATGTCCATCTGAAGGGCGGTAACACCATCTCGGGTACCCGCAACCTTGAAGTCCATATCTCCAGAGTGGTCTTCTGCACCTTGAATATCGGTCAGAACGGCGTACTTGCCACCTTCACCTGTGATGAGCCCCATTGCAATACCAGCAACAGGTGCCTTGATCGGAATACCACCGTCCATCATGGCAAGGGATCCCGCACAAACACTCGCCATAGAGGTTGAACCGTTTGAGCTCAACGCTTCTGATACGAGTCGGATTGTGTATGGGAACTCTTCCTGTGATGGAACAACCGGTTGGAGTGCTCGCTCAGCAAGTGCACCGTGTCCAACTTCACGCCGACCGGTGAAACCGAATCGACCAGCCTCACCTGTGGAGTAAGGAGGGAAGTTGTAGTGGTGCATGAAGTGCTTGTCGGTCTCGATACCGTAGTTGTCGAGACGCTGTCGCTCACCAGCAGATGCGAGAGTCAGTACTCCCATGATCTGGGTTTCACCTCGTGTAAAGATTCCTGAGCCGTGAACTCGTGGAAGGTACCCGACTTCCGAGTGGAGCGGTCGAATTTCATCCATTTTTCGGCCGTCAGGGCGAATGCCGTCTTCGAGGATGGTGCTTCGAACCGCCTCGGTTTCAAGTGCGTAGAGCGCACCCTTTACATACATAGGGTCGTGGTCTTCGCCCAACTTCTCGATCGCGCCGTCCATGACAGAGCTGATTCGTGACTGGCGAGTTGCCTTGTCTCCAGGTTCCTTGAGAGCAGCGATGAATTCTTCGCCCACGAAATCTCGGGTTGCCTTTTCAGCGGCCTTCTGCTCTTCGGAAACTTCAGGAGCTTCCCACTTCTCTTTTCCGACTTTCGCACGGATTTCCTCGATCTGCTCAACGATGGCACCGTTGACTTCCTGGGCAAGCTCGAGTGCGTCGAGAAGCACATCCTCGGAAACGAAGTTGGCACCGGATTCAACCATCATCGTGGCATCACCAGTTCCAGCGACCATGAGTTCAAGATCACTGGTTTGGAGCTCTTTATATGTCGGGTTTACAACGAGTTCACCATCTACAAGTCCAATCACACAACTTCCGATTGGGTCGTGGAACGGAATGTCTGAAATTGCGAGTGCACAAGAAGCACCTACGATTCCCAGAGCCGAGTAAGGGTTTACGCCATCGCTTGAAAGTACGGTGATGATGATCTGGATGTCGTTGTGAAGCGTCTTCGAAAACAAAGGGCGAATCGGACGATCGATCACTCGTGCTGCAAGAATTGCCTCAGTTGCAGGTCGTCCTTCTCGCTTGAAGAAACCACCGGGCAACTTTCCGTTTGCATATGCCTTTTCAGCCACGTCCACTGTCAGTGGCAGGAAGTCTGCTCCAGGCCGAGGGGACTTGGAGGCTGTTGCGGTAGCCAGAACCATGGTGTCGCCGTACCTGACAGTTACTGCACCACCAGCCTGGTTGGCTACTCGCCCGTGCTCGATCTCGAGTACGCGCCCGCCAACTTCCATTTCAAATTTGTTAATCATTTTCTTCTCTTGTTCTTCGGTTCTTTTGACTCTCGAAAGTCACGGACCAACAACGGTATTTCTGAAAAATCTCTAAACGGGAAAGCTAACGTCCAGCAATGGAGATTAACTGTTTAAAGGGGTGCTGTTGGACCAGCAAACAAAACGCCCCAGCAAGTGGGGCGTCTAACTACTTACGCAGACCGAGCTTGTTGACGATGTCTCGGTATCGATTCACATTTTCGCTATTGAGATAGTTGAGTAGTCGACGTCGTTGTCCGACAAGTTTCAATAGTCCACGCCTGCTGCTGTGATCGTGTTTGTGTTCGCGCAGGTGTTCTGTCAACTCGGATATGCGTGAAGTTAGCAGTGCGATCTGAATTTCAGTAGACCCCGTGTCTGTGTCGTGGGTTCGGTACTGTTCAATTACTGCTGTTCGCTGTGACTGATCCAAGGTAGATAGTTCTCCGATATAAATGCCGACCTGTTGCTGTCGACGGTGCGCACTTCCGTGTGCGTTCTTACTTATTGCTTCTCATTTCAATCTTTGCAACCTAAGAAGAATATCACGATTAAGTTCGGATCAACATAACAACAGATATGGAGTTCGAGCGTTAAACAATAGCGGTGCTTGGTCGCTGGCCCGGATGTGTTCACGGGTAGTTTCCATCTCAAATTATTGATCCCTGCATGGGACAAAAGACCTCTTAAGGCGTGTTCGTATTGCTTGACAGTTGAGAAATCGCCCGAATAACATGACCTCTGGCACGCCACCTGCCGCAGTTGTAACTTGCGCGTAACATGCGCGGGTTACGCTCTATACGGCGGTATGTTTATAGAGTTTTCGCTGCTGCTTTAGGCACGGATATTTCGAACAAGAAGGACTGGAGGACGGGACCACAATGACAGGTCTGCTCCGAGGAAAGCTTAAGGCTTTCATATTGATAGGTACGATGTTCGCCCTCATGGCTGCAATTGCATGTCAGGGTGAGCGCGGTCCAGCCGGCGCTCCTGGCGCCCCTGGTGAGCCTGGCGCTCCTGGTGCACCTGGTGCTCCTGGTGAGCCTGGCGCAGCTGGTGCTCCTGGTGAGCCTGGCAACCCAGGTGCTGTTGGACCTCAAGGACCAGTTGGCCCACAGGGTGACGCTGGTGCTGACGGTGAAGACGGCACCACCATGATTGGTGGAATCACTGTCTTCGACGCTTCTGGTCCTGCTACAGGATCAGCAGAAATCACAGCTGGTAGCGCTTCTGTCACCATCATCGGTGGTGGATTTGGCAAAGGCGAGCAGATTTCTGTAGCTGGTAAGAAGGGCGGCTTTGACGTTCTTCTCTCGGGTTCAACTTCACGAACCAACGACTCAACCACCATCGCTAACGACAATGGTGCGTTTGAATTGACAGTTGATCTTGACTGGGGCGTAGGTCTCTACACGATCACTGCCACGGGTGACCAGGGCAACCGAGCTTCTGGCGCCTTCCTCCTAGTCGACAAAATCGGCGGGTAATTCCTAACAAGGAACGTGCTAAAGCGCCCCGAGTAATTCGGGGCGCTTTTCATTTAACCCACCAACCTTTTATTCATTACCAATGACGATCTCAATACGCCTGGCCCTGCCCGAAGACTACGAACAGGTTGCGTTACTGATTTACCGCAGCCACACGGAGTCATTCGAACCCTTTGCTTCGAGCGACTGGGTCGAATCGAGGGACCTAGCCGAATACCAGGCGAAATGGAAAGAGTTACTACTCGAACCTAATACAGAGTCCAGTACCTGGGTCGCCGTTGAAGGTAGTTCGATCATTGGAAGCGTCAGAGTTGCGGCGATGCCTACAAGCTCGGAGTTTGACGCTCAACTTACCGGCATGCACGTGCTGCCCGGTAGGACCGGTGGCGGAATCGGTTCGAAACTAATGACCGTCGCCCAGAACCACATGAAGGATCAAGGGTTTGCCGCTGTCCAGTTGGGTGTGATTGCGTCGAACGAAGGCACTCGCAGGTTCTACGAGCGTCATGGCTGGGTCCTCGATGAGGAGTATGACGATGGGATCGAAGGTGTTCCGATTGTCACGTACCAACACACACCGGGTGTGTAACAGTTAGAGACTACTTGGATAGCTCAACCTGACCAGTATCTTCGATCTCGATCTTCACGCGACGGATCCGACGACCAATCACTGACTGAACTGTTATCTTAAGATTTTCGACAGTCACTACGTCACCCGGTGAAGGCATCTTCCCGAGCTTCTTGAATACCAAACCACCGACGGTATCGAATCCCTCAGAAATCACGGACGTACCCATGGTCTGATTCATCACATCAATGGATGCACCGGCATCAGCTGTCATTTCACGCGGTCCGATGTTCTCGACTTCAGGGCCGTCAACGTCGAACTCGTCGATGAGTTCTCCGACGATCTCTTCAATAAGATCTGTGACAGTAACCAGTCCGGAAACTCCGCCGTATTCATCAACCACGATTGCAAGACCAGTCCTGTGTTCTTGCAGTTGGCGAAGCAATTTCTCAAGGCTTTGAGACTCAGGAACGTGCAGTGCTGAGCGAGCCAGTGAATGAACTGGTCCTTGAGGGTCCTGGTCGTTGTCTAGCGCAGCCAGAACGTCCCGGGCGTAGATAACACCGTCGATAGAGTCCACGTTGTCGCGGAACACAGGAACTTTGCTGTGTCCACCTATCGACATGAGGTCTGCAACCTCACCGAGCGTTGCATCAACAGGCGCCATGGTCATATCTACGCGCGGAACCATGATCTCTCGAACTCGCACTGTATCCATTCGAAGGATCCCGCGAATCATTCGGAGCTCATTCTGGTCTGCCGGGATTACGGACTCTTCGAGGAAATCAAGACTTTCCTGAATTGCCGCTGAGACATCTTCGTCGACAGCCTCGTCTCCACGTCCACGTGAAAGTGTGAAACCGACAATCTGTTTTATTCCGGGAGTGATGCTGAACAGTCTCAACAAGGTTGCGACCGGGCGTGAAATCACCCTGGACTTGTCACGCATGTAGCCTGAGGTCGCCGACGCAGCGAGCAGAAGTGCCAGACCTCCCAAGATTGCGAACACACCGCTCAGGGCGAGCCTTAGCCCATCACTACCGTCACCTAGGCCGGTGCCCAGTAGTGAGTAAATAGCCAGGGCAGCGGCAACAATTGAAATTGCCTGGGCACCGCGACCAACCAGTCCAGCCTCGATACTTACTCGATCAGCGACCGGATTGTCGTCTTCGTGATCCTCTTCTACGTTCCCATTACCGTTGGCGGGTTGAGACTTAGTAGAAGCAGGCAGCGGGTTGAGGCGCGTTCCGAATGCGGAAATAGTCAGGGACGTAAGGAAAAATAACGCACCTGACACGATTAGTACCAGCAGAGATAGCAAGTCAGAGGTCATTTGATCACCTCAAGAACTTTCACATCCTGCCGGCTCGTATCTGGAGGTTGCTCGTTATTATTTGAAACTGAACTTTCAGACATTTCTAGAACCTAGTCGCTCCCCGTATTCGTACGGATTGATTTTGCCGGGACACCAACAACAGTGTCTCCGGGATTTACATCACTCTTTATTACGGATCCAGCACCCGTGCGAGCAGCTTTACCAATTCGGACCGGTGCAACGAGCATGGTGCTCGAACCAATAAGGGCTTCATCGTCGATCCAGGTCGAGTGCTTGGCAATCCCGTCGTAATTACATGTGATCGTTCCGGCACCGATGTTCACTGACTGACCAACTTCGGCGTCGCCCACGTAGCTGAAGTGTGAAATCGATGTACCCTCACCAATAGTTGAGTTCTTTACCTCGGCGAGGTGTCCGATCTTGCAATGATCGCTAATCTCCGCCCCACCTCGAAGGTAGGCACGCGGTCCGATTACACAGTCATCCCCGACCTTCGAATCAAGAACTTGACTAGAAATAACCCTGGTACCACTGCCGATAACGCTATTAGAAATATCGCTCCCAGAGGTAACGATCACATCTTCGCCAATCCTGGAACCCGTTCGAAGTTGCACATTGGCTTCCAGTTCGGAGTCCTGCCCGACTGTTACATCCATATCTACGTACGTTGTCGAGGGATCACGCAAAGTGACTCCTGACTTCATGAGCTCTAAGTTGATCCGGGAGCGAATTCTGTTTTCAACCCGTGCAAGTTGTGCCCTGTCGTTGATTCCCATTCCGGCATCTTGATCGGTCAGACGCACGAGATTTGATCGGCCTTGTTTAGCCGCAAACTCAATAATCCGAGGCAAATAAACCTCACCGGTCGAGGCTGGTTCGATCGAGTCCAACTGACCCCACAACCATGAAACTTCGACGCAATACCATGACGCATTGATCAGGTTGCTCGTAAGGAGATCGGTGTTTGCTTCATGTTCTTCAACAATAGCTTGAGGGCGACCATCAGAACGCACCTGAATTCGACCAAGACCTGATGGGTCATCTACCGCCACACCTAGAACCGTCGCAAGGGCGTCCGATTCCCGATGTGAATCGATCATTGTTGAGATTGTGGACGGTTCGACGAGAACCATATCGACAGGGCTGATGACAACGTTGCCATTTGAACCAATTGCTTCCCTAGCGCTTGCAACCGCATCTGCAGTACCCAGCTGCTCTTCCTGAACAACCGTCCTGGCTCTTCCGTTGGTCACATTGGTGAATCGCTCGTCTTTGGAAAGAGAATCAGATGCGACAACAACGACATCGTTAATGCCGGCGGTTTCGAGCAGATGGATCGTGTGACGCAACAATTCCCAACCAGCAACTTTATGAAGCGGTTTGGGCGTCCTCGACTTCATGCGCGTACCCGAGCCAGCGGCCAGAATTAAGCCAGTAACAGTCATTGGGTGTAACTCGATAAAGTGAAGCGGTAAGCGTTGGGATTTAGCTCAAGCCGAACCTGGCAACAGGGCTGTGCCGGTGAATGAAAATGTGTTTTTAGGCTTGTACTAATAAGAGTTAATAAGGGTGGAACGCTTACTTAATCGTATTGACAGTAGCCGAGAATCGTCAACAAATCGCGTTACGGGTAACTACAAAAATCATTGAGTATTAGTGTCTACTTCCACACGAAATTCTCCGAGTGGTTGTTATAGTTGACTGGTTCGGAGAGATGGCTGAGTGGCTGAAGGCGCCGGTCTCGAAAACCGGTATATGCATCCGCATATCGCGGGTTCGAATCCCGCTCTCTCCGCCACCATTGAACCTGGGG
>Ga0255776_10005213_pt1 | contig 13559 bp, 11 predicted proteins | sample 071ome_19_FD_179974 | JGI IMG/M metagenome (GOLD analysis project Ga0255776, IMG submission 179974) | Coastal salt marsh microbial communities from the Groves Creek Marsh, Skidaway Island, Georgia - 071413AT metaG (version 2) | ecosystem: Environmental > Aquatic > Marine > Intertidal zone >...
GGGAATCTTTTCACGTTTTGATTCGTGAAATATCTGAATTGATTCTGACACCTCCTGAAGTTGCCGAAGTTGCTCGTCCGGATCGTTTTCCCGCATTTCCGCATCGCCGATAACCTTGAGCCGACGCTCCAACATAGCGATCAATTCTTCCAGTTCCTCACGGGAAAGCCCTTCTATTGCCATAGCGTCAACTCAACAGGGTATGGCTCAGGAGTCAACAGGGTAAGGCGATCAAATAGACTGTCCGGTTCCGGTCGGGATTTCATCTTCAAGGAATCACCCGGATACTTTTGCAAAAAGGGAAAAATCTTCCTCTCTGCAATCCATTGCGAAAGAGTGATGGGTGACGGTATCAACCTCGATTTTCTCCTCTTCGCGACAGTGCTCATTGGAAGGGAAATGAACGGCTTCCCAATCACCTAGGTTACTTGCCACCGCATCGGTAAACCCAATTTCTGATTCAAACTTCATTTTTGTGGTTTAGTAAGGGTTCCTGCTATCGTTCCCGCAGAGCACTGAAACGCATGCGATGAAAAGGCTTGGTGATGTACTGCAAAACTGTGCGTCGCCCGGTGAGCACATCGACTTCCACAGTCATCCCCGGGATAATCTCAAGTTCCTCGCCGTTCTTTATCAATCTGCCCTCGGCATTTCGTACTTTGATCATGTAGTAGTGCTGCTTGTCAACTTCATCTTCGATCGTATCAGCACTAATTTGCTCAACAGTACCTTTGAGACCTCCGTAGATGGAAAATTCGTAGGCGGAAAACTTGAGAGTCGCTTCCTGCCCGGGACGGAGAAATGCTATGTCGGAAGGACGGACTTTTGCCTCGACGAGAAGAGTCTCATTATCAGGCACGATCTCAACCATGGGCTCCCCCCCTGGACGACTCCACCAATAGTGCTGATGTGAAGTTCATTTACAGTTCCGGAAACGGGCGACCGAACGAGGGTTCGTTTGACGCGGTCTTCACGGCCTTCCAGCACCTCCTTGAGTTCCTCGATCTGCGCTTTCGCCTCGTTGTATTTTTCCATTGCTTCCTGCTGACGACCGCCGACAAGTTCTTGGAGCTTTCCTTCAAGCTCGTTGACTTCGCGCTCAAGTCGAAGCTGCTCAACCCGAGAGACGATACCTTTCTGAACAAGAGGAATCGTCATTGTGAGTTCATCCGATGCGAGCTTCAGACTGCGATCAATAATGTAACTTTGCTCGGTGAGCTCTTTCTCACGCTTATTAAAGAGCGCATTTTCACGATCAACCAAGTCAGGGCGCAGCTTGACAAGCTCTTCGGGGAAGCTAATGGATGCGACACCCTGTGCCTCTGCGGATAGGCGAGCGAGAACAGCTTTAAGTGCCTGGCTTTTTGCCAAATTTTCCCGATAGCTCGAAGCACTGAGCGTGTCGTCAATGCGAAATAAAACCTGCTCTTTTTCCACCCGCGACCCCTCTGAAATCATGATTTCAGCGACAATCCCGCCTTCGAGATTTTGGATCGTCTGAATGGAAGAGGATGGAATCACTTTTCCGTCCCCTTTGGTAACTTCGTCGAGTTCAGCCCGAGAAGCCCATACCACAAATGCAACGAGCACTCCAATGATCGTAAAAAGCAGAAGATTCGCGCCAGTGAGCCTGTCACCCTTGATTGCAGCCCTCGCATTTTTCAGATACTCAAGGTCTTCCCGGGAGACGGCTCTTCGAGTTTCTTCTGGCGGTGATGGAGCAGTATTCATGGGGGAAAATGGTTCAGGAAGAAGGCTCCACGTTCTCGGGAGAGTAATCAGGAAGCCTTCGCGCTGGAATACCTGCATCTTGCCGCGCCCCTTTTGTCTGGCCCAGCGGGATCGCATTCGCAGGCAGAGCTTTTTCGACAGCAGGCGCTTTGTCTGATGATGGCGTTGCCGGCTGAGGCGGAGCGACGCGGTGCTGTGCGGTTTCCTGTTGGGCCTGGCTCTCCGTTGAATGTTTTTCTTTTTTCGATACCACAACCTCGTCCCTCGGTCCGTCAGCAATGATTTTACCGTCGTCTATGACGATGACGCGATCAACAATCGACAGAACCGATCTCTTGTGAGTAGCAACGAGAAGAGTTCGCTCCGGAGATTCGGAAATATATTTCTGAAGACGTCCCAGAAATCGTTTTTCACTCTCGGTGTCCATTGCGCTGGTAGGCTCATCCAAAACGAGAAGTTCCGGCTTTTCGACCAGAGCTCTCGCTGCTGCAACTGCTTGACGCTGCCCTCCTGACAATGAGCGTCCCCCTTCGGAAACAGGCTGGTCAATCCCCCGAGGCAGCGACCGGATAAAACCAGCCAAGCCTGCGGCCTCAATTGCTTCGAGCATAGCTTCGTCTTCGACCCAGGGACATCCCGCTTTCAGATTCGAGCGGAGAGTTCCGTAGAGGAGGGTTGGATCCTGGGATAGGTAACCGATATGCTGGCGAAGTTCGGCAGGGTCGAACTGCCGGAGATCAATTCCGGAAATGGCAATGGCCCCATCAGAAGGAGTCTCAAGTTGCATCAGCAATCGCAGTAGCGAACTTTTTCCTGATCCGATTTTACCAAGGATGGCAACTTTTTCCCCTGGCTCGATCGTGAGATTTAAGCCGGAAAGAACCGGTGCACTATCGGGATCATAAGAAAAGGAAAGTTTCTCCAACCGGATCTCCGGTTCAAAATTCGCGACGGATAGATATTGAGCACCACGCTCTTCCCGCTCCACCTCCTGATTCATAATCTGGTTCAATCCCATAAGAGATTGACGAGACTGCTGAAGGCGGGTGAGAAGTGATGCGATCATACCCATTGGAGCCATGGCGCGCCCAGCAAGTATGACACACGCGATCATTGCTCCCATCGACATCTCTTCATTGCTCACGGCGAAAAAGGCCGCAATGACAATCCCGGTCGAAACGAGGTGCTGTATCAAAGCTGTCGAATTCATCGCAAATGCAGAATAGCCACGGGACTTGAGGTCAGATTTCGCGGAAACCTGCATCGTTTCCTCCATTCGCGACTGCATCTCAGATTCGGAGCGAGTCGCTTTTACCGCCTCCAGAGCCTGAATTCCTTCAACAAATAGAGCCTGCCGCTGGTTGGCAGAGTTGTAGCTTTCCTGAACGGCGCGATTGATCGGAATCTGCATAACGACTCCAATAAAGAGCGCGAGCACAATTCCTGCGATCAGGGGCATCGCGACAAATGCTCCACCCAGCAGATAAATAACCCCGACGAAAATGAAGATGAAAGGAAGATCTGCGAGGGCAGCAACAGTTGCACTGGTAAAAAACTCTCGTAGTGATTCGTAAGAACGAGCCTGGCTCGCGAGAGACCCCGATGAAGCAGGCCTGTCGCCATATCGCATTCCTAGAATTCTTCCAAAAATTTCACTCCCCAGAATTAAGTCAATTCGATGCCCTGCCCGATCTACAAAAAAAGTTCGGAGCATTTTCAGGGTAAACTCGAACAGGTAGGCAATTACCACGCCAATCGCGAGGACGTAGAGGGTATCAATCGCCTCATTGGGTACGACACGATCATAAACATTCATCACAAAAATGGACGATGTTACGGCGAGGATATTGATCACCAAAGTCGCCAGGCAGACTCGGGCGTAAAAGCTACGAAAGCGCCAGAGCGTTCCCCAGAACCAATTCTTCTTCAGTGTTTTGGCGTTAAAATCAGATCGCCGCTCAAATTCATAATTCGGTTTAACGAAAATCGCGAAGCCGGAGAAGATCTCTCGCAACTCGTCGACAGGGATCTTTTGAACCCCTCCTCCGCTGCTAAGGACAACGACTTCAGCATCTCCCTTTTTGGGTAGGTGGGTCAAAATCACCGCTTCGTCATTATCCAGGAGCAATACAACGGGAAGGGTGGCCGGATGGATCTGGCGCAAGGAACGGTGAACGATTTTTGACTCAAACCCGCATCGTTGCGCAGCTCGCTGGAATAATTCAGGCGTCAAGCGTCCTTCCACGACAGGCAAACCCTGAATCGCTCCTGCCGCGTTTACGGCACGAGAATGAAGCTTTCCAAAAAAAAGGAGAGCTTCCAGCAAAGGGTCATCAGTTCGAATCATCCTGACCACTTTATTATAATCATTGTATATACCAATTAAATATTCAGGTGAGGCGAGTATTTATCGCTTGGAATGGGGAATATGCACCCTCCAGAAGGTGCTATGGCAAATACTGCAGTTTCCCGAGAAACTCTGCTGAGGTCAACTGAATAACCGTTGCAACCCCGCTCGAGAGCGGCTTCCCGGTATCGATCTCACCAGGTGAACGCACCGCTCCCACTGTTGATCCCATTTCGAGAAGTCGACATAGTCTGGTCAACGCTTTAACAGCGGCACCGGCAGCAAGGTCTTCATATCGGATCAATTCGAACCGCGAGGGAAATTCTCGATTCATCTTTGCGACAAACTGAAGATGCTCATTCCAGCGCAACGCCCATGCTTGCGCCTCGCCTTCATCCGCTATACGCCGGCAGCTCGCTGTATCTCGCGGATCACGTATGACGCATAAGCATTTAGCATCTGTTTGAGAAAGCAGCGTTTCGAGCAATTCGCTGTCTGTTACATTGTCGACGAGACCAACCCGCGGTGTATCTTTGTCCGAAAGAGATTCGGAAATTGTCTCCACGCTTGAGATCAATAGATCCATCGCAAGGCGCTGCCTCGGCCTGCTTTCGTAGATCAGCGGTGGATAATTTCTAGCTTATGGTAGCTGATCGTATCTTGTCGCAACTATAGTTCCAGACAAATCAGTCAAAAGCTTGGTATGAGGTGGAAAACACCTCTGACATTACCCCATGGCAGCGTCATTGGCAGCGATGTCGTCTTCGATTGTTGTTGCAGGGATTGCCCCGCCCTCGGTAGATTCGACACTTTCCCTACCGCCTTCAGTTGAACTCTGATTTTCTGCCAGAATATCTGCGCTCACATCTTCGTTAGCCTGATCGGAAGGATCATTATTTGCGTTTACGTCGATCACCTTTCCTTCGTTAGAAACAACTTCAAGAGGCTCATCTTCCGAAGCGAGCTCCGTAAAATCGAAGGATGCATCGGCAGCAATCCCTATTGAGCCATCAGAATAGTGGACTACAGCTTCACCGTGAACGGTGACATCTCCACCACCCGCTGAATAAGCAATGCCATCAGATGTGAGTTCGATAGAATCGATCCCCGCTTCTGCAAGAGTGAACATTTCGCCCTCTCCCACTTCGCCATCACCATCGCGGTCCTGCCAGAGCTTGAAGCTCTCGAAACCTGCGTCTTTGGCATCGAGGATGAGGTCCTCGTCGCTGTCGAAGTGACGGAGTCCGTCGAGGTCGGTCGCGTTCGGATCGTCCGAATAGCGAGCGAAGGCGAACTCGTCGAGGCCGTCTACCTCGTTGTTGTTATTCTGGTCGAAGATGAGAACCGCATCGTCTTCGTCGGCCCAGGCAATCTGCTCGAGCTCGCCGTCGCCGTCGACATCCATAGCGATGCCGCCCCCAATGCTGTCGAATTCGGCACCATCGCCGTCCAAGTCGACTACGATCGGGGGAACTGTCGGATTATCGATTGTGACGTCGATCGTCGTGCTTGCGGAGTCACCGTCCTGATCGCTGACGGTGACCGGGAAACTGATGTCAAGAGGGGTGTCACTTTCGATCCCGCTGATGGAAATCGTGCTGATTCGGAATGCCTGCGTGTCCAGATCAGAGGGCCCAACCTCCACCTTTCCGAGTATTTGCTGATTGTATTGAATTGTAAAGCTACCTTCAGTCAGTGCTCCCGCGTCGTAGCTCCCAGTCGCCACGACGGTGATATTGTCCACGGCATACGCCGTCCAGTCGATTATTCTGTTCGTTCCTCCCCCATTGAAGCTATACTCGATCGTAACTGCACGCCCTTCCTCGACGAGTTCGATAACGAGTCCCGTCTCGCTTGGATCGATTAGGTTGTTGTTCAATCCCATGTAGCTCGCGTTCGAATTGACTTGGTCCCCCGGATCGATGCCATAGGCCGTGAAAATAATTGTTTCGCCGGGCGGGATGGGATCGTCAGGAGCCAGAAGAGAGGGACCGTCCGTAAATCGGTAGCTATCCTGCGGTCCTGCCGCGCTGAGCAGACTGAAGTCGATGAGGAGTGACTCCGTGGTGTCGACCGGTTGGGACAAGGTGAACTCGTATTCGTCGTTCGTCGGATCAACCTCCATGGTGAAGACGAGCGTCTGGTCCGTATTCGACGAATCATAGGCCGATGCCGAGCCACTCGTATCCGTGTAGGCAATGAGTACCGACTCGTCTGTCGGATCGACGAAATAGTAAACCGTATCTCCCTGCGATTGGAGACTCGTGGCTCCGAAGGTGGTAGTGGTGCCATCCCATCCGGCGATCGCACCGGTAAGAGACCCCGCATCGCTGTCCGCTCCGGTCACACCGAGGCTTCCAGTGAAAGTCTGTCCAGCGGAGTTGATCACCGTTCCAGATTCCGGAGGTCCCACCACAATTTCGTCATCGACGATATTGACGGTAAGCCCGACCGGAGCCGACTCCACCATTCCGTCGAAGACGGTCACCGAGAACTGCTCCAATTCGCTGGCGATAAAGGTGGCGTCATCCGAATCATGCTCGGCTTCGTCGATGAGCTCATAGCTCCAGGTTCCATCGCCGAATACCGTTAGCCGTCCATTGAGATCGTCTCCGAGAATCGATCCAACAATGGTGGCCGGATTTCCATTCAAACTTCCGAGGTCGGTTCCGTTCACCCTGATGATGAGATTGTCACCATCCACATCCGACGCCACGAAAGTACCGGTGACAGTGGTCGTCGTTGGCGATGTTCCCGTGCCTTCGGGAAGTCCGGACTCATAGACTGTACCTGAAGTGGTCGTGTTCGTCAGCGTCGGTGCATCGTTGCGTCCGAACACAGTCACCGTCACGTTCTCGGTAGATCCTGTATCCGTGGTATAGGTGAATGTCGTGGTTGCACTCTCCCCCGTATCCAGGGAATTGAAATTGCTTCCGGGTGTAAAGGTCAGATTTCCACCGTTGTTGACAACTGTTCCGTCGTTTGAATTGGCCGGTTGGGTAACCGAAGAGATCGTGAGCGAATTTTCGCTGGCATCGGCGTCACTGTCATTCCCAAGAACATCGATCGTTACGGCGCTGTCCTCGTCGGTAACTTCGGCGTCGGGATTGGTGACCGTGGCATCATCTAGGCCAGAGATGATCACCGTTGCAGTCGCAGTCGCAGTGCCCCCGTTTCCGTCGGATATCGTGTAAACAAAACTGTCGGAGGTAGACTCTCCTGAATTCAGCGAATCAAAGCTGCCGTTCGGATCGTAGTCGACAGTTCCATTCGCTTTTACTGTCAGCAGGGCTCCGCTTCCAAGCGTCACGGTTCCTCCTGCCGCCGTCCCGTCGATCGTCGTTACGGTGAGTTCATCCCCGTCGGGATCACTATCGGCTGCGGCCGAATCGGCTACGCCTAGCAGATCAATATTCACTACGCTGTCCTGATCGGTCGTCTCCGCATCATCAACTGCTGTCGGCCCATCGTTCACTCCGTTTACAGTAACCGTCACCGTCTCAGTCGACCCCGTATTAGTCGTGTAGGTGAAGGTTACGATTTCGGTCTCGCCTACCGCAAGATCGTTGAAGGCCGTTCCTGGAAAAAAGGTCACGTCGCTCCCATTGTTGGTGACGCTCGCGTCACCTGGCAAAGTGCTGTCTTCGACGCTTGCCACAGTCAGGGTGTTGTCGGGATCGCTGTCATTAGCAAGAACGTCGATGACCACAGAGGCGCCTTCGTCGGTCGTCGCTTCGTCGGGGTTTATGATGGTGGCGTCATCCGCGCCTTGGACTTCGACAGTCACTTGCGATGTGGCAATATTTCCGCCTGCATCACGCACAGAATAAACAAAGGTCTCCGTACCAGTTTCACCCTCTCTAAGCGGATCAAATCCCTCTCCGGGCTCAAATCTTACGTTTCCACTTGGTAATAGAGTGAGAACCGATCCTGATGGTAGAGTCACCTTGCTCCCCGGCACAACGTCAATTCCGCCAATCGACTGAATTTCCAGCCCACCGCCCAAGAGATCAGAATCATTTGCAAGCAAATCGATAATAATAGGAGGTCCGCCGACTTCTCCTGAAGCGGTGTCTGGAGAGGCTCCTGGAGCGAGGCTGCCACCACCAGCATCGCCGTTTCGCAATCGGCTTCCTCCGCTACTTCTGTAATCCTCGAGAAGGCTACCCAAGTCAAGATCGTCGAGCTGCTGAGAAAAATTAATGTATCCCGTGCTTGAATAACGCATCAGGGAGAATTTGTCCGAATTCGGCAAATTACCGGACTGGCTATTGAATTCGTAGTCCCCCCCGTCTGGCATTGTCGGGTTGAGGTTGATTGTTACCGGCTCTTTTCCCTCTTCATTTTCATAAAAACCTTTTAGGACCGCTTTTGTGCCGTCCTTGAAATCCACGACCAGATCTTCTCCATCCGGACGGAGGCTGACTTCGACGGGCTTTCCTTTTTCGTCCATAACCACGATGTCATCTCCCGGCTGAACCGGGATATCACTGACATCATCAGTTGGAACAATTCGGGACTCCCCCTTCGAATTGGTAATTACGAGGAAATAGTTCATGGCTTTTCTATGGTTGGTGTGTTTCAAACGATCCGAGGACCATAATAAAAATCTTATCTATGATAATTATGATTCAACTTACATCTTTCGCGACCTGATTCTATTTCGTCAAAAAGGTCGCGATTATCGGATTCGCTGGTGCTCCCTACTTGAAGATCGGAACAGCCTGGCGATCTGGTTTGCCTCTTCGAAAGAGCTGGAAGACTCCCCCTTTGGGTCTACAATCGACGCTTGGCTTCACCGGAAGTTGCTCTCTTTCGACGTAGTAGGTGTGATGCGGAGATTCGTATTCCAAATCAGGACCAACAGAATCAAAACGATCGTTCATCAGGTGTCCCTGCGTGACGGGAACCCGGCAGTCGGGATCAGCAGAGTGAAAAGCCACTGCATCCCGAATATTTTTCGAGGCGACGGATTTGTCATCCACTTTGCAATCGGTGCAACCATCTCCACCAAGAATACTTTTTGTTGCAAGCCCCTGGACTCCAAGAATTCGATACGCAGAAGTATCCAGATCGAATTTTGCGTCAACAAGTTGCGACTCCGCAGTAAACGATTCCGACTGAACATCGAGAATATTCAGAAGTTCTCGTCTGCCGACCCGGAATTGCTCCTGATAATCAGCGGTCACTCCATCTAGCTCCGTCGCGTATTGCCGCAAAGCTTGTACCGAAGCAAGCGAGCCCTCTCTTTCCTGCCATATTACATCGAGATTGTAAAATCGCTGTAGATCTGCCGTACGAAGAAGTTCTTCGTATTTACCAACCTGAAAATGTTCCCGCTTTTGAACGCTCTTATTGTAACCACCAGCGAACAGATCCCAGGATGCAACGATGGATGCACTGACTTCATCATCTTCCCCTTTGACTCCATTTAGATCACGTCCCGCACTAGCACTTCCGTCGAGATAGACTCGTGGCCCGTTGTATCCTTTGGCAGCTTTGGCCCGATGCTCGGCCGCTTTCAATGTTTCCGCCGCTGCCAGGTAATCATGGTTCGAACTCACATCGATGTGATCCAAGGAGCCGGGAATCGTTGGAATATCTGGATATCGCAAATCTCTTGGGAGAGTACCGGTAAGGCGCTCGAAGCGCCCAATCGCCAATCGGTTCGAGAGCTTCGCCGTTGCCAGTCGATTTGTCGCTAATCCAAGACGCCCCTGGATTAGAGAAAGATCAGCTCGGCTGTCACCTGCACGCACCCGCTCACGCAACATATCGCGCATTTGCTCGTGATTGTTGACGTTTTTTTGAGCAAGAGCGATTTGACGACCTGAGCGAATCACTTCGAGGTAAACTTCAGCCAAGTCTACGACCCGGGATTCGATCATGCTTTTTTCCAGATATTGTTGCGCGAGAAATGCATTTCTCGTCGATCGAGTCTCTTTGATGGCCGTTCCACCATCGTAAAGCAATTGTCGTATTGAAATTCCAACCTGACGCTGCACAAGAGAGCCATCAGAATCGAGGAGCACATTGGTATTTCGGTCCCGGTCAACGATTCCGGATGAGGCATTCAGGGATAAACGCGGCAACAACCTCGAACGAGTAATATTCTGATCCTCTCGAGCACTCAGCGTGTCATACTCAGCTGCATTGAGCTCAGGCTCGAACTCAAGCATGAGACAGACTGCCTCCTTAAGGCTCTGTCCGAACACAAACTCGGGAAACAGAAAAAGACCTGTAAACAATGACAAAACTAATTTCGAATGCTTCATCCAGTGGGTTATTCGTTAGAACTAAATTATAGCTGTTAACCCAAGTTATAGAAGCATCAATGATGAAATTAGCTTTCATGTAAGAATAAAAGGAATAGGAATCGTCTGAGTTTTTCTTTTCCGGGCCCGCGCAGGATTTCAGCGAAATGGCCAGAAAATCGGGATCAGGAAAAATGCCACAATCCACAACAGAAGGTTCAGCGGAATTCCGATCTTGGGAAAATCCGTGAATTTGTATCCCCCGGCACCATAGACGTAGGTATTCGTCTGATACCCGATCGGAGTAGCAAAACTCGCGCTACACCCGAACATCATCGCAACGATGAAAGGACGAGGATCGACGCCCAGTTCTCCCAGGTAACTCACTTTGCCCGCCATTCCAATAATGATCGGAGTGAGCAAAGCTGCTACTGCATTATTGCTGATCAGTTCCGTAAGTGTAGAACTTAGCAAATAAACCACTGCGAGAATCACAAAGGGGGAGAAATCTCCAAAAACAGCCATCAGCCCATTCACCAGTTGCTGCGCTGCGCCGGTCTGCTCCATCGCCAAACCGAGGGAAAGCATGCCAAAAATCAGAAATACAATATTCCACTGCACCGCCTCGTAGGCCTGCTGGGCGGTGACGCACCGTAACAGAATCATCGCCAGTGCTACCAGAATCGCCAAAGCGGGAATTCCAAGCACTTTAAAAGAGGCTCCCAACACAAAAGCCAAGGCAATCGCCGCTCCAATCCATACCTTTTTGGGATTCACCGTGATTTCCGGTGACTCCGAAATGCTCACGAAATCTTTCTGTGATTGCAGGCGCGAAAACGCCTCAGGAGGCCCCTCCATAAATAAGGTGTCTCCGAAAGCGAGCTTCACCGAATTGAAATCCTTTTGCAGATTTTCCCCCTGCCGGTGAATCGCCAGAACGTTAATTCCGAAATTGCGGCGAAAGCCGACCTCCTGCAGCGTTTTCCCAACCATCGTAGAGCGCGGTCCGACAATGCCTTCAAGCAATTTCAATTCCCGCGTTTCCAGCTGCGTCAGGTTGAGTTCATCCTGTCCTGCAAATCGGACCCCGCCATCCTCTCGCAATTCCTTTACCGCCTCTCCGTGAACGGTGATAAGAAGCCTGTCCTTCTCATTGATCACCAATTCATCCAGCGCCGTCGGCAGCGTTCGACCGCGACGCCGCACTTCCAATACATGGCATTTCGGATATCTCTTGAGAAGCGTTTCCACAAGCGTTTTCCCGACCAGCTCTGATCCTGGCTCGACCTGGAACTGCGTCAGCACCTCGCGTGACACATCGCTGTCGATCAATTCGCTCAGCAATTGTCGATTAGGCAACAACTTTCTCCCTACAAAGATCAGGTACAAAAACCCGATCACTGCGTAAATGATTCCAAGCTTTGTCAGTTCAAACATCCCGAAGGCCATTTGCCCATACTCCTGGCTAACCCCGTCGATGATCAAATTCGTTGACGACCCCGTGAGCGTGCAGGTTCCGCCGAGAATCGAGGCAAACGAAAGCGGAATCAGCAACTTGGAGGCTCGCAGATTCATCACCCGGGCATGAGCCAATACGATCGGAAGAAAAACGACGACAATTGGAGTGTTGTTCACAAAAGCCGACAGCACCGCAACCATGGTCATCATCACGAGCATGACGCGCAGCTCGCTTTTCCCCGCCACCTTGGAAAAGAATTTCCCCATCGCATCAATCGCCCCCGTCCTTTCCAGACCTGCACTGAGGACGAACATGCATGCAATCGTTATTGGTGCCCCGTTACTGAAAACGCTCAACACACCTCGAGCTACGATCTCCCCTTCAATAATCTGATCCTGCAAGGGTAACAACCCGAGCAACAAAACCGCTCCCATCGCTGCCAGTGCAACGATATCTGGACTACCCCATTCCCGGAAAAACGCGACTACCACCAGCACAAGAATGCCATACATAGCGAGAATCGAGAGGTCAATCGAAGCTGGGACAAACTGCTGAAACCAATCAATCATGTGAGAAAACCATAGAGTCTGCGCCATTTTCGCCAAGCCAGCAATTGCACAAGCTCCTATTTTTTCTACCGTTCCCCTTCATGAACCCCGAACGACCACCGACCGAGTTTGAAAAAAAGGTCTACGATGCCCTGCATCTGATCCCGCAAGGAAAGGTGACAACTTACGGACTTCTCGGAAAATACATCTCGTGCCGATCTGCCCTGGCAATTGGCCAGGCCCTGCGCCGAAACCCTTTCGCACCAGCCACGCCCTGTCACCGTGTCGTCAAGGGAGACCTCACCATCGGTGGTTTTGCCGGAGTAAAAAATGGTGAACCGATTGATCGCAAGCGCCGCCTCCTCGAAAACGAAAGCATTCGTTTCACCAAAGACGGATCGATTGATCCCGATTGCTACTACACCTTCGATGAGTGAATCGGAAGAACATATCGACCCTGGCGAGGCGATGAAGCGGGAACTGGCCGACAATCTCGCCGATCTCGAAATCTATCGAATGCCCTTCGGACGCTACCAGCAGCGAAAGCTGCACACACTCCCCTACGAATATCTGCACTGGTTCATTGAAAAAGGAGGGGGCTTTCCCTCCGGTCGACTGGGCGAACTGATGGAGTTCGTATATCATATCAAGGCATCCGGCTCAGAGGAAATTTTTGCCCGACTGGGTAGAGGATAGCGCGATAGAGAAAAAATTGAGTTGGTCAAGCCCCTCTGATTTCCCCTTGACCAAGCGGGAAATGTAGGGAAATTGCCGACCCGCGACCCGAAAAAATTCATTGACCGGCGCGACAACGAAATTCAACGGATTCTCACGATGTCTAGATCTTGCAAAATAACCGGTGCTAAAGTCACTTCCGGCCGCAAAATCCACCGCAGTGGTAAGGCTAAGAAGAAGGGCGGAATCGGTCGTCACGTGACGAAAACCGTGAAGCGTCAGTTCAAGCCAAATCTCCGCCAGAAGCGCATCTGGGTCCCTGAGTTGGGTCGTTACGTTCGCATTCGCGTCAGCGCTCGCGGTCTCAAGACGATCGACAAAAACGGTGCCTACGTTACGCTGAAAAAGGCAGGCTTGATCTAAGCCTCGTAGCTTTTTCAGCGGTGTCGGATGCCTGACACCCCGCAACTGGTTGAACCGGGAGACGAGAGCGAATTCGCTTTCGCCCGATTCGTTTCCTTACTCGGAGTCACTCCTAAGAACCC
>Ga0255776_10005214_pt1 | contig 13559 bp, 11 predicted proteins | sample 071ome_19_FD_179974 | JGI IMG/M metagenome (GOLD analysis project Ga0255776, IMG submission 179974) | Coastal salt marsh microbial communities from the Groves Creek Marsh, Skidaway Island, Georgia - 071413AT metaG (version 2) | ecosystem: Environmental > Aquatic > Marine > Intertidal zone >...
GAGCAACACTTAAACCTAACCAGGAGAAATCCAACAATGCAAAAGAAACTGATTGCAGCAGCAGTCGCCGGTGCGTTAGCTACGCCCGTCGCGATCGCAGACGTTGCGGTGTCAGGCTCCGTTCGAGGTGCTTTGAAGTATGACGGCGCCGGCTCCGAATGGAGCATGGAAAACGCAGGCTCACGTCTTAGATTCAGAGCCAACTCTGATCTCGGTAACGGTCAGAGCGCCTTCGTGAACTACGAGTTTGGCGTCGATACTGGTGCGGGCTCCATCCAGACCGGCACGGCTGCACGACTCGCTTTTGTCGGCATCAAAGGCGACTGGGGTCAATTGAGCCTTGGCTCCCAGTGGAGCACGATGTGGAACGTCGTCGGTACCTACATTGACCAATCCAACATCTACGGTGGCTTGTCTTATGCGGGCTCAAAAAACGGCACCGGCCCGTATCGGAACCCCAATTCCGTTTATCTCTCTACCAACCTCGGCGGTTTCAGTATCTCGGCTGACGCAGTAATGTCCCCTGATACTGATAATGACCTGGACGAAGCCACTATTGGTACCAACATCAGTGTCGGTGGTGTCTCGATGGGTCTGGCTTATGCGGATCATGCAAACGGATATAACCAGACCGGTGTTGGTGCGTCCATCAACCTGGCAGGCATCGCCATTTCTGGCGCCTGGAATGACGTCGCAAACGCAGGCAGTGGCTTTGGTATTACCGGTAAACTTGCCGGTGTCAGGCTCGCATACGAAGAGAATGACGCCGTTGCAGACCCGACCATTTGGGGTAACTATGCAATCGGTCTGGGTGGTGGCGCAAAGGTCATCATCGAAATGGTGAACGACGGTACCAATACCTCCGGTGCCGGTATTCTTCGTTTGGACTTCTAAGATCTGCTGTTCAACCAGATCTTTTGATCTGGTGTAAAAAGGGCGCCTTTCGGCGCCCTTTTTATTTCATTTTTATCTCGCCTCTATTTCGGCGATCTATACGCCGACGCAAGTCAACTCCGCGACGGGCACTGGCCCATGGAAGCTTGGATTCTTTTTGAGGACTTTACGTAGACTTAAGAGAGACCATCTGTTAGGTTATAGCAAGCTCCCGAATGCAGCGAGGTGTGCTGATCGCGCCCGCCGGCGACCGGACCGCATCTTGTGCAGACAAACCACTGATGACAACCGCTCTTAAGACAACAGCATGCCCTTGGCTCAACCTACGCTGGGGAAGGATTTGGACTGAACGCCAAACCAAGGGGTGGTCCGGGCAAGGCGTGGTCGACTGGTTCGCCTACCGCGTCCGGAAAAACATCAACCCCAACAGCGAAGAAAAACACGGGTGCCCTCTGTGGACCATTGTTGAGCGCGTGCGCAGCCGACTCCAGCACTTCACTGAAGCTCGGCAGGCGAGAGACGGGTCACCTCACCTAAGTGGATGCAAACAAGTCACGGCATCGGATGTGATCTCAGGATGGAATTTTTCCGGGCCTCTGGCAGATCAAATGCGGCGTAAGAACGGATCGCCTGTTGCTATAACGCAAAGCGGTCAGGACGTTCCCGCTTTTGGGATCAGCAGCGAACCGTGGGTGCGTCTGAGATGGGGTGAAAGATGGGCGCGCCAAGCCGTTCGGGGTTGGTCAGGTCGCGCAGTTGCCAAGTGGTTCGGCGTGAGAAAACTGCAAGACGCATCGCCCAAGTCACAGGTCACGGTGGGAATTCGTTGGTCGGATCACCCGCCGAAGTAAAAAACAATCGGCAGTTGCAGACACCTGCCAAAAAAAATACTGCGGAGAAAAAACATGAGTCTTGGATGACAACACTTAACTGAGCGCGGTCCACAGCATGGCACTAGAAGAACTCTTTGCCAGACGATTCCCCTCCGCGGGGGTGAGTCGGGATCTTCTTCTGGCGCACTCACAATTTCTGCATGCCGGTATTCAGGCTGAACTCCTTGCCGAGCTTCATCTTGAGGGATCAGCCAATATCAGACCTGTTGAGACTCCGGCTTTTATCTCTTACCCCCAGGAATGGTGCCTCTCTCAATGGAAAGACACCCTGATCTCTTTCCTTGCGCTTGAACTTCTGGCGAATGAGGCTGGCCTGACTCATGCGGCAATAAATATCTCTGACTTTCATTTTTCAGGAGGAAAGGTCAAGGCCTGGGCGTATCCCGCTCTTGAAGCGTTTAAGCGCAAAGAAGCAGATCAGCGCTGGAACGCTTTTAACGCTTTCGTAGATGAACTTCTGGCGCCGACACTCCTTCTCGCCGGCAAGGGTGATGTCACCGAAAAAACGCTCACTTCTGAGTCGGGTCCGCTGTCAGAGACGTTTTGGAGAAGTGCCGAGTCGGTCTGGCCTGCCCTGATAAAGGCCACTCGCAAAATGGAGGAGATGGAGCGGCCCGCAGGCCTGATTGAACAGGTGCTCGAACTTATCCTGGACCTTCGAGCCCGACCAAGATCGTCAGAACCCAAGGCAACAGATGAAGGCGCTTTGGCGAAAGATCTTTTCAGCCAAAAACAGGACGTACTGGACCGTTTCTTCTCAAAAAGAAGATTCGGAATGCTTTTTGACCTCAATGCCGGAAGAGGCGAATTTTCCCGCCTGATCGAACCTTACGGAAAAATCGTGGTTGCACTAGATAGAGATCACGACCGGGTGGACGAAAATTACCAGTTGAGCCGCTATCAAGGGGTTCAGCGCAGCCAAGTCATTCCCCTGATGGGTGACATCGTGAATCCGGCGACACTTGATCGGCCCGAAGCCTTGCCCATCGAAGATCGGGCCACTCCCGACATCGCACTCGTCCTTTCAGCAGACGGGATCGCGCCTTCGGTTAATTCGCTTGCCCGCCTCATTAAGCGCCTGGCCGATATGCGCTGTGAAGTGCTCATTGAGACAGGAGCACCTGCCTCCCCCGTTCACGACCCATTGGCAGCGCAGACGGGCGCCGAATATTCCAAGAGCACTTTTGAACAAGTCATCTCCGAAGACTTTCGGATTAAGGAAAGCTTCCCCATCGATCAAGGGGATCGTCAGCTTTACCGCCTAACGCTGAACTGAACGAATTACGGCGCACCGCTTCGATGTCGTGTCGCCAGCAGGAGTGCCTGACGTCTTTTTAAAAAAACTGGTAACCCACCCCTCGGACGCTTGCGATCTCCGCCTGGGCCGAAACTGCTTCCAGTTTGGATCGCAGTCGCCTGACGTAAGTGTTGACCGTTCGATCATCAAGATAGCGGTCGACGCCCCATACGGCATCAAGGATTTGTTGTCGGCTGTAGACAAAATCGGGATGCGTCATAAAGAAACGAAGCAAGCGGAACTCGGTTAACACCAGCTTCAAAGGCTCGCCGTTTACCGAGACGAAATGTCGTTTCGGATCCAGCAAGATATTCTTATAAGCGACCACATCGGAATCCAGGTGTGGCCGAACCCGTCGCAAGACGGCCTTTATGCGAGCGATCAGCTCTTCCGGCAGGAATGGCCTGGACAGCACATCATCCACGCCCTGCTCCAGCGCCTTGACCCTTTCGGCCGGGTCGTTTGAATCCATGATGACCACCAAGGGCGTCGGGAAGTCAGAGCCCTTCGGGCCGGATGCACCTGAGGCGGAGCCGATCAGGGAATGAACCTGGGGCCACTCGCTGGTGCCATCGACAACCAACGCGGGCGGGTCTTCTTTCAATAAAGCATTGACCACCTCGGGGTTGTGGGCACCAACCTCGACGTCTCGTACTTCGAAGTAATCCTGCTCAAACGCCATTCGTGTTTCACGGCGGCGTTTCTCGGTGGACTCAAAAACCAGAATCTTGGGTGCGCTCATCGAACTCCCTCAGTCCGCTCACCCCATTGGCATTGCGACTTCAACTTTATTTTTCCCGTTTCTCTAAGCCTGAACGCTTCTTACCCACTCATGCTTGGTCAGCGATATAAAGACAAACGAGAGATGATATTGCGACTGAAAAATTTTTCAACGGAGACCTAATAAAGACTTATAGCTTTAAGGTAATAGACCCTATCTTTTTTTCTGTTCGGCACTTGTGCACACTCCATGAGACACCGTTCGCGAGCAAGAATTCGATAGTCTTGTGCCAGCAACTTACTAAAAAAACACTATGTTGTTTTTTTGCAAATTTTTTTTGGAAATTTCTCCTTTGTCTCCGAACTGTCTCTTATTAAACAGCTGTATCCCTGATAGTCGCGGTCGTTGTTCTTGTACAAAAGCAACATCGTGTCAATTTGAGACACATAACCTAATCAGGAGAAATCCAACAATGCAAAAGAAACTGATTGCAGCAGCAGTCGCCGGTGCGTTAGCTACGCCCGTCGCGATCGCAGACGTTGCGGTGTCAGGCTCCATTCGTACCGGCGTTGAGTATACCGGTTCCGAGTGGGTCGTTGCTGACAACTTCTCACGCCTTCGCTTCAAAGCCAGTTCCGATCTCGGTAATGGCCAGAGCGCGTTCATGAACTATGAGTTCCGTGTGAACTCTGCCCAGGGTTCCATCGTCACCGGTAACACCCAGCGTTTGTCCTACGTCGGCATCAAAGGCGACTGGGGTCAACTCAGCATGGGTTCCCAGTGGAGCACCCTGTTCAACACAGTCGGTACCTTCATCGATCCTTCAAACCGTTACGGCGGCGTGGGTTACTGGGGTAACGGCGGCGGCCAGTATCGTATGAAAGAGTCTGTCTATCTTTCAACGCAGCTTGGCGGTGTGTCCCTGTCTGGCGACCTGCAGATGAATCCTGACGGCGACGATCTTGATCGTTTCACTGTCGGTGGTTTGATGGCTATCGGTGGCCTGTCCCTGGGCGCAGCCTATCAGGATAACGGCGAAAATGATTTCACCGGTATCGCAGGTGCTATCAACCTCGCAGGTGTTGGCCTTTCCGGTGGTTTCACCGACGTCAACAACGTGGGTAGCGGCTATGGCATCAACGCCAAACTGGCCGGTATCACCGTTGCTTACGAAGATTCTGACTCCTATGCTGATGGTCAGATCTGGGGCAACTATGCCATTGGTCTCGGTGGCGGCGCCAAAGCCATCATCGAAATCCTGAACGACGGCACCGATACCAAAGGTATTGGCATGCTGCGTATGGATTTCTAAGATCCGTTGTTTAACTGGACCTTTGGTCTGGTGTAAAAAGGGCGCCGAAAGGCGCCCTTTTTATTTGGCTCGCAGGATCGGGCCATTATCAATAAGCGCTCGCTAGCCCTGCCTATTCTCCCGCAAGGGCTGCACGAAGCGGCCCAAGATGTTGCTCGTAATTTCTCCACCGCTCAGTAGAGCCCGTATTAAGAGGGTTGCGCACCTGGTAGAGACTTAAGGTGTCTACTCTGCCAACGGTTTCCTGATGAGAAAGGCACGCATCGTTCCAGTTCAGGCCGAGGGCTTCCAGCAACGGCCTTAAGACTTTTTCCGGCTCGCTCACAAGCTCCTCGTACGACACCGTGACAAGCTGCGCACCAAGAAGTGCCTGCCAATGGGCCATGAGACGTTGATAGCTTCTGAAGTAGTGACCAAGATCGGCCAGATCATAGGCAAAGTCGATTCCCGCAGGAAAGACCTGAAAAAAGTTTGATAGACAGGTGTCCAGAGGATCCCTTACGCAATGCACAAAGATCGCTTTGGGAAACAGCAAGGCCGCAAGCCCGAGGTGCATAAAATTCTGGGGCATCTTGTCGATGACTTTTTGTGCCGGACCGGTCCTTGCGGTGAGCGCATCAAGGTAGGCTTGTACCTCGTCATCAAGAAGATCAGGAGCGATCTTGGCAATACATTCAGGCCAGGGTTTTTCACCGGCCTCGGTCAGTCGCCGGGCCGACTGAGCAAGGGTGCGAAGCTCCCCCGCTGTCTCTACATCAGGGTGTGCGCACAGCACCTGCTCAAGAAGCGTCGTGCCTGAGCGTGGCATCCCGACGATCATCAACGGCGTGGTGGACAGACTGCCGCGCTCTTTGAGATTGCTCATCACTTCCGGCGTGAAAGCGTCGATGATTCGATCTACATGCGTTTCGAGTGCCTTTGAATCAAAGGCAAGCTGGTCTCGGCATATCGCATTGGCTTTCTGGTAGTGCGCAAAGGCGTCGTCATACGTCCGACAGTCATCAAGCGCCTTGCCAAGCGCAAAATGCAGATAAGCCGCCTGGGAGGGTTGGAGCTGTTTGCGCTTTAGGACGGCGCGCATCTTCTGAATCTCCGCATCCTGGGCATCCTCATAACGCTTGGCTCGTGCCACATTGAGCCAGGGTTGGCCAAAAAGCGGTTCACGCTCGGTCAAATTCTTCAGAAGCTCTTGCGCTTTGGCCTCTTGGCCTAAAGACGCGAACACCTGTGCAAGATCATTCTGAATATCCAGATCATTCGGAAATTCCTTAGCGAGCTCGCTATAGAGATTTTGTGCGGTTTCAAGATCGCGCAGCTCGTAGGCCAGTTGGGCGCGCTGGATCTTGATCTCGACCGAATTGGGATGATGCTCGTGCGCTTCGCTGCAGGCATCGCTCGCCTCCTCAATGCGGTCCCACGCCCTCAGCGCCCTCCCAAGTGACTGCCATAAGGGGATAACGCCCGGATGGGCTGCACAGGCCTCGCGGAGAGTTTGTTCAGCAGCCTGGGTCTGTCCTCTTGCATCCTGCACCCTCGCCAGCGATATGATCAGATCAGGCTCTCCCGGCGCGAGAGAAAGCGCTTGGGAAAACGCCGCTTCTGCGCCTTCCAGATCACCCAACATGGCTTTGGACTCGGCGATTCCTGCGGCCACATGTGGATGATCCGGACTGACAGTCTCCGCCTGGCCAAATGCCTTGAGCGCCTGCTCACCTTTTCCGGTCATGAGGAACAGCCTGCCCAATCGAATCCATCCCGCAATGGCGTTCGGCGCTGCGTCAACGCCCTGTCGGCACTGCCGGATTGCCTGGTCCGCTTTCCCCTGGCCCAGGAACGCATCCGCCATAGCGAAATGGACATCCGGATCCTGAGGTGCTGCTTTTTCCACCTTTTTCAGGCTCGCGATGGCGCGGGCAAAATCCCGCTGCTCAAGCGCCCTAATGCCTTTTTCCCAGGTCTTTTTAAGATGTGCGTTATCCATTAACTTCCCAGTTTTCGACGGGGGAACCCTACAGCCCGTTCATGCAAAAAGCAGCCCGCTCACAAGAGTCAAAGTGAGTACTTTGGGTGACGATCCTTGAGGAAAGTGTACATGGAACGCGTCTCGCCCGGCAGATCTGGATCCAGCTCGAAAACACGGAACTGCTCGGCATGTTCTGCAAACGCAACGGCGGGATGATTTTCATCCATCCATGGAGAACAGAACAATGAATCGCCATAGTCGCTTCCTGACCGGTTAAGACTGAGAAGGTAGGCCTGATTTTCCATTGCCCGCGTCGTGACAAAGCTATGCCAGGTAGCGAACGACTCATCTCTGAAATAGGCCCCGCAATGCAGCAGCAAATCTGCATGGTGCTCCAGCACCAACGCCCGGGTCATTTCGGGGATGCGAATGTCGTAGCAGATCAAGGGAGCAATCTTCCAGCCTTTGAGGTCAACGACCGCCATCTTTTCTCCACGCTCAAAGAACTCCTTCTCGCAGGAGGCCCCGTACTGACAAAGATGCATCTTGTCATAACAGGCGACGACTTTGCCCGTCTCGCTCAACATCACCTGACTGATCCTGAACCCGGTATCTGTACGGCGCGCCATGCCGAACACCACCATCGCGTTGACGGCTCTTGCGAGTTCAGCGAAACGCGTCACCGAAGGCCCGTCCAGCGGCTCGGCAAGATCATCCAGCAGTTCAAAGGCTTCGCGCGAATACGTCATCGTACAAAGCTCCGGCAGGACAATCAGATCGACTGGCCCGCTCTCGGCAAGATGATTGGCTATGCGTTCACAAACCGAGGCAACATGCCGATCGCGATCACCGGCGCAGACGACATTCGGTATTGCGACCTGGCAGCCCAGCAGTCTCAGGAGGTCCGGTTTTTGCATCGCTACGATCCTGCCCGGCCAAGATCTACCTCAGAACAATCTCGGCGGAGAACCTGCCCTGATCAGGCCACCCAGAAGGCTTTTTCCAGATCGTCAAAATCCGAGGCGGGGCCTTCGAACTTGTTACGACCAAGCTCCAGGACGTAAACATAGTCAGAGATATGCAGGGCGTGGCGGATTTCCTGATCCACCAGCAAAATGGTCAGCCCTTCCTGTTCGGTCAGCATCGTCAGCATCTCGTAAACCTCCTCCGAGAGCATTTTTGAAAGACCGGCAGTAGGTTCGTCCACCAAAAGCATGCGGGGCTCTGCCATGAGCGTGCGGCTGATCTCCACCATGCGCTGCTGGCCGCCCGAAAGTTCTCCTGTGATCTGCTTGCGCTTTTCCTTCAGGACAGGAAATCTCTCGTAGTTTGCTTCGATTTTCTCAACAATCTGTTTTTTGTCGCGTTTGAAGGTCCAGCCGCCGAGCTCGAGATTCTCCTCGACGGACATATCCTTGAAGATCCCCGGCTGCTGAGGGATATAGGCAAGGCCCTTCAGGATGCGATGATGGGTAGGCACATCAATGATGTCCTCGCCCTCCAGCAACACCTGACCCTCGTTGGGGCGCAAGAAGCCGAACACCGCCTTAAGCGCCGTGGACTTGCCCACTCCATTGGCACCCAGAATCGCTGTGATCTGGTTTTTGCGCGCCTTGATATTGAGGGCCTGCAGGATATTGAGATCCTTGTAGTAACCCACGTACAGGTCACGCAACTCGAGGACGATATCGTCGTCGTTTTCAGCCATCGGTAGACCTCGTCTCGTCATCATGCTGTCCTGTCCCAGAGCGGTCTTCAGTCGTGCCGAGATAAGCCTCGATCACAACAGGATCATTCTTGACCTTCTCGGGCGTATCGTCAGCGATCAGGTCGCCGTAGTTCAGAACCAGCAGTCTCTTGCACAGGGCAAAGATCGAATCCATCTGGTGACTGATGATAATCATGGCCTTGCCGCGTTCATTGACCCGACGGATGTATTCGTAAATCACTTCCATCAGTTTCGGGTGTACGCCGGCAAACGGCTCGTCCAGAATGATTACGTCCGGATCCAGCATCAGCAACCGGCCCAGTTCGAGAAGTTTTTGCTGGCCGCCGGAGAGCGCCCGGGCGTACTCATTGCGCAGGTGTGCCATGGTCAGAAAATCCAGTACCTCAAGCGCTTCTTCTTGTACTTCTGCACTCTTGTGACTGCGCCCCTGCGCCATCGCGGGCACATAAAGATTTTCCAGCACAGTCATGCGCCGAAAAGAGCGGGTCACCTGAAAAGTCCGGCCGAGTCCGGCCTTGGCTACTTCAAACGAAGGCAACTGATCGATGCGGGTGCCGTTGAGATAGACCGTACCGCTGTTTGGCTTCACTGCGCCATCCAGTACATTGGTCAGAGTTGTCTTGCCGGCCCCATTTGGCCCAATCAGCCCCACCATCTCTGCGCCGCTGATATCAAACGAGACATCCTTCAGGACATGGTTGCCACCAAAGCGCTTGTTGAGTCGGGAGACACTGAGCTCAATCATGACTGCGTCTCCCGGTTTTGGGTTTTTGCGGTCTCATCAGAGCGCCGCGCCACGGTCTCCGCTGCCACATGGCCACGGGTAAAAAAGTCGATTATCGGAACCAGCAGCCCGTTTCTGGCAAACCGCAGTGTCAGCATCAACACCACACCAAAGAACACCAGCCGCCAGAGAGTCATATCAACCGTCACACCACCAATCGAGAAACTTGTACGAAGCATTTCCAGAATGAACTCGATCAGGATGGCGCCTATCGCCGCTGCGATAAAACTTTCCACACCTGCAATCACCGCCATCGCTACGACCAGGCTCATCTGCAGAATCATCAGGTTATTAGGAGTGATGATCGTGACGTAGTGCGCATAGACGGTACCGGCCAGCGCCGCCATGGACGAGGTCACAACAAATACGAGTACCTTGTACCGCGTGGTATTGACGCCCAGTGCCGCCGCTGCGTCCTGGTCTTCGCGCAGGGCACGGACAAAAAGCCCAAAGCGGGACTGCGAAAGCCAGTAAAGCACGGCAAGACAGCCCAGTAACAAAAAGAGCATTACAAAATACGGGGGAATCTTGTCCGTCTTGCTGAAGAAGTGTCCGGCAATGGTGATGCCGTTTTCAAAGAGGCTCGGCAACTCGAGACCGGCCTGACCGCGGGTGATCTGAATCTCAGCGCTGATGGTGGCACGGAGGATCTCCGAAAAACCCAGGGTAAAAAGCGCAAGATACGCAGCCCGCAGACGCAGCACCAACAGCCCGATCAAAAGGCCAAAAATACCCCCCACCACGGTGCCCAAAATAATGCCGAGCCACACCGGCATTGGCGTCACTTCAACTGTGCCGTTCCATTTGTCCATGGCCTGCGCGAGACAGTCCTGGGTCAAGGTAGTCGAGGTCACCCCGATGGGATTCTTAACGATCAGGTAGTGGCCCCCGATTGCAAACTCGGTACAGATACCGGTCGGTTCCGGAGAGAGGAAAAAATAATGGCACAAAAGCGCTGTGGTGTAGGCACCTAACCCCATAAAGGCCATATGTCCAAATGAGAACTGGCCCGCATAACCTGCAAGCATTGACCAGCTGGACGCCAGAATGGCGTAGAAAAAGCCGATGATGCAGATGTGCATGATGTAGTCGTAGTTGCCGCCGGAGTACACAAACGGGAACGCGACAAAGAACACCACAATAAGGGCGCCGAGCAACTGAGGAACGTTTTGTCTTTTCAAAACTTGCCGTGCGCCCCGCTCGCAAACTTACGGCCGAACAGCCCCATGGGCCGCAGCAGCAGCATGATGGTCAAAATGATCATCCCGTAGGCTGGGATATAGCTCGACGCCTTTTGGGGATTGGGCACACAGCCCGTCCCGGCGGCTTCCACCAGTCCCACGAGTGTGCCGCCCACAAACGCGCCCGGCAATGATCCTAGACCCCCCAGCACCACGATGACAAAAGACCGCATCTCGGGAATGAGGCCAACGACCGGCAGCCATGAAAAAGCCTGAACCAGTACGGCGCCCGATAGCGCGGCGATCATGCAGCCTAACGCAAAAGCCAGCATGTTCATTCGATTGGGGTTGATCCCTGTGATGGCTGCTGCGTCACGATCCTGACTGACAGCCCGAAGCCCCTTACCAGTCCAGGTACGATGAAGGAACAGCAGCAACCCGATCAGCACCATGATGGAAAGGATCGCCGCCACAAACCGGGGATTGGAGATCGAGACGGTATCGAACAGCTCCATGTTGCCCCGACTCGTCTTGATGAGCCAGGGATCAGAACTGTCCGGCAACCGAATCCTCGGAAAATCAAAAAACCGCTTTACCTTAACCGGGTTGAAGCCAGCCAAGGCTGCGACCAGATAAGTCAGAGTAAAAGACAGGCCGAAAGTCACAAGAATGCCGTACTCGACGGGCCGCTCGACCCGTCCGTCGTACATCGGGGTCAGGAAAAGCCGCTCAAAGAGCGCGCCGAGTCCGAAAGTAATCAAGCATGACCCCAACACACCTATCAGGGGGTGCGTGCCGGGAAACCAGACATTGATGATGTAGTAGACCAACATGCCGCCGATCATATAGAAGGCGCCATGCGCAAAACTGACGATCCCGAGGATCGAAAAGATCAACGTGAGACCCATGGCCATTAGCCCATAAATGATCCCGATGATGAGTCCGTTGGTAATCTGGGACGCGACAAACGATCCGTTTGAGACACAGTTGTTTTCAGGATCCGCGTTGGCGAATGCCACCGCGATAATGCCAATTACCACCAGCGACGACAGGGTGATCATGACGCGCCCGATTTCGGGGCTTTTCCACCAGAGCGGTGCCAACCCGAACGGACCAAACGCCGCACCGATCAGCGAACCGCCGAGCGTTGCGTTGGAGGTATCCAGGTCTTTACGCAGATAGACTCTGCGAGTCCCGATCCCGCCGGTAACGCCCCAAAACACTACCCAGAGGATGGTCCACCAGAAAATACTTGAGTACTGCATTGCTCAGATTTATTCCTGTCGACAGTCCCGCCACTTAGCGCAACAGATAAAAAAGGGAGCGGGGCGGACATGAATCACATCCGCCCCGCTTGCAGACTAGATCAGAAAATACGATCAGTTTCCGACGTAGATCGGGTCGCCTGTCTTATAGACGTCCGGATAGACAATCGTCATCGTATTTGAAGGCTCACCTTCTTTCTGGTACTGGACCATTGTGATCGCAGGATCAGGCCACTGATGCCACCATTCGTCTCCTTTGCCATCTTCTGAAGGATCCTTCTTGGTGCCATAGGGGAAGTAAATCCGCCCCAGGGTGCCGTCATGGCTGATGTTTTCCAGCGCATTTACGATGGCATCCCCGTTGGTGGAACCCGCTTCATTAATCGCCTGGGCCAGCACGCCAATGGAGTCATAGGCTTCCAGAGCATAGCTTTCAACACCGGTTTTGCCCGTTTTGGCCTTGTAGTCTTCAGCAAACTTCAAAGCGGTTTCGTTATACATAGTCTCCGGGACCCCGATTCTCGCCATAAAGGCCAGATTGCCATCGGGGACATTCTCCCACCAGGATTTACTCTCGAGCCCCGCCTGGTTGGCGTGGAACATCATATCCATCGGGCCAATGCCCGCATCAGCTGCCTGCTGTGCGTAGTTGTAACCGGCTTCACCCGTCAGCAGCACGATCACGTAATCCGGATCTTCGGCTTTGACACGCTCCACGATACCGGCAAAGTCCTGCGTACCGATATCCACACCAAAGGTCGTACTGCTGATTCCTTTGGAGGCAAGACCTTTTTCGCACTCCGCCGCGGCAGGGATACCGTAGTCAGTGTTCTCGGTCACGATGGCGACTTTCTTCACGCCAGGCGCTTGAGCCGCAAATTGCCAGATCACGCCAGACGCCCAGGAACTGAGCGGTGCGATACGGAAGATGTATTTCTGCTTGTCACCAGTAATGGTGTCGTTCCACGTTTCGGCAAAGACCACAGGGATGCCGCGATCATTGGCGACGTCCTTACCCGCCACACCGACGGAACTGTGATACCCGCCGCCCACGGCTACGACGCCGTCCTGGGTGATCAGTTTTTCCATCAGCGCTCGCGCCTTCTCGGGCAGGCCTTCAGTATCAGCAATCACGACCTCGATATCACAGCCGAGTACACCGCCTGCGGCATTAATATCCCTTTGCGCCAGGATCATGGCGTCGCGCATAGCTTCGCCGCCGGTCACGGAGCCCGGAGCAGAAAGCGGAGCGAGGCCGCCGATCTTGATGGGGCAGTCAGCCGCCAAAGCTGGACCGCTCAGCGATGCCAGCCCGAACAGGCCCGCAACGAGCCCAAACGCTGACGTCAATTTACGCACTTTTTTCATTCCTATTCTCCTCACATGATGAGTATCAGATTTCGAGTACAACCGCGCTCGATACTTCCCGACCCCTGTCCGCCCTACTGTCAGAACTGCTTCTCAGTATCTAGTAAGGTAAGGCGAACCAGGATGGTGCAGGCCATTGTTGATTAATTCTT
>Ga0255776_10005219_pt1 | contig 13549 bp, 11 predicted proteins | sample 071ome_19_FD_179974 | JGI IMG/M metagenome (GOLD analysis project Ga0255776, IMG submission 179974) | Coastal salt marsh microbial communities from the Groves Creek Marsh, Skidaway Island, Georgia - 071413AT metaG (version 2) | ecosystem: Environmental > Aquatic > Marine > Intertidal zone >...
TTTTGAAGACCTACCTAACACATTTTGGCAGATATTTTGTTCATTCAATGCGACGAGATTAAATTCCGTCATTGCCGCAGGAGATATTATGCAGAGGTATTTGTACTACCTATAGCATATATTTGGTCTTATTTTGTGTAATGCAGTTATATAGAAGAAGTGGGGAAACTCGCCACAGGAAGTGCTGAGTATGCGGTAAGCATTCTCCCGAAGCTAATGTGTGTCTCACAAAGTTGAACAGGGACGATCGCAAATTAATATTCTAGATGTGTTACAAGCATTGCAAACATTAGGTGATGATTTTAGATCGATCATCCATTATGCCGACAAGCTTGATAGCAAACCATTTGCCATACCACTTCCAAAAAATTTTGTTGTTCGTAGACGCCCAAAGGTAGGTTCTCATGAGTACACAGCTAAGAAACGTTCATGAAGTTGTCTTCAGGTTCAAACATCGTTCTTAAAAGTTTCAGAGCCTCAGCCATCAAGCATCCCTTATTACTTTCCTGCATTTCCTGATAAACATACTTATTCAAATAGTTTTGGCTTCCTACCAGCGAAAAAATTAAAAATAAATCAAACCAACATAAAGAACGAAGCTGAGCTCAAGCTGAAGTCTGAAAGTTGTTCCTTCAGTGAGAGTGTAATGAACAAAGTTGGGGAGAACTTTAAGAACATAAAAAGAAAGCAGGAAATCGAAAAATTTAATACTTTTATGGTATTTGTCTGGACAACATAGATTTATATGTTCATTATTTGACTTACAGGATCGGTACGACATAAATTTTTGCGGATTGTGAGTGGAGGAAAAGAATAAACTGCATCGGCCGATGATCTTCTACCACAGCCATGCGCTAGCCCTCTCCAATAACACGCATGCGTCGTGAGCACACACTCAAACTTGAAAGTATCTGTATTCACACAAGCACGAGTTGGTTCTAGCGGGAATGTAATTTAACACTTTAAACACGTCTCTATGCACACATACCATTTTCAGTCTCTTTCTTTTTATGTAACTGTAGTTGCTGTCGCTGTGAACAGAGGAACAACCGAACAAGGAACGAAGGAAAGAGGAAAGCAGTTCATTTTTTTTGAAAACTTGATGATAAAAAAATTATGATCATACCCAGTACAAAAAAAAATTACATGGTACCATCGCAGTGGATAACTGATTTCTGGGACTTCACGTCCAGACGTCCTCTTCACTGTTCACTCACTACGTCTTATGTGCACGAGCGCACCATAACAATCTCACGATCAGGTGAATTTGACTTTTGCTCGAGGTAGTGCTAAATAATCTGAATAGGATGTTGATTGACCATTTCGAGATCTCCTCGCCGAATGTAAAGTATACAGCTGACTATATTGAGAGCTCTTACAGCTACCAGGACACTAAGTTGTATAAAAATGCGGAAAAGAATACGTGGATGGTTGAACCAATAGAGTATGGGTTTGTGTTCCGAACCCACAGGAAAATACCTAAACTTGGTATTATGCTTATTGGTTGGGGAGGTAACAATGGGTCCACTCTTACGGCTGGTGTGATTGCTAATAGAGAAAACATAAAATGGGAAACAAAAGATGGGTTGCAGTCTCCAAACTATTGGGGGAGCCTCACACAAGCTTCTACTTGCCAAATTGGTAAGTTGAATGGAGAAGTTTATCATGTTCCTTTCAAGAATATTCTACCAATGGTTGATCCAAATGATTTACAAATTGACGGATGGGATATATCATCACTGAGTCTGGAAAAGTGTGTTCAACGCGCCAGAGTTCTGGATCTAGAGTTACAGCAGCAGTTAGTTCCATATCTAAAAGAGTTGCGACCTCGTCCAAGTATCTTTGACCCAAATTTTGTTGCTGCAAATCAGCAAGAGCGAGCAGATAATATAATAGAAGGGGACAAGCAAAAGCAGATGGAACAAATCAGGGCTGATATACGCGATTTTAAGAAGAAGAGTGGTGTTGAAAAAGTGGTTGTGATGTGGACGGCTAACACTGAAAGGTATTGTAAAGTTGAAGCAGGAATCCATGACACAGAAAAAAATTTGAGAGCTGCCGTTCGAGCTGGAAATCCTGAAATTAGTCCAAGTACACTTTATGCCCTTTCCTGCCTTGATGAGGGCGTTCCATTCATAAATGGTAGCCCTCAGAACACATTTGTTCCGGGTGTTCTCGAAGCTGCGTGCCGTTTGCGTGTTCTCATAGGAGGTGACGACTTCAAGACAGGTCAGACAAAAATGAAAAGTGTCCTGGTTGATTTTTTAATAAGTGCTGGTATTAAGCCTTTGAGTATTGCATCTTACAATCACTTAGGAAACAATGATGGTAAAAATCTAATGGAACCTGGAGTATTTCGTTCGAAAGAAATTTCAAAATCGAATGTAGTAGATGATATTGTTGCCTCAAATGAAATATTGTATAGAGCAGGGGAAAGCCCAGATCACGTTGTTGTCATTAAGTATGTTCCAAGCGTAGATGATAGTAAGCGTGCCATGGATGAATATGTCAGTGAAATATTTATGAACGGACGAAATACGATATCAATGCACAACACATGTGAGGATTCTCTTCTAGCGGCACCTCTAATCCTTGATCTGTGCTTGATAACTGAGTTGCTTTCTAGAATTGAACTTAAATACGATGATGAAGAGTCATTTCGCAGTTTTCATCCGTGTGCTGCATTGCTATCATATTTAACAAAGTCCCCCTTAGTACCCCCGGGAATGTCAGTAACAAACGCTCTTTACAAACAGCGAGCCATGCTAGAAAATGTTTTTCGGGCTGTGGTTGGTCTTGCACCTATTAACCACATGAACTTGGATCTTCTCATGGAGAAAAATATTGAGGCTGTTTGCTCGCCGACATAGTATTGTAAATGGATAATATATCAAAAACGCCTTCATGTTTATTAAATAGAGAGAAATACTACAAAATATCCCTAATTACGAATCTATTCTAGCACAAGCTGCATTAATTTCATCTCTTGTCAACGTCCGAATCATGACTTTCTGTGAATATGAGTCATTGCTTACTTCAAGCATCTCAATATTTTCAGGGGTAAGTTGAGTTTTGTCCATACTTTTTCGTAAAATTTTTAAGATGAGCTCTCGACCCTCTTCACAGCTTAGAGTTTCGACAAACTCTGATTTAAGTAGAGCATGCGCACTTTGAGCATTACTACCAATCGCAGTTGCCTAATACGTAGGAATGAATATAAAATAAGAATTGTCAAGAATTCTTTTCATTTATAAATGTCTTACTTTCCACGCTGTGTAGTTACCGGCAGGATCACTTTGATACAGTTGGAATCCAAACTCTTTGTCCCTAAGAATATAAGAATAACAAGTTCACAGAACCCAAAAATCAGGCAAATGAACAAAACTAACCAGCCACCAATCAAGAAGGAAACACCGTATGGTCTCAGGCCTCCAAATTGAGTATATCCTTGTTTTTGATCACAAAGTGCCTGTACAAGCTGTTCCACTGGTATCAGCTCACCATACGTAAATAAATGTCGTTGTGCAACAACCCTGAAGTAAAAATTTTATAATAATACCTCGAAGCTTGAATGCATGTGCTTACCTTGCGTAATTTAGAAGGATATTCGCATCCGAGCTGATCCCGGCAACAGCAACAGCAATATGCTCGTTTATGTAATATATTTTTTCTTTTTCACTGCTTTCAAGGAGCTTTTGAATTTTGAAGAACAAATAGTTTATCAAAGTAAATTAGTGGCTTTAGAAAAATTTGAACCTTGGATAAAATTCTCCTTTCCGCCGCTATAGTAACTCCAGATCGCGTTATAATTCCAACTGCCGCACCTGCCTGGCTAATCGCTTCCATTGCATATTCAACCTTTTCAATAAAGATAGTGAGTTACAAATTTGTTCTGCAACATTTATGGTCACTTGAAATAGTCGTCCCTCTGGGCTAAAAGTAGTCGTTCGAGAATCATATCTATACAAGAAATGGTTGAAAATTCGAGAAAACAGCTAAAATGAAGCACCTCTTTGCCATTTTTACTACGAATCAGATCACTTTCTTGTCGCAATCCTTCGACTCCTATTTGAGGTTCGCAATCCGGAAACTTCCAGCGGAGAAAAAAAAACTACGTTTTTCGGTGGTATTATTGAAAGTCAAACTTAATTGTAGCAAAGAACGAAATGTAGCTCTTCTGCGAACTGCAACAAGATCCAGTTGATTCAATTGAAAGAGAGTTTATTGGTATTGATTACAAGTTACAGCGAACTTTTTTAGTACCCTACGTACGTTAGATCTGTGTCATTGTGTCCCTGAGTCACAATAACCAAAACTTAATATAAATAGATGTCTTCCCAGCAGCACAAATTTCAATTTCCTTCGCAAGAAAAAATATATTTAAAAAAGGAGAGAGAGGCGCTATTGATAATCTATATCTCATTTACCTCTCGCTTTTTTGTGTGGTTTCCTGCTTCAATATCTTATCACTTATAGTTGTGGTATTGTAAATGGTATTGGTCTTATGGTTTCCCATCTCATGATATCGGACTTTTAAAAAAATCGAATCAACAGTGCGCGCCAGTGCAACTTTCACCGAAGAGTTTTTTTCCGAGTTCTCACGATGGTATGGAAGTGTGGAAGGGTCGTTCGTGAAATCTTTAAAACATATTGAAATGTCAGATAAAGAACGAGGTACCAGAACTTTCTGCTCTCTTGGCTTGAAAAAATGGCTAGCCGAGAATGCTTTCAAACTTGGATTGTGTGAAGCAACAACTGTTCAAAAAGCCTGCATACCACCTATTCTTCGGGGCTTAGATGTTATAGGAACATCTCAGACCGGTAGTGGGAAAACTGCGGCATTTGCTCTTCCAATATTGCACATACTTTCACAGGATTCTTACGGTATATTTGCATTATGCATGACCCCAACTCGTGAGCTTGCGGTTCAAATTTGTGAGCAATTTAGCGCTCTTTCATCAGGTTTAACGTTAAGGTGCCATGCTATAACTGGTGGAGAAGATATACAGGCTCAAACTAGGTTGATTTTAAAACGACCTCATATTGTAGTTGCCACTCCTGGTCGTTTGATGGATCACTTTATAAACAGTCGTCAAGTTATTAGGTGTTTTCAAAATCTGAGGTTTCTGGTCCTTGACGAAGCAGATCGTCTTTTAGAACCTTCGTTTGAATCAGAATTGCGGATTTTGTTCGAAAATATTCCCTCCAAACGCCAAACACTCTTATTCTCTGCGACAATAACTCGCAATATTGCAGCACTACAGCATATCACCATGAAGGATGCTTTTCATTTTGAGGCATTTGAAAGTTTGAAAGCAGTGAGCAAATGTAGGCAAGAATACTGCTTTCTTCCAAGCATAATGAGAGATGCGTACCTACTTCATATCTTGAAACAGAGGGAAAATTGGGATGTCAGAAGCTGTATTATTTTTACTTCTACTGTGCGTTCTTGCGTGATATTATCTGGTATTCTTGATAAACTTGGAATTGTTGCAGTAAGTCTACACTCCATGAAGAAACATAAGGAGCGCAAAGCTTCATTTGCAAAGTTTAAATCCGGTGAAGTTAGTGTTCTGCTTGCTACTGACATCGCTGCTCGTGGTCTTGATATTTCAACAGTCGATATGGTGATAAATTATGAAGTACCGTTCACGTCAAAAGATTATATACATAGGATAGGCCGAACAGCAAGAGCTGGTCGAAGCGGACGTTCTATTACCTTAGTTACCCAACATGATGTAAGAATTGTACAAAATATTGAAGATACAATGAGCTCAAAGATGGTATGTTTAACTCTGCCAGAAGAAGAAATAGTAAAAAATATAAATAGTGTAGGTAGGGCAAGGCGAAGTGTGAAAATCAATTTGCTTGAAAGGACGGGATTTGATGGAAAAGTTTCAAATACACAAAATAAATAAAAGAGACAACAAGAATTGTTACATTTTAATTGAATTTATCCCCAACAAAGATATTTATCTAACTTCATCAAATAGGAAGTAAGTGAATGCCTACGTACTAAACGTGGACAAAACACATAGCTAATTGCGCCTCCCTCTTCCTGAACTTCGCCCTCTGCCTGGTCCTCGTCCAGCTCTTCCGCCTCTTCCACCTCGGGCACTGCTAAACCTTGCACCATTTCTACCTCCTCCTCCTCCTCCTCCTCCTCGTCTCGGCGCAGAAGTAGAATTTTTAAGCCTGAACAAACAAAATAAGAACTTAAGACAGCTGAGCGTGAAACGCACGTATTATTTTGTTGAAATCTTTGTATGGGAATTAGCTTGTCCGGACTTATATGAAATTTTTGTCCTTTTACATTTTGGAGGGAAATGAACAGGTTATGCGTAAGAAAATCATCCAGGGAAATGAAACAAAAGACTACGTACCTATTTTGAAGGAATCTGGATTGATACCGTCGCAAAGCTTGATCGTGAATAACTGGATAAATATAAATTGTGTCAAGAACTAGCATAGCGTATCAGTTTAGAAGGAAGTCTTACCGAATTATCAATAGGACCAAATATCTCTTCTACTTTTCCGACTTTACTCTTATTCTCCAGAAATATGGTCCCGTTAAAATATGGTATCTTGAATGCATGAGATTATCTGAATTTTGTAATGAAAAAGTAACCCATGAATACCTTTGGATTCGTTAGCTTGCATATAATTTCTCCTTCACACGCATGCGAATAAGAACCAATTTCTGAAGCAAAGACTTTTAGAACAATAAAACAAGCATGAGAGAAAGTTACCAACAACTTGGTCAGGGATGACTTCATCACGACCACTCGCGCCACGTCCAAATCCACGTCCTGAAGCGCCACGACCAGAAAGCCCTCTACCGCGCAAAGTTGATGATGTCGGCTGTCGCATACTAACGAGGGAATTTAACTTTAGGTTAAGTGTCGAAAAAGTGGCGGGAACAAAAATGGGCAGTTTTGGAAAGCTAAAGAAAAAGAATTAGGTGCAAATCTTAGATACCCTAAATTAATACAGTCCACTTTTTTTTTCTTAATACGAACTGCGGACTGCGCACTTATTTTCCTCTGGGTATGACCAACTTTTTGGAGTGGTCTGAGGTTTCAGGTTCGCAGGAAAAGACGATATTCATTAGTTTCCCATTTTGATCCGAGTATAATCACCTTCTCACTGTAACTGAAAGCCAGTTTGGATGCTAAGTGACAAATGACTTGAGCGGAAAGTCTAAAAACTCTCAAGAATGTTTCAAACTGACCAGAAAATCTTAAAGTCTTGCGAAGCTACTCAGAGTGAATCAAAGCAACTATGGGCCGATAAGTATAAGCCATCTCAAATTTCAGAGCTCATTGGGAATGGTAAGTGCGTAGCCGATCTTAGGCGCTGGCTTCACGAGTGGCAAAATAATCTGGCAAATAAAAAGAAAACTATGTGTAAAGCTGTGCTAATTAGTGGTCCCCCAGGTATAGGCAAGACTTCTTCCGCTAATATAGTTTGCACACAACTTGGTTTTAGTGTCATGGAAGTGAACGCAAGTGATTCAAGAAATAAAGCCTCAAAAGATGTTCAGACAGGTTTATCTGGTTCAATTTCAAACCAAGTCAAAGAGCTGGTCACTAATCGAGGTCTCAATTTCTTGAAAACATCCACTCATAAAAAGCATGTATTAATAATGGATGAAGTCGATGGAATGAGTGCAGGCGATCGTGGTGGAATATCTGACCTCATTGATACGATAAAATGCTCGAAAATTCCAATCATTTGTATCTGTAACGATCGATATTCTCAAAAGTTAAAATCGTTGCAAACTCACTGTTTTGAACTCAACTTCCAGCGACCTACAAAGCAACAAATACTTGGACGCTTGTATTTTATTATGAAAGAGGAAAATTTTGATGTACATTCTGATGAGTTAGATAGTGTAATTGAGTCATGTAATGGAGATATTCGATTGATTCTTAATCAGCTTCAACTGAGAAAGCTGAGAACAACTTCACTCAAAATTTCCTTCAGAAAACAGGTGAAAGATGTTAATTTGGGAATATTTTCAATACTCGATGTACTTATGGGAAATGGTGCTTCAAGCCAACAAATTGACCGTCGTATTTCATTATGTTTCAACGAGCCTGATTTAGTTCCTTTGTATATACAGGAAAATTTTCTTCAAATGAGGCCAACAAACTGTCACTCAGATCTCCAGAGGCTCATATTCTTAGGAGCAGCATCTAGAGCCTTGTCTGATGGAGACTTGGTCTCTTCACTAGTTCGATCAAAACAACTTTGGGAGCTTGCATCTTGCGGCAGTCTGTTAGCGTCAATTATCCCTTCCTCAATCGTATCTGGAGTTCGTGAGACTTTTACCTTATTTCCAGGAGAACGTAATTTTCATCGCTTTCCTGCTTGGCTGGGCAAAAATTCTTCAAGTTCTAAAATGCGGCGTCTCCTTAATGATATACATGGCCATATGGTCAGTAAGGGAGCTTTTAAATCCAGTTCTACTATACTCAGACAACATTACATGTCTTTACTTCGATCATATACAACAATACCACTTCTTTCAAAACATGTCAGGGGCTTGAACAATCATGGAATACACGATGTGGTGCGCTTTATGAGTACATATGGAATTACTAGACTTGACTGGGATTCATTAGCTGAACTCCGTAAATTTAGTGGAAAAGGGCCTGCATTTGAAACCAGTATTCAAATATCAGCATCAACCAAATCTTCTTTTACACGTGAATGTAGTAGGATCTTCGATCAGGTGCCCACAAAGAATGAACTAAAATTTCAAGATGGTCATTCAAGTAATGAGGAGGATCAAGAGTGAAAAAAAACACAACTTCGTAATATGTTCTAGACCGTTTCAACATCCAAGTCTTTAGATAACATATATTAAATTCACGCTCTATTGCACTAGATGATTTTGAATGGATTGCTTATGACTCATGATGTCATCAAGAGCCGTAAGAATTTGGTGCTGTACTTTTGTTTTCTCGCCCGTGCACGATAATTTGAGATCCATAAAATGCACCTTCAGAAATGGATTAGTCGAAATAAAACTTTAGTTTCCTAAAATCTTCACCTGAAGTGTTTTCATTTGCTTTTCTGTAGCACTTAAGTCTTTTGAGAGGAGCTTTTGTAGTGAAATAACCTGAAAGAGCAACTTCAAGTTTGCAAAAAAGAGGACTGTAACATGCAGAAAATACCTCTCTCTCAGAATTTTTAGTAGCATTTGTGATTGAATCAACAACTTGCTCTACTCGCAATCTTTCGTTTTCGCATTGTTGTTCTTTGGATCGAATGTTATGTTGAATTGAGTACACTATCTCTTTTCTGCACTCAAAAGTTAAAGGAGTTCTTGGTAAATTTTCTAAGCCATACTTGTGCAAGAAACTCTCTCTCAGTGTTTTATAATTTTCTTGAGTAGTAAGAAGTTCATTTTCAAGCCCCCTATCAACAGAATAAGGAAATATCGAAACTATCATGTAGGTAATTTCACCTTGTAAAACGTGAAATATTTTTCAAAGTTTCATGCAATAATACGAGCATGTTATTCAAGCCATTCTCAGCCTGTTCCGATATAATAAGGCAATATCACAAAAAAGAACAGATGTCCCACCAGAACTTTGGTACTAACTGAAAGATCCGTAAGATTTTTTAAGAGAGGACGCTGAATTTTAATGTTAGCAGTGACGTTGCATCTGGGAACTTTCAATAATAAACTATTGTATTTGGTGATGTGTTCATCAATAGCTAAATCTTCTCTTTTTTTTTTCTGCTTCTCTTCAATTTCTCTTGCCAGTTCAAATTCTTTTCCATGATATGCATTGATCAATTTATTGACCTCAACCATCTGAACATTAAATTACTTACCATATAAAAAAAACTTTGTACATACCTTTTGTTCTTGATCTATTCTTTCTACATGAACGTTAGTTCTTGTAAAATTCTCAGAATCACATGTGGATAATTTAATCTGAATAGTGCACGTGTAATAAGTATGTCCTACACATCAAGTCTTTCCTACCTTTGTAGCCTTGCACGCTCGTTCACTTCGAATTCGCAGGGTACTTATGTAAGATAATTTTTCTGCGTTAGCCAAAATCTTGTTTCTAAGAGTACTTTTCATGGATTCAAGAGCTATCTGCAGAATTTTACACTGAAATACAAAAACCAAAATTGAATATCCTAAATACCTTTGAAGAGTGCGACACTTGAGATTGAGGAACCAAGCTTGAAAGATGATCACATAAATTTTGGTTATTCTAAGATCTCACACTAATATTTAAAAAAAAACTTTAATAAAAAGGTTACCTGTACAATCTGCTCAAAGTTCTTACGTATTAAAGTAAATTTCACGGAATAATTTGATCGAATACGATCGCATATCTCTGATGTGAAACCTGACTGTTCATCACCAGATAAGAAACTCTGAATTTTAGTTTTATAGTAAATTAACAGAAAATCAAATTTAGATTTGTGTACCTGATAGAGATGAATGCTGGTTACGGCGAATTCACCATCAAACTCCTACGTTCCACAGTTATTTCTTTAGAAACAAATTAAAGAAAGCTTGCCTTATCTCTGCCTTGCCATTTTGATAAATAATCAGAAAGTTCTGCTACCCAACTACCTAAAACGATTTGAGAAGGGGAAATACTCCTTTTTGAGAACGGAATAAAGGTATCCCTCGGAATCGTGACTGGATAATTTAACGATTTCAATATAAGTGGTATATCCTCATCAGCTTTTTGACCAAACTTCAACATTTGATCTAATTGCTTAAGTAGAAAGTGAAACACAGCAATCATGCTTTTGAATGAAGTGCTTTCCAAAGAATTTATCAAGTTTAACGTGCACCCTCGTTTTTCCAGAAATAAACGAAGGTTCCCTCTACTTGTCTCCAAATAATTCTCATCACGGATAGGACGAGGATCAGAAACTGGCTTAGTAGTAACTCGCATGAGTATTTCTCACTTTCTAGTGAAAAGTGGCACCTCTGAATATTTGAAAATTTTCAAGTCTTCTCTTCCGATTAAAAGAATGGAAAGACTATGTTTGTGTTACTGTTTTCAAATTATCATAAATCTCTAAACAACAACAACGCAACTCAGTAGTCTCCAAACGATAACGAAGTGATGTTGTAAAGTTACACCCTCGGGACTTTTACCTCTGTACACTATCACTGCGGCTGCTGCCGTATAATTCTAATTTCTGACTCTACACTCTCTATCTGTCTATTTCTCTTTTTGAATTTGAAAAAAAATTTAAAAAATTTAAAAAAAGTCAATTAAATCATATAAGTAGGATTGTAAGCATTATCAGGGCTTCGGGGTGTTCTTTTTTTTGTGGGTGCGTTTTCTTTCCTACTATTTTTGGGCCTAGAGTCAAGAGTCTCGAGCTCTTGACGATCACAAGTTATAAAGAATAAAGTTCGTGAAGTGCTAGTCGCAAAGTCGTAAGTGGGTGAGTCGTAATTCGTAACTGTAACGATACTTTGACAATTTCACTTCAAACAAAGGAGACATAAAAAGTTATCAGCAGCTTTGTCAAACGTCTGCGATTAAACTACAATACTAAACCAAGGCAATATTTAAACCACATCGTCATGTCAGGTAAAGGTGCAAAAGGTCTTTCAGGAAAAGGGCTTTCGGGGAAAGGTGCGAAAGGTACAATGTCCGATAAAAAGGGGGACAAGAAAAAACCAACGTCGCGCTCTGTAAAAGCTGGTCTACAATTTCCAGTAGGACGTATCCACCGTTTTCTCAAGGTAAAAGCAAACACTGATTCTTTATTATATCCTATTTCGACTTGTTAGCGCCGCGAGCTATCGTGTTACCTATTGATTTTTCAAATAAAACGCGTGAAACTAATTTCGACCGTTGATACATTTTTGAAATTCCTCTTTTACAGAATCGTGCTGCTTCTGGTGGCCGTGTAGGCGCAACTGCTGCAGTTTACTCGGCTGCTATTTTAGGTGCGTACAGATTTACAGACCAATAATTTCACTAAAATGTCCTGCAGAGTATCTTACGGCAGAAGTTCTTGAACTTGCCGGTAATGCTTCTAAGGATTTAAAGGTACCAGTCTCACTTCTCTTGATTTTTATTTCATTGATTCACTCACAATTGTATTGAAGGTCAAACGTATTACTCCCCGTCATTTGCAGCTTGCAATTCGAGGAGATGAAGAACTTGATACCCTCATCAAAGCAACGATTGCGGGTGGTGGTGTCATCCCACACATTCACAAGTCACTCATCAATAAATCTTCTAAGAAGAGCGATTAAGTTTACCAAGGCAATATCTTTGCTCAGTATGAAGTGTCACAGAAACATCACGAGGTGTCTTTTTTACATGCTTTGCGTAAACTGAGTTATTTTATGTACCAAATAAATATACAAATACTAATGTTTGCTAGTTTTATTCACCTTCCTTGACTAAATTCACATATTTGATATCGCCTCCTACTTTTCACATTTCACTACGTCAGGAAAGTTAGACACTGACAGACTGATCGAGATTCGAGTAAATTTTGACACAATCTCAACAAGGACTGGAACACTGAATATTATTTCTTTCTGCCAAAATTGGATATTGTAAATTCTTCAATACTTCAAACCACTCGCTTCCTCCGTTTTCTTCGAAGCTTCACCTTGGACTGTACAGAGGTATATACTGTATTAAAATGTCTTTCCTCAACAAGACTGCGTAGAAGCTGAAGTACCTCAACTGCAAGTTCCCTATGTTCGATCGAAATACCGTTAACTTTAGGATCAATGCATATGTAACAAGGAAATATGAGCTCATAAAGGATGCTGGGATGACGAAGCAACATTTCACCATCGATTCCAGCGATAATTCCAGCCAGACAACGTATACTCACCTCACGAATACAGTTACTCGCCACAACACAGTACCTGCCAACTCTTTGTATAAATGCGATACCTCTGTCGTCTCTGATTTCTGCACTCTTCACGTCTGAGCAAGCGTTCCTAGATAGAAATAGCAATGTAATCGACGCGATGTTCCTTGCATTTTGTCTTAAAACTTCCAGTTCTATTGAAATGTTGCTGCACTTGAAGTTATTCTCGAAAAGTAGCAACGAATTTTTCATAGCAAGTTCTAAGACAACATCATCATGCTGAAAAGACCGATCTTCCGAACTAATGGAGTAATTCACTCCATGTATCTTTAAGTATTGACCCAATATGCGAATTGATGATGACTGAATCCATCCATGCTCATGTCGTAAAAGTTGAACTATTGAGAAAATTGTTCTTTCTACTTTTGCCACGGGGTATCTGAAAAAATCAGGAGTTTCCTCCCATATTCTTTCGATCAATAATAAAAGGTTGTACAAAAGTAACCATTTCTCATCTTTTTTGAAATTTCGAATTTCCAATTCAGAAAGAATTTGCAACCAAATACCTCTGATCGTGTTCATTACCAGCTCTGAACATGTCTCTAATGCTATATTCATTACCTGAACTGAAAGCCGCTTCAAAGCCATATTTTGCTCTTCCACAAACCATTTCTGTAACCAAGTTAAAAAGACATGAATTTTCTCTTCA
>Ga0255776_10005231_pt1 | contig 13530 bp, 7 predicted proteins | sample 071ome_19_FD_179974 | JGI IMG/M metagenome (GOLD analysis project Ga0255776, IMG submission 179974) | Coastal salt marsh microbial communities from the Groves Creek Marsh, Skidaway Island, Georgia - 071413AT metaG (version 2) | ecosystem: Environmental > Aquatic > Marine > Intertidal zone > Salt...
GCTGAGCCTCCTCAACCTTGGCTTCGGCCACGTCATCTGCGGGGTTGGAGCATCCCGAACCCAACAGGATGGCGAGGAGCAAGAGACAGGGAAAACAAGATGCCAGTAGGAAAGACTTTTTCGTGTTCATTGAATTTCAGCGGTTTAGGTCGCCGATGATGGACTTAGCTGCTTCCCGCTGTCAAGAGGCCGCGACATTATTGCGGAGTCTTCAGGCTAGCCATGTCGGGAAGTTTTTGGTAGGGATTTTGACTGAACTCCACTCACTGCTCACATGATGACCCCTACACGTCGACAGTTTCTCAAACAAGGTGCCTCCATGGCAGCTGCCTTTCCCTTCATTCTTCCATCGCGCATCTGGTCGGCAGAGGTGTCACCCAATGATCGCATCAGGATGGGCTTCATCGGTATGGGTAAGCAGAACCAAGGGCTGCTGAATCATTTCATGCGGTTGAAGGATTCTGAGGCGGTGGCGGTATGCGATGTGGATACAAACCGGCGCAAACAGGCTCGGGAACGGGTTGAGAAACATGTTGGCGCGCAACAGGCATCCGGACACTTTAAGGGTTGCGAAGATTACAACGATTATCAGGACCTGCTGGCACGCAGTGACATTGACGCGGTGTGCATTGCGACCCCGGACCACTGGCATGCCCTCATGTCGGTGCATGCCGCCAAAGCCAAGAAGGACATTTACTGCGAGAAACCCCTTTGTCAGTCCATCAAGGAGGCACGTCGCATGGTCCAAGCCGTGCGCACCCACAAACGGGTGTTTCAGACAGGGAGCATGCAGCGGTCTTCCGAAGAATTTCGTGTCGCCTGTGAACTGGTACGCAATGGGATCATTGGACCCATCACTCGGGTGGAGGTCGCCGTCGGAGGCCCGGCCAAACCCTGCGATCTACCCGAGGAAGCCATGGAACCCGGCTTGGACTGGGATCGTTGGTTAGGGCCTGCACCCAAGCGCCCCTACAACTCGACCCTCAGCCCACGAGGGGTGCACAACCATTACCCAGCTTGGCGAAACTATCGGGAATATGGTGGGGGTGGGGTGACCGACTGGGGCGCCCATCATTTTGACATCGCTCAGTGGGGCCTGGGCATGGATCAGGAGGGACCTCGCCGCATCCTGCCTTCTCAGAACCCAGAGTCCGGACATGGGGTGCGCATGGTTTATCAAAATGGCGTGGAAATGATTCACAGCGATGGCAATGGGGTGACCTTTCACGGAAAGGAAGGCAAGGTACAAGTCAACCGAGGCAAGTTTGCCTTCTGGCTGGGTGAGAAGCAGATCGCCTCAGATCGCAAGCAGTGCAAGGAGGTGGAGCAAACCTACCTGGCTGATGCCAAGGTGCGGCTCTACCGCTCATCGGATCATAAGCAGGACTTCCTGGATTGTGTGCGAAACCGCACCCGCCCCATCGCCGATGTGGAAATCGGAGCGCGCACGGTCACCATTTGCCATCTGGTAAACCTCTCCTATTACCACGGCCAACCCATGCAATGGAATGCCCGTAGAGAACAATTCCTACAGGGCAAGGGCCAGGCAGAGTGGCTCGATGTCGACCATCGGGCACCCTACCAATGGACATCGTCAAAGGGTTAGAGGATCGCCCATCTCTCAAGATGGATGGGCTTGCCTGGGCAGATTCAGGGATCGAAGTGATGGAGTGGTAGCTCAGCGAATGCCCGGTAGCGGGCGTCCAGTCGCGGCACATCCAGCCACTGGGCATGAACCAGCAACCCGTATCGCAACCGGAGTGTCTCTTCCTTTTGAAGCACTCGATCTTCGTGGAAGGTGAGACTTGCCCCCATCCAGCCGTCGTTTCGTACATGAAAGACAGTTGGGTGATTGGGGTTGGCGGGGTGATCCATGAGGGTGATCCCTTCGACTCTTTCTGGAGCTATCAGGCCCGCATAGTCCACCCACTTCGCAGGTTTCCAAAAAACTCCCTCTTCATTGATGGAGCCTTCGGAATTCAGGATACGACCTCCACCATCGTGAACGCCGAGGGTCTTGGCCATGCGCACCCCCACCAAGCCAAAAGGAGTCTTGCCAAAAGTGACCTCGGGAAGAACGGCCTGAAGATGGAGATCCAACAGCAACAAGTAGGAGCCATCCTCCAGAGGACGCAAGGCGGTTCGGCGCTTTTCCTTCAGGAGAACTTGTTGGTCGGGCCCAAGCCAAGTCCCTGAGCTGATGACCGCGGCATGATGACCGCCATCCTCCAGCTTTTCGACCCGATCATGCCGGATCACTCCCTTGTCAGTCCCACGGTCACCCCAGAAATCGAACCCATTGACGCGATAATGTGAGACCCAGAAACTGTTGTGATGACTATGGCCCACGGGATCGTGAGGATGGCCCATGCGTGTCAGAGACCGACCACTGGGGCCTTGAATGGGGAAGACAAAAGGACGACGCAAGGTGTTGGCAAAATGAAAACGTATCTTCTCGACTCCCTGGTGCTGGAGGGAAACTTGATCGTAGGGCAATGGGATGGCCTGCATCAGCGGCACGGGTTTTGGCTGCCGGGCGGCATCGCCAGATTGCCCGACCAAAGGCTGGAAGCAGCCACCCATAAAAAAGGCCGTCCAACTCAGAGCGAGCGAGAAAAAAGACCCTTCAGGAAAGCGACTTTTTCCGGGAAGATGAGAGGGAAGCAGAGACATCAGCAAAAAGCGTATAAACCAGAGGAATGACAAATAAAGTCAAAAAGGTGCTGGTCATCATACCCCCTACCACCACCACGCCCATGGGGCGACGACTTTCGGCACCGGCACCAAACCCAATGGCAATGGGCAAAATCCCGGAAATGGTGGAAATGGCCGTCATCAGAATAGGTCTCAAGCGCACCAGACCCGATTGAGTCATGGCCTCTCTCGCGCTCAAGCCTTGAGCTCGTAGCTGATTGGCAAATTCGACCAGCAGGATCCCGTTTTTGGTGACCAGACCCACCAGCAATACCATGCCAATTTGGCTGAACAAATTAACGTTCATGGCCGGCACCAGCGGCATCCATCCCACGCGCCCCAGCGCCCCGATCAGCCACAACAAACCAAGTGCCCCAACGGCAGCCAATGGAACGGTGAGCATGACGGTCAAGGGATGGAGAAGACTTTCAAACTGAGACGCCAGCACCATGTAGACAAAGACCAGGGCCAGGACCAGGACCCAACCAATTTCCTGACCTGCATCCTGCAGATCCCGCGATTCTCCCGACCAATCGTAGAGAAAGCCAGCTGGCATTTGTGCTTCGAGCATTTCCTTCACCCGCGACACGGCGGTTCCCATCGTCACGCCCATCGGAGTGCCCGAAATGGTTGCGCTGCGAATGCGATTGTAACGCTCGATTTTGTTGGGCGCGACGCCCACCTGTCGCCGCACGATACTGGAGAGTTGAATCAATCGACCATCCTGATTGCGCACGTAGATCCGATCGAGATGTTCCGGCGTCAAACGGCTGGTGCGTTCAAGCTGCGCAATCACATCGTATTCCTTACCATCTCGCTTGATGCGACTGATATCGAGCCCGCCAAAGAGGATTTGTAAGGTTCTGGAAATATCCTGAATCGAAACCCTGAGGGCCGATGCGCGATCGCGATCGATGTCGAGCTTGAGCTCAGGTTTGTTCATTTCAAAGGAACTCTGGACATTCTGAATGAAACCCGATTGTCGGAGCTGGTTGACGAAGTCGGTGACAAAGCCATCCAGTTGCTCCAAATCCCCCGCCTGGATCACCACCTGAAACGGAGAGCGAAAGCTGCGATTGATCGTCTTGGGAATATTGGGAATGGCAATCGCCCCCTCCACCTGAGAAAAAAACTGACTGCGCAGCCCATCGGGAGCATTGACCATTTCCTGAACGGTACGATCGCGCTCCTTGGCCAGGTGCACAAAGACGATGCCATTGTTGGCCAACCCGGGCCCAGAAAATCCGGGAGCCACCAGCGACCCGTAGATTTCAACCTCGGGGGTCTTGGAGAGAATCTCCTCCATTTGCAGGAGCATGCGGTTGGTGTACTCTGTGGTGGACCCCTCCGGAGCGATCACAAAGCAGAGCAGGCGACCCTTGTCTTCTTCTGGAAGGAAATCACCCTCCAGATGGGTGTAGAGCAATCGGCTGGCCAGAAGCAGAACCACAGCGAGGGCTCCCAGCATCCCAAGTCGCACGATGGCACTGCGGTTGAGGAGACCTTCCAGGAGACCCCGATAACCCTGGGTGAGACCCTGCATCACCCTCTCGAAAAGTCGGACCAGCCCACCGGGTTTACGGTTGGAGGATTGGAGAATTCTCGAGGCCATCATGGGAGTCAGTGAGAGAGCCACGAAGGTGGACACGACCACAGCAGCCACAATGGCAATGGCAAACTCGACAAACAGGCGACCGGTGGTGCTGGATTGAAAGGCCAGGGGAATGAACACCGCCACCAGGGCCACCGTCGTGGCGATGACGGCAAAAGTGATTTCCTTCATGCCCTTGAGAGCCGCTTGGAAAGGCGACAAGCCTTCTTCAATGTGACGGTGAATGTTTTCCAACACGACAATGGCATCATCGACCACAATCCCGATGGACAAGACCAGGGCAAGCAAGGTGAGAATATTGATGGAGTAGCCCATGAGGTGCATCACCGCAAAGGAGGCCACGATGGAAACGGGGATGGCCACTGCCGGGACTAACGTGGCGCGAAAATTATGGAGAAATACGTAGATGACCGTGACCACCAGGAGAAAAGCAAAGGCCAGCGTGAACCACACCTCGCGAATCGAATCTTCCACAAAATTGGATTCGTCGTAATTGACGACCATTTCGATCCCATCAGGCAAGGTAGGACGCACCAGCTCGAGCTGGTCGCGAATGCCATGGGAAACCGAAACCGAGTTGGCCTTGGATTGCTTGACCACTCCCAGAAAAATACAGGGCTTTCCATTGTTGCGTGCCCCTGTGCGCTCGTTTTCCACCCCTTCAGCGGCATAGCCGATATCACGCAATCGCACGAAACGGTCTCGATCCTGACGGATCACCAGCTGGTTGAACTGGGCCACGGTTTTGAGTTCTCCCTGTGTCTGGATCGTCATCTCACGGTCCCAGTTTTCCACCCGACCACTGGGGAGCTCCACATTCTGCTCGGTGAGTGCCCGTTGCACATCCAGGACGGTAACCTGATGGGCAGCCATTTTTTCCGAGTCCAGCCACAGGCGAATGGCAAAGCGTTGTTCGCCTCCAATGAAAATGGAGGAAACTCCTTCAACGGTCTGGAGGCGATTCTTGATTTGCTTCTCCGCAAGATCGGTCATTTCAAGCGGCGTGAATCGATCGCTGCTCATCCCGATCCACATGATCGGGCGCGCATCGGAATCCTGCTTGGAAATCACGGGCTCATCGATGTTCTCCGGAAGGCGACCCCGAACACGGGAAACCCGATCCCGCACATCCTGGGCTGCGATATCGATGTCACGGGAGAGATTGAACTCGATGGTGATGTTGCTGACTTGTTCGCGACTTTCACTGGTCAAGGTCTTGATCCCGGTCACATTGTTGATGACCTCTTCCAGACGCTCGGTGATTTCGGTTTCGACCACCGAGGCGTTGGCTCCGGGGTAGACGGTGGTCACGTTGACAATGGGCGGATCAATATCAGGGAGTTCGCGGACTGGCAGGCGACTCAGGCTGATGGCCCCAAAGAGCACCAGTGCCAGGCTCATCATGGTGGCCAGCACAGGTCGTTGAATGCTCAGTTCAGGAAGCCTCATGACCGCGCCTACTGGTAGATCTGGGCCGCTTCGGCAGGAGCCCTGACCACTGGAGAACCGGGGCCGATTTTCTGCGTGCCTTCGACAATGACCTCTTCTCCCGCGGCCAAGCCCTGGAGGATCTCCACTTTTCGCGCCTTGCGCTCGCCGACACGGACGGTTCGCATTTGTGCCTGACCCGCCTCATCGATCACATAGACTATGGCTCGCTCTTCATCGAGACTGCGGAACAAGGCCGGTTCTGGGATGACAATAGCTTCTTCCCGTACGGTGAGGGTCAGATCGACGGTGGCAAACATGCCTGGCTTGAGGAGGCTCTCCTCATTGGCGATGCGTGCCTTGACCAAGGTTGTGCGTAGTTCGGGCTCAACAAAGGGCGCCACAAAATAAACCTCGCCCGTGAAACTCAACGCAGGATAGGCGGCTACCTTGACCTCCAGAGTCTGTCCCTGGCGACACACGCTCAAAAAGCGCTCCGGTACGCTGAATTCTAATTTGATGGGATCCAGGGAAACCAGCCAGGTCAGGGTGACATTGGGAGAGATGACCTGGCCCGGACTGACTTCTCGGACGCCCACAACCCCACTAAAGGGTGCGGTGATGCGGGTATCCTTCAACTGGCGCTTGCGGAGATCCAAAAGGGCCTGATCCGCCTCAAAGCGAGTCCTTGCCTGATCAAATTCTTGACTGGAGATCAATTTGCCGTCGAAGAGCTCCTGATTGCGCTCAAAGTTGGATTGGCTCAGGGCCAGATTGGCCTGTGCTTCGACGACCGAGGCCGCCAGCTTGCTTTGGTCGAGCTCCATAAGCAACTGGCCCATTTCCACCTGCTGTCCCTCTTCAAACGCAATGCGTTCGATCACTCCAGCCGTTTCCGATTGAAGGGCTACCATCTCATCGGCCGCCAGGGAACCAATCAGAGAAAGGGTATCGGCTACCGCTTCCACCTTGGCTGCCACTGCCACCACCTGCGTAGGTGGCCGTTGAGCGGGACCATTGGATGCGTCGGCTTCCGGAGATGGGCTGCACCCCGCCGGGAGCATCAAGAGCACCAGGGGGAACAAGGTTTTGCCGCGACTGCAAGCAGCTCGCAGCATTTGGATGGGCGCTTTCGTGGGTGAATCAAACATGAGCCTCATGCGCAAGGCATTGACTATGAGGCAATGAAAACACGATTCAAGCTGTTACGTCTTTTTCCTATCGATCCCTTGGCAACAACGGTGCTCCGATTCTGGTGCGATCACAAATCGGACACAAAGGTCGCTCCCTGAATGTTCGCCCGCAGGGACTCTGGCAAATTCTTGGGATTGAGTTGCAGGATCAATGTATGACTTCCAGCTGGCAAGGTCAGTTGGAGCTTGGGGTCGTAGGTCATTTCCCGGCCATCAATCCAAAGCCTCGCATCTGAAGGCGCACTACAATCCAGCTGCAGGGTATTGCCCGTGCTTTCAAAGCGAGCCGCCGCCATGAGGCCAATGAGGCTGGTGACCTGATTGATGTTGCGAATCTGGAGGGCCTGGGCCATCGCCGACTGGGGCAAACGCCCATCGACCATCGTATCAGCAGGCTTCCAGGCGGGGCCCGCCACATCGCCGATGATGCGGTCGATACCAAACTGTTCATCGGTATGACGCCCGGCACGCAACTTCCATCGTCGAGCCACATCATTGCGGGCCGCATCGAAAGGACCGGACTCTCCCAGTCGAGAGAGGAAGTGTATCAGATCCTGACGTTCCTCAACCGAAAGTGCATCGATCAATCCAGAGGGCATCAACGACGTCCCCATCATGCGCCGAGTAACATCCTTCTTGGGAATAGAGACGACCTGATTGATGGCGTTGCGCAGAAAAAGCTCTTGATCATTTTCTGACTGCAGGATCCCACTGTACTCCGCCTCATCACGTGTCTCGACAATAATCGAATGATAGCCTTCTTTGATCTTGGCATTGGGCATGAGCAAGGATTCGACCAAGTAATCGGTCGGGGCACTGGCTCCGATGGAGGTCAGATCTGGGCCCACCTCCCCCCCCACACCCCCAATGGCGTGGCAGGCAATGCAACCCAGCTCAGGTCGTCGATAAATCTGCTCACCCCGGTAGGGATCACCTTGGGCCTCGGCCTGAGCCGCCCATTGTTTCATGGATTCGGAACCAAGTGTTTCACTCCCTGTATCACTCAGGCCTCCCGCCTTTTCCAAAGCCAGCATCAATTCCGGCTCATGGCGACCCATCTTCTGAACACTTCGCATCCCCGCTTGAGCTGCTGAACGATTGAGTTTGACCTGTGTGATGCCGGACTGAATGGCTTCAAAAACAGGTTTTTGCTGCAGAAGGGAGGTCCAGAGCTGTTCGAGCGCAGCCTCTTCTTCCAAGCCATTCATGAGTTCCCAGACCTTCGGCAGGGCTTGCTTGGGGCGAAGAAGTGCCATCGATCGCACGATGTTCCCTTGAAGTGTGGTCGCTTTAGGATTCTGGGAAAGGGATTGGAGTGCCTCCCAGGCGGGCGCCCCACCCAGAGCAGCGATGGCCGCCACGGCCTGCTCTCGAGTCGCACGCTGTGTGGAGGCATGTCCGGCGATGGAGGCCAGGGCAGGCATGGCCTCCTTGCGTTTCCACTGCCGCACCAACTGAACGGCCGCCTCCTGGACAGCCTGGCTGGAATGGCCCAGCAAGGTGTTCGAGGCATCCTGGCCTTGGTCGGGTTGCAGATTGCGCAAGCGCGCCGCCTCACCAAGAGCACTCAGACTGGCCAGGACCACCGATTCGGAAGTCGAGGGATCCGCAGCGATCCGCATCAGTCGATTGAGTTGTGGGCGTGTACCCGCCTTGGCGATGAGCTGCATCCACGGGCCTTCGGCAAGGGCGTTGGGATGGAGTGAGGCCGTCATGGGTTCCAGGATTTGGGCCGCCTGGTTCCCAGGAATGGCGGTCAGCCCAAATTCAAGAGCCGCTCTATTTTCCTCGGAGACTTTCCAGGCCCCTGAAGCCACGGCGTCCACCCACGGCGCTGCCAGATCATTCATGGTCAACCAAAGGGCGTAATCGAGGAATCGATCCATCGGCTGTTCCAACACTTGCAGTGCCGTGGCCGCAGCCCAACCCGTGCCGACTTTGGCCAATGCCCTGATGGCCTCCAGTCGCACCCTGGGATGAGCATCCTTGACCCGGGCAGCGAGGAGGGCTGCCCCATCGGGCAGGGATGTCTGCCAGAAGCTCAGGACACGCACCGCTGCTGCGCGGACCCGCCCATCCTTATCTTCGAGCAGAGATCTGAGCAAGGTGGGCTCTACCTGATTGAGGGACTGATACATCCAGAGTGACTGAAGCTGAGCAGGGGTCTGGGGATGGGCCATCCGCCATGCCTCCAGATCTCGACCAATGACCGCACCCCTTTCGGTCAGGACTCGGCGCACCTGCTTTTGGCGCTCTCCATGACCGGTCAGCAGCTGGTCCAACAATTCGGTGTGAGACATGGCGCGCAGATCCATCAAGGGCAGGGCAGCGCGTCCCTTGTAGGTGACTCTCCAGATCCGACCCGTCACCTTGTCTCGGCGAGCATCACGAAAGTCGACCTCTCCATGCTGGATGATGGGGTTGCTCCAGTCGGCAATATAGAGTGCCCCATCGGGACCAATCTTCACATCAATCGGACGGAAGGTGGGATCCAGCGAACGCACCAGGTCTCCGGCTTCGCGTGCGGCATAGCCTGCATCCTGCTCAGTCATTTCAAAACGAACGATGCGGTGAGCACGGAAATCACAGGTGATGGCCGAGCCTTGCCAGTCCTCTGGCCAGTGGGCGCTCTGAACCAATTCCAGGCCGCAGAATTTGGGATACGAACCAGGGCTGATGCTATCGAGCAATCGACGTCCACCTGCGTAGGTAAAATACATGGCACCTGGCACGCCATAACTGATCCCCTGAAAACCTGCCCCATCGGTCACGAAGGATTGTCCATAGAGATCAAATTGGTGACCCCATGGATTGCAGAAGCCTCGAAGATAGACATCCAGCTCCAGGTTGTCTGGGCGAAGGTGCAGCACCCCACCGCTGTTGAGGCGAACCAGACCATGGGGTGTTTCCAGATGGCTGTGAATGTAGATGGACTGGTTCATGTAGAGCTGACCATCGTGCCCCCATCGAAGGGTGTGGAGAATATGATGCGTGTCCTCAGTGCCAAATCCCGAGAGAACGATGCGGCGTTGATCAGCGCGTCCATCACCATCGGTGTCCTTGAGGTGGAGCAGTTCGGTGCTTTGTCCGACATAGGCACCTCCATCCCCTGGCTCAATGCCCGTTGGCATGAGCAGACCATCGGCAAAGACAGTGGTGTGATCGGCCACCCCGTCCCGATCGGTATCTTCCATGACCAGTATCTGGTCTTCGGCAGCTTGTCCGGGCTGGATCTGTGGGTAGAGTCGCGATCCGGCAATCCACAGACGTCCTTCCGGGTCAAAATTGATCTGGATGGGCTTGCTGATGAGGGGTGTCTCCGCCCAAAGGGTCATTTCGACCTCGGGTGCGAGTTGAAAGCGATCGGTCGGAGCGCTGGGATCGCGATCGCGTTGAGCCGCATCCAGGGATCGGGTTTCCACCGCAGCCGGTTGGGGGAGCCGCCAGGCCAAAGCCTGTGAGGGCGAAAGGTCCTTGGCCACCTTCACCCACTCGTAACGATGCTTTCTGGCCTTGGCCAAGGCGTGAATCTCCTTTTCCTGCTCCGCTACCAGGGGATCAAATTGGGGTATTTCGACCGCATTCTGCCCTTGCTCATGTTTGCGGAAACCAAAGAGGTAGGTCTCATTCTGCGGGCGGTATCGATGGAAGAAGGTTTCATTCTTCTCAATCACTGCATGACGCAATGCGGTGGCTTGATCAAATTGGGGACCGCGTTCCAACACCTGGCCCTGAGCCCATTGATCAGCGGAGTAGACGGCGTAGATCTGGCCATCAATTTTCAAGGCATAACGGCCGGGAGCCAGGCCGTTGACCTGAATGATTCGAGGAGCTTGAGAGGTCGGCAGCAGCCCATCCTTAGGGTCAGCGTTGGCCGCTGGCAACAGATCATCCTTCAGTGTAACGGCCATGCCTTCTGCCTGAGATTGGAAATCCCATACCTGAAGACCCTTGGAGGCTGCCTCCAGCACACCGGAGTCGTTGATTTCCAGACGCCAGGGCCAAGGCTCGTGAGAAAGCACCCGACTGATAAGTTCAGCGATTCTGGCATACCCATAGGGACCAGGATGGATCCCGTTCTCCGTGAAAGCGCGCTTGAAGGGATCGGCATGCCCATCCCCCAGATCGTGGTAGAGATCCACAAAGGGCAGCTGCTGTTCCAAGGCCAGAGCCCGCAGGGTACGGACATATCGAACCAAAACCTTGTTATGATCCGAAGGATCAGGCAAAGGAGCCCCCATAGCCTCATGACGCATGGGACTCAATAAGACCACTCTCAGGTCTGCAGGTTTCTTGGAAACCGCTCGGCAAGCCTCGATGAGGGCCACCAGCTCGTCGCGAAACGCGCGAGTCTGGTTGGGATGTTCCAGGGAAGAAGCCATGCCATAGCCCAACAGCAGGACCGTCGGTTCAAAGGCTTCCAACTCGCGGGTGATCCGTTGCACCCACTGCTCCTTGGGTTTGCTCCAGTCAAAACTCGCCCGCGACTGACCCAGAGGATTGTCACCACTCCAGGCAAAGTTACGAAACACCAGGTCATGCGCCGGATGCCTCGCTGTGATGGCGGTTTCCAAGTAACCCCAGGTTTGCTCCCGCTCCAACAGGGTATCGCCCACCAAGGCAATGCGATCCTTTGGCTGGAAGGAGAAGTCGGGAGAAACAATGGACTGACTCAGAACACCATGAGCCAGAAAGGAGATCAGCATCAGCCACAGATGGTTGAAACGTTGGAATGTGTTTGAGGAGGAGAAAACAGTCTTCATGGAGAGAGTATGAACATTACTTAGAGAAAGAATCACCAAAACTCAAGCTTGCGCTGAGTCGGCACACAGGAAAAGAGGGAAACCTCCGTGGCCATACCTCGAGCTATTCCAAGGCCAGAGTCACCCCGACAGGGCAGTGATCCGATCCCATGACTTCAGGGAGGATGAAGGCAGAACGGAGCTTGGATGCCAGAGAAGCGGATACCCCGCAATAATCAATCCGCCAGCCCACATTCCGGGCACGAGCCCCTGCTCGATAACTCCACCACGAGTAATGGCCTCCTCCCTGCTCGAAGACGCGAAAGGTGTCGATGAAACCCGCATCGATCAATCGATCGAAAGAAGCCCGCTCCTCGGGACTGAATCCGGGGTTTTTGACATTTTCTTTAGGACGGGCCAGGTCGATTTCCTGATGGGCTACATTGAGGTCTCCGCAGAAAAGAACAGGCTTGTGCTCCCTCAAAGCACAGAGGTGCTTCAAAAAAGCAGCATCCCATTCAAGGCGGTAGTCCAGGCGAGCTAGTCCATTCTGGGCATTGGGGGTGTAAACATTGACCAAAGTGAACGCATCAAATTCCAGATTCTGCACCCTTCCTTCCTGATCGTGCTCCTCAAGACCGAGGCCGTTCCATACACGCAAGGGCTTGATGCGAGTGAGCACTGCCGTACCAGAATAACCTTTTTTGACCGCCGAATACACGTAGCGGTGATAACCCTCTGGCCAGGGAAGTGCATCCAGCTGATCCGGCTGCGCCTTGGTTTCCTGGAAACAAAGGATGTCGCTTTCCACGGTAGGAATCCATTCCATGAGCCCCTTACCGACGGCGGCTCGCATGCCATTGACGTTCCAGGAAATCAGTTTCATGAGCCAGCAGAGTTTTCTTGGGAGGGCTGCCGAGCATCCAGACCAAAAAACACTTCGGCGACATGAGTGGTTTCTTGGGCCAATTGCGTGAGTGGCTTTTCAACACATCGCGCGATGACTGCAGCAATATGGGCCAGATGCATCGGCTCATTGCGTTGGGTCTTGGGCTTGGGGTCCAGGTCTCGAGGCATGAGGTAAGGGGCATCGGTCTCGATCATCAATCGGTCGGAAGGGATGCTTGGCACCAGCTCCTTGAGATGACGCCCGCGGCGCTCATCACAGATCCATCCTGTGATGCCAATGTGGCAATCCAGGTCCAGCAAGCCAAAAAGGGTGGCACGATCGTCGGTAAAGCAATGCACCACCGCCCGGGTGATCCTTGGGCGATAGTCCCTCAGGATGGACAGGAAGGCATCGCTGGCATCTCGCTGATGCAGAAAGAGAGGGAGACGGTTTTCGACGGCCATTTCCAGCTGCTGAATAAACACTTTTTCTTGCACTGGACGGGGAGAAAAGTCGCGAAACCAGTCCAAGCCGCACTCTCCTACGGCCACCACCTCGGGGCAGGCATGCAAGGACTTGAGCTGATGAGCTGTATCCCCATTCACCTCTTTGGCATGGTGGGGATGGATACCTGCGGTGGCCAATAAGCGACCCGGATAAGCGCGTGCCAGCTCCGCTGCCTGATAGCTACCCTCCTGAGTGGCTCCGGTAAGAATCATTCGACCAACGCCTGCAGCCTGAGCGCGTTCGAGCACTGCGGCTCGGTCCACATCAAAGGAATCGTGGGTCAGGTTCAAGCCAATGTCGATCAGATCAGGAGGGGTATCACTCATCACTTGTGTTTAGAAACCAGTTCATCTCCCTGGCGGCTCTTTCCCTAAAGGCGCCCTTGATAGACCTGACTGGGCTCACCACCCACACCGACCTCAGCAGCAAACAAACCTCCCGCCAAAGGTTGTTGAACCCATCCCT
>Ga0255776_10005237_pt1 | contig 13518 bp, 11 predicted proteins | sample 071ome_19_FD_179974 | JGI IMG/M metagenome (GOLD analysis project Ga0255776, IMG submission 179974) | Coastal salt marsh microbial communities from the Groves Creek Marsh, Skidaway Island, Georgia - 071413AT metaG (version 2) | ecosystem: Environmental > Aquatic > Marine > Intertidal zone >...
GTTTTGATCGTATCAGCGTTGAGTTGGAACCAATCGATGACATATTCGGGCAATATTCGGAAGTCATCCATTTGTTTGGGAAGCACCAGCCATCCATCTGGTGCATCCAATGGAGCGCCTTCACCAACCCATGTCACTTTTGGAAAAACTGTGTAATCCTTCCACGATTCTTCGTCTGACGGGGTGTACATCCTGCATTTTCCTTTTACGTGTGAAAGTTCATTTCTTGTGACAATAACACGTTCGTACTTTTTTTGAGGTTCTTTGAAAGGACGAATGTGCGACATCAAGTCACCCATGTCTTGAAGCACCTCTTCCTCGAGTTGAAGTGCATGGCGGGATAATTCAACTCTCTTCGATTGATCTTGAAGAGGGGTCATCAATTGAATCTGTTTTTTTGTTGCCGTGGTTGAAGTATAATTTTGCAGGTCTTTGATGAGCAATTCATACAGACGAACAGATTCTTTTGTTGAAAGAAATGATGTTGCTCCACCCATAAATTGTCTTGCTATTGACAACGCTCTTTGGGTTGAAATGCCTTGAACTTGAGCGATTTTATCGATTTCACCATTTTTTAGTGTGTCAAATACCTGCTCTTCACTACCAAAGTGAACGGTTAATTTGTGCATCAATTTGTCGCTGATGCTTCCATGTTGTTTTGACAGCATGCAAAACAATGGTTGTCAATGGCTTAAGAGCATAGCGGATTTTGAAGCCCTCAATACTGCGTTCGCTGATGACTAATGGCCGTGAGATAATGCTCCAGTCATGCTTAATATGACAAGGAGTGATGTCATCAGAAGTGCCCCGGTGACCACGTAGAGCATGGCTTTCTTTCCTGTTTCTGCATTATGTATGTCCGGTAGTGTATCCACAGTAGCAACGTAAAGAAATGTACCCGCTGAAAAGAGCATAGCAATGCCAATCATTTGAGTATCAAGGGAAGATAAGAGGAAATATGCGATAAAAATCATCAAAGGTGTTGCTAATGAAAAGATGACCACATCTTGAATTGATTCTTTTCGAGATTCTCGTTCATGGAGTGAAAATATTCCGAGACTCAAGGCAGCTGGTCCTTTGTGAATCAACACTGCGAGAAGAATTGTCATGGAAACTGAGATAGAACCAGTTGCTGCTGCTGCTCCAACGGCTAAACCATCGACTGCAGCGTGGAGTGTTAACCCAAAGACAAGCATCCAACCTACTGAGTTGTGGTGGACATGGTCATGTCCGTGGTCATCATGATGGTGATGATGTTCTTCGTGAACCGCGTGCCCAATACCTGCACCTTCCAAGATTAGCATCAAAAGGAACCCGGCAAGGATCGCACCGCCAACAAGCAATATGTCGCTGTGTTCATCTTCATCATCAACATGGGCATGCAAAGCGACCAAATCATGTATCTCGGATATCCCAGCAGTAGCGTTTATTTCTCCTGATTCTACTTCCTCAATCACATGTGTAATTTGAGATTTCAACCCTTCATCATGGTCTTCGCCGGCGTGCTCATCTTCATGCTCGTCGTGACCACCGAGCAACTCTTCAATTTCTTCGATGCCTTGTTGAGCAGTTATATCGCCATCATTCACTTCGAGGAGCACCAAAGCAACATGACCACCTAGTACTTGTTCAGCACCGTGTTCATCCGTTGACGCCAACTCAAAACCCTCGGGTATAACAACAAGAAATGCAGAAGCGATAATAATTCCAGAGGCAATGCCAGTGAGCATTTTTAGTCGGTCTTGATTTTCATCAAATTTAGAAAAAACAGGTAGCAGCCCGCACACAAGACCGATGATAAGAGCAATTGTTGCATAGGTTACGAGTTCGAACATGACACTCTGGTAGGTTAATATATATTTAAAAAATGTTATTAACTTTTGACCCGTGGTCTATTCATGTCTAGAATCCTTTCATTTAGCACGGATGACCAATTTGCTGTCGAGTTAGAAAAGATGATTCAAGAAAGTGGCTACAAGAATCGAAGCATGTTCCTGCGTGATGCCAGTCTTTTCTTCTCCGATTCACTTCAAAGGGGCGACCTTCAATCGATGGACGACAAAGAAATTGTTGATGGGACGCTCATCATTTATTATCAGCACGGCATTGAACAAAAGTTACTCAATATTCGACATTCACATTCTATTGAAGTTTCCTCATACCATCACAATTGTCTAACTGAATCGCACACATGTGTTGATACATTACAAACAAGAGGTTCAGTTGCTTCAATTCGTTCGGTGCTCGACCAACTCAAAAACACAACGCACATCGATAGAGTTCAATTCGTCACTGCACCTACACGCTTAGACGGATGTTGTTGAAGACGGTGAAATAAAAATCGAGAAGCATAAAAAGAACCTCTCGTCATCAGCATCATGCAGGAAAAATCTTCCCAACCGAAGAACTTCCTGCAAACCGGTTCAAAAATCTTAGATTTTGCAACAAAAAGAATTCTTTCCTTCGGCTCCATCTTTGATACAAAATATGGAACGCCGCAAAGTCGCAAGGAAAGGGTTCAGCGAACAAAGAAAGTCGGGTATATCGCTGTCTTACGAAGTGGAGCGATTGGAGCAATCGCCAGTGCCATACCTATTCTCATCTTGTACCAGGTCATCCTCGTTCAATATCCCCATCTAAACACAGAAACGCACAGTGTCACTGGTTGGGATTACGCATTTTTCATCGGATTGATTATTGCAGTTTCTCTTCTTGCGACAATACTTGAATTGCTTTTGTTGTATAATGATGCTGTGCGTGCAGCAGGCAAGATGAATCAAATCACTCAACGAGATGTTGATGCAGAAAGTGAAGTCGACGAAGCAATTCAACAAACCCTTCCGCTCGGGTTAACCAAGGCAGCTCTTGGGATGAATAGAGATACAAGCCCAAAGTTTGGTATCGACCCACTTGAAAAATCTTCGAAAGCAGCCATCGCTGCTAAAGGCGCCGCATATAGAGCACAAGTGCTTCTCTTCAATGCGGGTGTAAAACGGATCTTACGTAGAATTTTAGCAAGAATGTTTGGGCGTACTGCACCAAGAGTATTCGTTGAATGGCTTCTCCTCCCTGTTTATGTCATCTGGAATATGGTTGGGACCACCGTTGTCATGAATGAACTCATTTGTAGGGCAAACGGTCAAGAAGCGACGAAAGGGGTGCTTGATGAGATTCAACTCAATCACAACTTGTCACCTCAAATGACTGTGCTCATCAAAAATTCCATTCAACGCCATGTTCATGGAGCAAAAGCCATTCATCCAAACATTGAATTCCTTATTCTCTTTCTCAACCTCAAAAATTGTGAGTTTACGACACCGGAACCAGGATATGACACGTTAACTCCAAAAGAAAAAATCCAACTCGCAAAATTGATTCTTGCAATGCCCCTACTTGAAACAAGAAAAACAAAACTGAATCGAGAAGGAAAATTAATCGTTGATTCGGCTCTCACAACTCAGGAAAAGAAAATGTGGGTGCGTGATACGACTCGATATATCAAAAACGGTATTGACTTCAATTAAAATTAACATTGTCGTTGACTTTCTTCACTGTAATCATGCATTGGTGCTTGGAACAAATCATCGCATGTTCTGTAGATGATGGGTAAAGTAAGCGTTGCAGTAGACCAATCGATTGAAAATTGTCCAGCGCTCACTGGTGATGGCACATAATCGTACCCAGTTTGTTGCATTTCGATGATAATTAATTCACCCGCTTCGAGGAAGATATCCATCGGGAGAAATTCCATTTTACCTGTAACAGTCACAAATGGGACAAGTGCTTCTTGCCCATCTCTGCCTCCTTCGTGGAATCGGAAGTCCATCACGGCGTGACCTAAATGCATGCCTGTGCTATCTGTCATCTCTAGATATCCGTGAGCACCGTTTGAAGTATGAGGCGTCACAGGGATGTGAAATGAAGGCATACCAATGATGTACACATCGCTTTCAAATGGACCATAGGTCATTGTTATACTATCTGTTGAACTCATCGATGCTCCAGTAGGGTTCAGTTCAGTTGCGGGAATTTCAAGGAACGTTGTGTCCATTGGGGGGTAGGTTGTTTCAAATCGCCAGCCTCCGCGGTTATCTTGCATTTCTACTCCGAGCGTTGGGGCTGTGCCCTCACCTTTCAGGTACCAATTGAACCAATACAGCATTTCATCGGCCCAATCCCAACGCAGTGTATATGGATACGCTTCTTGACCTTCACCTGATGGTAACGAAGAATGTCCGGTTGCTCTGTCGGGGTAATCGTGAGCCCATTGACCTGCAAGTGTCTTGATTTCGATGCCTGCATCTTCGATGATTTGATGAGTGGGAAATGCCATATGGGGGTCGACATTCCAATCCTGCATACCTTGAATGATGTAAATAGAACCGTTGTAATTCTCGACAACTCTGTCCAGAAATGACCGCTCTGTCCAATAATCGTTGCCTGCATATGTGACCATACCACCTGACAAATACGCTGCTGGTCCGTTGAAATATCCCTCAAGATAACCTTCGCAGAGGGTCTGGAGGTCGTTTGAATCACCATCGATTCCAAAGGAACCGTAAACGCCGTTGTGCATAATCATACCACGGGCTTCCATACTTCCGTTTCTCCACATTAATTCGTGCACGCCGATGAGCCCTGACATAGGAACGATTGTGGCAAGATACGGATTTCCGAAGGTTGCTGCTTGCCAAGGCGTACTCCCATCGTATGATTTACCGATAATACCTACCTTACCATTCGACCATGGCTGTGAACCTAACCAGGTAACTGCTGCATCGATACCTCTTTGCTCGTCGGTCCCCATCAAGTCCATGCAGTGATTCGATTCCCCTGTCCCAAACACAGAAACTTGGGCCACGCCGAAGCCATGAGGCACATAATTCTCGATAAGCATTCGACCAAGTCGGTCAGCGGGCGTAAGGGCGTCAACATCCCCATCGCTGTAATATGGTCCAATCTCTGCGATCACCGGTACTTGACATTCGGGTGAAAGGTTGGCTGAAGAAAAATCACAACCTTCGATCACCGGCAACCAAAGTCCAAGATGAACTTGAGCATCACCTGTCAGCCCAGCACCTCCGTCGGCGGCTGTAATCGTTGGCACTGACACGAAGACGGAATCCACTTCGCCGATTGGGAAAGAGCCGTTGATTGAGACTCGAGCGAATACATCGGTGTCTTGGTATGAAAGTTCACTACGTTCCCACGGCTGCGGATAGGTATTGTTAGAAATCTCTTGTTCAGTTTCACCATCAGTTTCACCGAAGCATCCAGAGATAGAACTCGTCAACAGTATGCTCAAAATGAAAAGCACTTGGGGACGCATATTCATCCGGTAACGCAAATATTCTTCAAGACATCGTCATGAAGTTTCAAGATTCGTTGTTGGAATTTGCTTCCATTTCGGCTCGTACATCATCCATGTCGAGGCCTTTTACTTTCTCAATAAGGTCTTTTAGTGCATTTTCAGGTAAGGCACCAGGTTGCATGAAGACGCCTATGCCATCTTTGAAGACCACCGTTGTTGGAATGCTTCGAATTCCAAACATACCGGATAATTCAACTTCAAGTTCTGTGTTAATTTTTCCGAATGTTACGTCTGGAACTTCATCGGATACTCGTTCAAAAACAGGTGCATATGCCTTGCACGGCCCACACCACTCTGCCCAAAAATCGAGGATGACCACGTCATTGTCATGAATCGTGGTTTCAAAATTTTCCATGGATATTTCTACGACTGCCATTTCTTTCCCTGTCACCCGGGGTTTTTGAAGGCGTGTTCGTGATGCAGAGAATTTCTCCGTTGATTTGATGACCCGAAGATGATACGCAGGGATATGTCGAACAGTCGTTGTATGGCTCTTGCTTTTGCAGTTCTCATGATTTTTTCGACAACGATGAAAAGTGAATTCATCGGTTTAGAGGATGCAAAACAGCACTTTTCCGAACCAAACTACACGATTCAAATTTCAGAAATATTGGTTTCAGCATCATCCGAGGAGTTCAATGGTACTGACTGGAATGGAGATGGAAACATAGGTTCTTCGTCAGACCAATTCATCGAGTTATGGAATTTTGGTTCTGAACCGGTTGACATATCGAATTGGTTACTCGACGACACTATCAACGAAGGTTCTGCACCGTGCAAAATTGCATGGAACACAAGCATAGACCCAAATGAAAGACTCGTCATCTTTCGTTCTGAGTCAAGAATAGAATTCGATTATTACAACAATGACGCTGCAACGATTCGAGATGCAAACGGATCCCTTGTGGACATGTTGTCGTACCCAGCAAGAGATTCTTGGTGGGACTATTCATATGTTCCTTCGGAAAATGGTTCAATCGAGAAGGTCAAACCACCAACACCTGGCTGGGGTTCAGATGAAATGCAACCAACATCAATCCGGACGGTTGGTTGCTACGGATTGACTGACCATATCCATCAAGGTTCTTACATCCTTGGTGGTCGAATTGTGCCAATGACATCTTCATCCGCCGTCCTCAATCATGGGTATATCTATGTTCGAAATGGCATGATTGAGGCTGTATGGAATGAAAGCATTCCTAATTCAATAGAACTCACAAATGTACCTATTGTCGAAACGAATGGCTCAATTTATCCCGGATTGATTGATACACATAACCATCTCCATTACAACCAAGCACCACTGTGGGAAATGACACCGCATCTTCAAATTCAAAACAGAAATGCTTGGGGTGGATACAACAACCGATACGAATGGAAAAATCATCCAGATTATAGTTCGCAAGTCACAAAGCCAAAGACGCTCGTGCATTCTGCTCCATATTGGAACATGGAATCTCAAGCAATGAAGTATGTTGAAGCAAAAGCGATTATGGGTGGTACAACAGCCTCGCAAGGAAGTCCGTCAAACCCAGATGACACCTATGCAACAATCCTTGCACGTAATATCGAAGACTGGAATTTTGGAAGAGATCAAATCCACACAAAAGTAACAGAACTGACCTCTGATTACGTGGGTTCCCACATCAAAAATGGTAATGCTTCAGGCACCCTCGATGCTTGGTTTATTCATATCGCTGAGGGTGTTGATTCAAGCAGTAAAGCTGAGTTTGACATTTTAGTGAACAATAACCTTCTCGTTGGTGAACTCGTCCTGATTCATGGCGTTGCACTCACATCTGTGGAGTTCCAACAAATGGCAAATGTTGGAGCGACACTTGTGTGGTCACCACTATCAAACCTTCTATTGTACGGGCAAACCGCAGATGTCGCTGCAGCAAAACAAGCAGGTGTTCGTATCGCACTTGCACCCGACTGGGCCCCCTCCGGTTCAAAATCAACATTGCATGAACTGAAAATTGCTGATTTGTGGGATGATGAAATTCTGGGAGATGTATTCTCGGATTATGAACTTGTACAAATGGTCACTGTAAACGCTGCAGCAGCAACGGGCTGGTCAAGCGATGTAGGAACGTTAACACCTGGAACTGCGGCTGATTTGGTGGTCATCGACAATATCCATTCAAATCCATATCGAAATATCATCAACGCAATTGACCCTGATGTGCGCCTTTCGGTTGTCGGAGGATTACCGCTTTTTGGCGACCTTGATATCATGACACAACTCAAAGGTGACGACCATGAACCCGCTGGTGCATTTGACAAAGTGATTGATGTGACATTTATCTCCGTTCCAGACGGGGCACAAACATGGTCGACAATCGTGGAAGATTTGGAAAAAGCGATGCGTTTCGACCCTGCTGAAATGCAATCTGCATTTGGTGATGCAACCGATTTTGAAAAGGCTACATCAGGAACAACCGAAGTCGGACTCGACCCATGGTATACATACGGTGACGAGCGATATTTTGACGTTCTAAATTCCTCTCTTCCTGCAAATGCACAAATCAACCTTTCATTGCTGTATGACAGATATTATGACAGAAATGAAACGTTACTGCTTGAAGAATCATTTGAAATTATTGAGGAGGAACGATGTGAAGATGGCACACTACCGCCTTGTCAAGTGGTCGAAGGAAACGATGGCACCGAGCCTCAAATCGAAAACAATTCATCAACAAACAAGTCTGAAGTCGTCTTTGACGACGATGAAATTCTCCTCGATGAATCATCATCAACCACATCGGTAAAAATTGCATTTTGGTCAATTTCGATTGGCTTGCTCGTCGCACTCTATGTCTTCAGTGCGTCAGGGAAGAAAGAAGAGGATGTCGACCTCACCGAAGCCGAGGAATTCTTTGAGGAGCAAGTGGAAGGCTTTGTGCCCCCCCCACCGCCACTGGGGCCCCCACCTTCAGACTAAATCCCAAACTGGACCTTCTGCGGTATCGGTCACAATGACACCGAGTTCGTTGAGTTGGTCCCGGATAAGGTCTGCGGTTTCCCAATCTTTTGCACTTCGTGCTATGGCTCGCTGAGCCAAGAGGGATTCTACTTTGCCAGCAATTTCCACTCGGCGAGGGTCTTCTTTCGATTCAAGAATTTCTTCCCTCGTGGGCAAGAGACCCAACACATCACCTGCGGTTTCCTCGAGCCATTCGACACAGTAGTGGGCGAAGGCGTGGTGGTCACTTTCTTCGAGACCACTATCGCTCACTCTCGCCATTTCTCTGAGTGCAGTAAGCACTTTTGCGATTGCCTCGCGTGTGTTGAAATCATCATCCATCGCCTTCGCGAATTGTTCGCCCATCAATTCGAGCATGCCCAAACCTTTGGAGAGTGGTTGACTGGAAGAAGAATCTGGATGGGGAAGATTGACCGGTTCAGCATCACCCAATTGCTTGACCATTGCGGAAAAGATTTCGATCAATTTTGAGTAATTACGCTCTGCATCTTTGAGGAGAGATTCATTCATGTCAATTGGTGAGCGATAATGTGCATTGATCAGTGCAAATCGAAGGACGAGAGGGTCGATTTTCGTTAAAATTTCATCAATGGTCCAAAAATTACCCAGTGATTTTGACATTTTTTCCCCATCGATGTTGACAAATCCATTGTGGAGCCAGTGATGAACAACAGGAGCATGGTCGGTGTAACATTCACCTTGGAAAATTTCAGCCTCATGATGAGGGAAACGCAGGTCGTGTCCACCTCCGTGAATGTCAAATTCATTGAGAAAATGGTCGAGTGACATGGCTGTACATTCAATGTGCCACCCAGGACGACCCAGCCCCCAAGGGGAATCCCATGTCGGTTCACCTGGTTTTGCAGCTTTCCATAAGGCGAAATCTTTGTGGTCACGCTTTCCGCTTTGGTCTTCGACTCTTCCGCTTGCACCTGAGCGGACTGCTTCAATCGATTGACCTGTGAGTTGTCCATATTTGTCAGGAGCTGATTCTACATCGAAATAGACACCGTCATTGGCCGCATATGCATGACCTTTGTCGATGAGAACATCGATAATGCCAATCATATGTTCAACATAATCTGTGCAACGTGGATAGTGATTTGCTCGTTGAATATTGAGCCTGTCCATATCTTGATAGTATGCTGAAATGTTTTCGTCAACGATTTCTCGCCAGTCACGATTCTCGGTTTGCGCACGGTTGATGATTTTATCATCGATGTCTGTAAAATTTTGAACATAGGTCACATCGTAACCAGATTGTTTTAACCACCTGTAAATCACATCAAATGCAATGTAACAACGAGCGTGCCCTAAATGGCAACGGTCGTAAACCGTGACACCGCAGACATACATTGACACTTTTCCGGGATGGATTGTCTTGAATGGGACCTTTTCCCTATGTCTCGTGTCATACAGGTGAAGGGCCATGTCGCTCACCCGAACGAGAGAAATTGACTACTTGAAGGTTGATACAATATCGCACCTTGGACATAACTGTGCCGACCTTCAATCGCATTTTTGTCACAGGTGTAAATGGGCATATTGGGAACCATATCGTTCGAGATTTACTCGAACACGGCTACGAAGTCAAAGGTTCTGTTCGCTCCCTATCCGACCCGTCACGAACAAAACATGTACTCCAGCATGCTGTCGATGTAGGTTGCGAAGAACGTTTGGAGTTGGTCGAGGGCGATGTTCTGGATGCAGACCCCTGGCAAGATCTTTTGGCTGGTTGTGATGTTTTATTGCATACTGCAACGGTCTATTCAATTGATGCCAGTGCTGAAACCATCATCGATACTGCGATGAAAGGTACAGCCCACCTGTTCAATGCAGCGAAAGCCTGCGGAATCCAACGGGTTGTGTACACATCAAGTGTTGCAGCCGTCGGTAGCATGCCAAAAGGAGTAGAAAAAAATGAATCTTTTTGGCAGGAGAACCATGCACTTCCTTACACCAAAGCAAAGACTGAATCCGAGAAACTTGCGACGGAGTTAGCAAATGAATTTGGTCTCGATTTGCGAATCATCAACCCGAGTGCAGTTATCGGAGGTGGATTCTCACGCCCGACACCTAGCGTCGCCTATTTCGACGATGCTTTTCATGGCCGATTTCCACTCGCTCCAAAATTCCCAATGGCGTTTGTACATGTGAAAGATGTAGCCATCGCTCATCGAAGAGCATTTGAAGTTGACCAAGCACAAGGTCGATTCATTCTCGCACCCCATCATAGTCTCGATATGGCTCATTTATGCAAACGAATTCGTGTACTTTATCCGAAGTCAAAGTCTCCGAAACGGGCGTTGCCAAATTTCATGTTGCCTGCCGCTGTCTTGTTTGATTTGTTGAATGGTCTGCGCGGCCAAAATAGGTATCTGACACGACAAGTCGTGAAGAGTCTTCGGTCAGGAGATGCGTACTATTCGAGCAAAAAAGCGGAGGATGTTTTAGGCATGGAATGGATTGATTTCGATACAGCTGTTCGTGACACAGTTGAGGGTTTTCAATGAAAATGATTCGTTTTAATCCTTATCATATGACATCACTTTGCATTGCTTTAACCACCATACTCTCCAGTCTCACCTTCCTCTTTTCAAATCAGTATCGAGCCTTCCCTCATTTCATCTCTGAGGCAGATGTAGGGCAAATTCCATCCTTGTTCTTCAAAGGAGGATTTGTCGTCTCTAGTATTGCCATGGCATGGATGATTTTTGATTCCACCCGTCGATTAGGCAAGGAAAAAAAGGATACGCCTCAGCGATTCGTTACAACTGCCATAGGTATCGTAACCATCATCAGTTTGTGGTTTGTCATCATCTATGACATTCATTCAAACATACAAATTCACACCGCTGCTGCGGGTATATGTTTCATCTCTAGCCTCATTTGGACGAAAGTATATGGTTCAGCCATCGGTCTTGATTCAAATCTCTTCAATACGGGCCTGCTCCTTTCTACCTTAGGGTGTATGGCCATGATAGGTGCACTCATTCTTGCGCCGGGGTACACATCGAATTTTGAAACGAATGCGTATTTGGACAGTATTCAACACTACATTGTTCTTGCTGCACCAGCTGAATTCGCACTCGTTGGAGGTTTGCTCGCCTCAATTTACGCCCTTGGATATGAAGAGGGTGAAAAAAATTCATCCAACGAGAGCACTTGATGTTCAAACACATACCCTTCTCGTTCTGCCATCGTCATCTCACCATGCTTCACAGCCTCATCAAGAACGCTGCTGTCTGTTTCGGGGTGGAATTGGACAGAATAAATTGGACGGGTTGGATGCACGTGAATGACGCTACCGCATTCTTCACTCGATGCAATATTCATCATTTCACCTGCGTTGACCACATGATCTTGATGGGAAAATAAGCCAAAGGTTCGGGTTCCGTCTGCAAAATCAACAGGGCAAACCGATTCAGTTGCTTGTTCTGCTCGAATGACTTGCCCCCCCAATGATGCTGCAATTATCTGATGTCCAAAACAGATGCCGTACAATGGAACTTCACATGTTCGAATAAGTTCGGCAACTTCATTCATCCAATCTTCCCACATCGAGACATTTTTTCTTGAACCAGATATGACAATCATATCACAGTCCACCGGCTTATCGACACGCGTTCCGAAACCGTAGTCGAGTGGCTCATTAGTGTGTGGGGACCATAAAAACACCACTTCAGGAGTTAATGCATTGACAATATTACGAACGCCTTCTTTTCCAAATCCGTGTCTCTCTGCAAGCAAATCAACAAGAAGTAATCGCATCAAACCACGCCTCCTTTTGCTAGAATTTTCAAATCCATACTCGACAACGGATAGGAAGAAATGATTTTACCGCCATCCTCAACCTTCGTTGTAAAGACCGATATTTCGAATTCGCGATGAGAGAGTGAATGGTGGATGACGCCTACAAAATCAGCATGCACCGGATCAAAATCTCCCTCCACAATTTTTGGGCCATACAAGCCACCGAATAAGCCATCCGATGGACGATTGTACAATCGCGGGAGCCCTTGCACGTCGATTTCGATGATTGCAGCCAATTTGACATGTTTCGTCAACCTCTTCTTCGGACGCGGATATTTGGTAGGCGCTTGTTTTCCGCGACAATTCGAAGAAATCGGACAAGCATCGCAGGTGGGTTTCTTTGGACTGCATACGAGTGCACCCAGTTCCATTAATGCTTGATTCCACAGACCAGCATCAGCAAAAAAGAGTTGGGTTTCTGCCCAATCACGCACATCTCGTTCACTTGGCTCCTCATCTTCGCACCACCGTGCCATGACTCTGCGAATATTTCCATCGACGCAAGCATGAGGTTGGTCAAAAGCAATACTCGCTACAGCCGCAGCGGTATATGGCCCAATGCCTGGCAAACTGAGTAATGTATCGTAACTCGATGGGATGACGCCTGAGTGTTCAGCAAGCACGACCTGTGCACATGCATGCAATCGTCTTGCTCGTGCATAATATCCAGCTCCTTGCCACAACAACAGGAGTTCCTCAACATCTGAATTCGCCAAGTCCACAATCGTTGGAAATCGTTCGACAATTTTCTTCCAATAGACGACACCTCTCGACATCTGCGTTTGTTGCAACAGAATTTCAGAAAGGAGAACATGCCAAGGGTCTTTTGAAATCCTCCAAGGCAAATCTCGATGATTTGCTTTGTACCAATTGATGAGGTTGCCTTTGTCCTCATCAGACAGAGGGTGCATTCGCCATCACGCTTCTGCAGTTTCTTTTTTTGCACTTGCTTCGGTCATCTTTGCATCGTTTGCCTTTAGTTGCTCCCATACGAGTTCGGCAATATCCTTGACTTCCATATCAGATCCTATGGCGTTGAGGCCATCGGTCACCATGGTTGAACAAAAAGGACAGCCGACTGCAACTGTTTGTGCTCCAGTCTTTGCAATTTCTTTTGAACGGATAATGTTGACCCGGTCATTGCCTTCAGGCACATGTTCTTCCATCCACATCTGAGCACCTCCTGCTCCACAACAGAATGACTGCTCACCATGGCGTTCGACTTCAACGTCGACACCCCCAATTGCATTTCTCGGTTCTTCAAGGACTCCTCCAATTCGGCCAAGATAACAAGGGTCGTGATATGTTACGCTCTCGTCGTGTTTCGGAGCAGGTAACTCACCTGAGG
>Ga0255776_10005239_pt1 | contig 13514 bp, 13 predicted proteins | sample 071ome_19_FD_179974 | JGI IMG/M metagenome (GOLD analysis project Ga0255776, IMG submission 179974) | Coastal salt marsh microbial communities from the Groves Creek Marsh, Skidaway Island, Georgia - 071413AT metaG (version 2) | ecosystem: Environmental > Aquatic > Marine > Intertidal zone >...
GCGTCAAGGGCCGAAACGATCGGCTCCTTCGGCTCATCCCAACCGCAGGCGACGGCCGCATCTTCCTCAATGGACTGCGACGAACACGCGGCCGATGAAATGAGCACGCACCCGATTGCGGCGGCCAGCCGCCACCGAGAACGCCGAGGGGTCACGGCACCACCGTAGGTTCCGCCGGCGCTATGGGCCACACTGCAGGCGTGCCCGCTTCAATCCTGAGCCCCGGAATCAGGACGTTCAAACCACGGCGTAGCCGCATCACGCCGCGCCAAGCCCGGGCACTGGCGGATGCTGGCCCGCAACTGTTGACCCAATCCACACTCGATACGGCGTGGAATTGCTCCAGATCGGTCGTCCTGGACGTGGGTTTCGGTTCGGCCGATCCCGTCATCGGGTTGGCGCGGGCATTTCCGGACCACGTCGTTCTCGCCATCGACGTTCACACTCCGGGAATAGGCGACCTCCTCGACCGCTGCCGAGTCGACGATGTCACCAACGTCTTCATCATTGAAGCCGACGTCCTCGAGCTCCTTCCCACCCTGCCGGGGCCGGTGGCCGGCGTGCGGTCGTTTTTTCCCGATCCGTGGCCCAAGGCCCGCCATCACAAGCGCCGGCTGGTGCAGGCACCGGTCGTAGAGGCTGTCGCGCAGGTGGTCGATTCCGGGGGTTTTTGGCACCTCGCAACCGACTGGGCCGAATACGCAGAAGCCATGCAGTTGACGTTCTCCGAAAGCGAGCGGTGGGATGGCGGCATCATCGATCGCCCCGACTGGCGCCCTGTGACGCACTTCGAAAACAGGGCGATTCGTGAAGGGCGGCCGATCGTCGACATGTGGTTTACCCGAATCTGATCTAGCGTCGGGTTATGCGTGCCCTCGTCCTTGCCGCAGCAGCCCTGTTTCTCGCCGGGTGCGTGAGCGACACCACCGTCGGGGGTAGTGAAGGCCGGCAATCCGAGCCGACCGCCGGGTCCGTTCCGACGTCCGAGCCGACGGCTGAGTCTGTTCCAACGTCCGAGCCGACGGCAGATGATGAGGAAGCCGACATCGAACCGCGGGAAGCCGAGACCGTGGAACCGGGTCCCGCACCGTGCGAGGACGTCATGTTCCAACGTGCGCAGGGCACGATCCGCAGTCAGCAAAGCGCCTTCGCCAACGATGACTTCGACGCGGCTCGGGCCTTCGCCTCGCAGTCCTTTCAGAAGTCGGTCAGCGTTGAACAATTCCGCTCGATAATCCAGGGAACATACGGCTTCTTGCTCGACGATCCATCGATCGAGTTCGACGACTGTCAACGCGACGGAGATGCCGCTCTCATCCGACTAGAGATCAGCGGCTCTCCATCTGTTCTGATGGTCTATCGGGTCGTCTTGGAAAACGACACATGGTTTATCGATGCAGCGAGCATCGCTGGCACCCGAGAAGACGTGTCGGCCTAACGTCAATCATCGATTCTTGCGTGGACGGCTTGCATCGAATTAGTTCTCAATTAATCGTTTGTGCGACAGCACGACTGGCGTCGGCCAGCGCAGCCCGTTCGTCTTCGGCGATGGCTTCATCGACGATCTGGGACCAGCCCATCGGATCGAGTAAGACCGGCACTGCCAGAGGCCCCGTCAGCCCGTCGAACTCGCCGTCGAGCAAAACCTGCGCGGGGATAGCGATCTGGTGACCGTGGGCCAGAAAGCCGACGACGTCCACCACCGCGTGGGCAGTTGCTAGTTCAGTCGTCCTCCCAGCCGTGAAGTGAGTGAAGAACGGTTTGACGGCAGCTCGGATATCCGGTGGTTGGCCTTGGATGAATTCGTAGGAACCTCGGATATCTCCGTTATTGACCAGGTCGAGTGCGCGTGAGCGTGCCTCGGAGATCTCGCTACTGAGTTCTGCTAGGTGCCGTCCTTGCCGCGCTTTCCCGATGACATCGGCCAAATGTTGATCGCTCACCCCCCGCGCGTGGATCCGCGACCAGATTGGAACGAGATGGTCACCGTGTTGACCCCACATCTGTGCGTTGACCATGGGCCGACGAATTCCCAGATCCGCCGCAAGTTCACGTCGAAAGCGCAAGGAATCCGACCACGCGGCAGCACCGATCAACTTGTGACGCGGAACCACGGAAGCGAATTGACTCACGGCAAGTTCCACCGGATTTGACTGCACGATCACGGTGACATCGCCGGACATGCGACCGACTCCTTCAGCCGCTTCAGCGAATATTCGGCGGTTTGTTTCCGCGAGTGCTGCCCGGTCGCCGGTCTCACGAGTGACGGTTGCGCCTGCCATCATCACCACGACATCGGCTCCGGTCGACCCAACGTCGGTACCGATTTCGATATTCGGTGCGCGATCAGCGAATGCATCGCGTAGGTCCGCCCGAAGCCCCCACAGTTCGGACTCGTGGGCGCCACCGGCATGACCGATCAGGTGGATGGTCACGGTCTCGGGAAGCAGCGAGCGTTCGATGAGTTGAGCAGCGACTTGTCGACCACAACTACCCGTCGCGCCAATGATTGCGATGTCCACTTTGCACAGACTATGTGCTGATGGACTCGACGAACCTACTCACCTCGGCTGACCGAGTCGATCGCAGCGAGTGTCTCCGACTGCACCGTATGCCATGTGTCCGGCTCCCCCGCGTCGCCGCACGCCCATCGATACACCGACGATGAACGTCCTTCCAAGTCTCCGTGCCCTGCACGGGGAACCACGACGACACTTCCCGGCCTACGCTCCTGTAGGTATCTCGACAATCTTCCCTGCCGATTGCAGGGACTCGGCGGTGCCATGACACCGCGGATCGCGAGTTCATCGAGGTCAGGCCATGCCTGCTCGATCAGGTGATTAGGGCTGTCGTTTCCGTCCACGTAGACCAGGCCACGAACATCGACTCCTTGGCCGATCATCACCGGAGCCATCCATGACCCGGCCGCAGCTCCGGCCGAATGTCCAACGATCACGATGGGACCGGTTAGTCGCCCGGATGACACCAATCGATCGGCCACCTGATCCAAATGCCGACGGTTGTTCATCAACACCGGCATCCATCGAGGCGCAAGCGAAGGTCGCACACATGCCCAACCGCGCCGCCGACACGCTTCACTGAACGATGTCAAATGCTGCGGTCGGCGGGAGAAGCCATGCAGCGCCAGTACCGTGAGTGTTGGCATCCTCACGTCATCCGAGCGCCCTAGATAACGGACAGCGGTCGCAGTGGGAAGCCAGCTGCCCGATAGCAGGCGTCGATGAACTCGGCCTGGGTTACAGCGTCGTCGGCATCGGTAAAGATCGGGGTGTCGTTACGAACGTGATCTGCAAAAGCTTCGAGCTGATATGTGTACGTGGTCTTCTTGCCCAATTCCTCGACGCGTTCTTGACCATCGACGGTAACCGTAATGCGGTCATCGAGAGCCGCGACGCAGAAGTTGTGGGCGAAGGCCTCACCTTCACTTCCGGTGATTCGCATGGTGAAGTCCATTTCGGGCACCACGAAACTCGACTCGAAGTGCGCGGTCAGACCGGACGGGTAGGCAAGGTCGGCTTCCAGAGTCTCATCGACACCACCGGAGCCTTCGCGCTCGATGGCCGTTGCCGAGACGACCGACGGCTCACCACCCCCAACCGCTCCGAGGGTGCGCAGACCGTGGATGGCGTAGCAGCCGACATCCATGGTTGCTCCGCCAGCCAGCGCGAAGTCCCACCGCGGATCCGTTGGATCGGTGTTCGGGAAAGACATGTGGACATCCACGTGCTGAAGCTGACCCAACTCACCGGAGCCGGCAATTTCCAGCATGCGCTTCATGACGGGGTGGTATCGGTAATGAAAAGCCTCCATGAACTTCACACCCGACGCCTTGGCCGCGTCTCGAACCTCACGAGCCTCGGCGGCGTTGCTGGCCGAGGGCTTCTCGCTGAGCACATGCTTGCCGGCGGCGATGGCACGCAGGTTCCAAGGGCCGTGGAGGCCGTTGGGAAGCGGGTTGTAGATCGCCTCCACCTCGGGGTCGTCGATGACAGCCTGATAGGAATCCAAAACGCGCTCGATGCCACCGTTTGCCGCGAACTGTTCGGCTCGACCGCGGTCCCGTGCTGCGACGGCCACGAGGCGGTGTCCGGTGAGTCGGGCGGGGTCGATAATCGCTACTCCGCTGATTCGGGCGGCTCCGAGAACTCCGATGCGCAATGGCTCCATAGGCGAAACCTTAGACTTCCGCCCATTCGCGAAGGCCCGAAGGAGGCAACGTGGTCACACCACGAAAGCGCCTGACGAGTCTTCGGACCTTCAACTTCTCGACCACCGACTGGCACGACTCGCTTCGCGGTGCTCTCGTCACCGCCGTGGTTGCGATCATTCCCGTAATCAGCGGGGAACCCAAGTTCGCGATACCGCTATCTATCGGAGCGGTTTTTGCAGCGGTCAGCGAGGCCGGTCAACCGTTTGGTTCTCGTTGGAAGACGATGTTGTGGACGACAGCGGGCCTGATGGGAGCCGCGTTCCTCGGCCAGGCCATTTCGGATTGGACGCTGGTAGCCATCATCGTGACCGCACCGATGGCATTCGCATCGGGCCTGGTCGGTGCGCTTGGGCGTCGAGCAGCGGTAGGCGGACTGTTGGCCCTCGTCATCTTCTCCATCTACGTGGGAATCCCCGTTCCACTGCAGGATGCACCCACGACGGCGCTTCTCGTCGGTCTTGGTGGGCTTGCCCAGACCGCAGCCACCGTCGTCATGGGGTTGGCGAGAGGACAGCACCAGCAGGCGGTCGTGGTTGAGTCCACACAATCGCTATGGCGATGGCCCTTTGTCATCCACGGTGTTCGCCTGGCGATCGTGATGGTGATCGCTACGGCGATCTCCGAGAGCATGTCGCTGCCACATCCCTACTGGCTCCCCATGTCGGTCGCGTGGATGAGTAAGCCCGATACCGACGGAACGGTCGATCGAGTGATGCATCGGCTCGCGGGTACCGCCCTCGGACTTGCCATCGTGGGAGTCATCGAAGTCCTGTTCACCCCGACAGCAAACGGCTACCTTGCGATTTCCCTCGTGGGCGCCGCCATAACTATCTCTTTCATCTGGGTGAACTACGCGATAGCCGTCACAGGCGTCACAACCTGGATCGTCGCGCTCTTCGCCTTCGTCGGTGACCCCGTCGTCAGCACCATGGGTGCCAGACTCCTCGCAACAGCCGCAGCCGCGGCACTGGTGCTCATCAGCGCGCTGGGCCCGACAGCGATCACGCGAATGACCGCGAGACGACAGCAGGCCGGCTAGCTGGGAAGAGTTTCGTGAACTCCGGCATCTTCAGGAGTTCGTCGGCGTACAAGCAACGGAATGGTGACAACGCCCATTCCGGCACCTATGAGCATGACGGTTCCAAGTTCGGTCACGACGGGCATGTGGACGGCCACCAGAGCGGATGACACAACAGCTCCGATGGACATTCCGATCAACCCCAACAGCGCAGCTGCCGAGCCCGCCGAATACGGAAACGGCTCTAAGCACAGTGCGGTGGAGTTCGTGTTTATGACCCCGATGGTTGCCATCGCCACCCCGATCGAAACTGCAACAACGACAACAGATGGCGCTGCGATCGCATCAATCAAAAGAACCAGCGCTGCCACGACTTGGATCGCGACGAAAACGATAATGAGCGGAACGATCTCGAATCTCTTCAGAAGGCGACTGTTGAGTTGCGCTCCGAGTGCGTAGCACAGGGACAAAACACCGAAGAGAACGGCAAACGCCAATTCACTTAGACCAAAAAAATCCAACATGACAGCCGGCGAGGTCGATATGTAGGCGAAGAGAACGACGTACGTACTAGCTGCCAAGACAGCGGGGGCAAGGAATCGAGGGTCCCGCAGAAGCGTCCCGTAGACACGTATAGCCCGCCCAACACCGTGATCTGTTCGTCGATCGAGAGCAAGGGTTTCCGGCAGGATGAAAGTCGCCAGGATGCATGCGAAACCGAAAATTGCGAGGAATACGAAGAGCCATCGCCAACTACCGAACTCGAGCAGCACAGCCCCGAGGGTCGGCGCCAAAACCGGAGCCAACGCGAAGACCATCACAACGATCGACAACGCGCGCGCCAGCTCTCGACCCTGGTACAGGTCTCGCACGACGGCACGTCCGATCACAACACCAGCGGAGCCGCCTAGAGATTGCAGAAATCTCATGCCCAACAGAACCTCAAACGACGGTGCCCAGGCGCATGCGAGAGAGGCCACCGTGAAGAGGATTAGTCCTCCGACAAGGGGCCGCTTGCGGCCAAATCGATCGGACAAGGGCCCGTAGAAGATCTGTCCGAGCCCCAGACCCAGCATCGCTGCCGTCAACGTGAGCGGGACAGTCATCACGGAAACTCCGAGATCTGCAGCCACGTCCGGGAAGGCTGGGAGATACAGGTCGATCGCCATCGGGCCGAAGGTGGTCAACGCGCCGAGGATCGTGAGGGAGATGACGCGCCCACGACCATGAGTTAGGGCACCCGCTTGCACCCCACCACAGTAGGACAGGTCCTAGGGTGAAGGAGTGACTCACGTTGGAGATGCAGCAGTAGACCTCCTCCAGGAACTCGTCGCGATCGACAGCGTCAACCCCGGACTCGTGCCCGGCGCGGTCGGCGAAACCTCGATAATTCACTTCTTGGAATCCAGGCTCGCCAAAGCTGGATTCACGACCACCATCGTGACGCCCCACAGCCGTCCCGATCGACCAAGCCTGCTTGCCGTGGGGCCGGGGCCGGTCGAGTGGCCGGCGATAGTTCTGAACGGGCACGTCGACACGGTCGGCGTCGAGGGAATGCCGACGCCGTTCACTCCCAGGATCGACGGTGATCGTCTCTACGGACGGGGAGCCGCCGACATGAAGGGTGGCGTATCGGGAATCGTTGCCGCGGCCGAAGCTATCGCTGCCGACGGATCTCCCGTGCGGCCCGTTCTCGCGCTCGTAGCTGACGAGGAAGACGCCAGTATTGGCAGCGCTGCTGTCATCGAAGCGCTCCCGCGATGCGGAATCGATCCGAAGCTCTGTCTGATCTCCGAGCCCACGGACCTTGCCATCAGTCGGTCTCTTCGCGGATTCGGTGTTGTGAAGGTGACTTTCCCAGGCCGCGCATGCCACAGTTCGCAGCCGGAAAATGGCATCAACGCGATCACCCACATGAGCCGGTTTCTGGGTGCTGTTGATCAGCGTTCAAGGGAGATCCAGGCCAAGGGTGGGGACTTCATGGTCACATCGGTTTCCGGTGGTCTCTCCACGTTCGTCGTACCCGACTCTGCCGAATGCATCGTCGAGATGCGGACTACTCCAACCCAAGTGGGTGCCGAGACCCTCGACGAAGTTCAAGCCCTCTTGGACAGCGAGTGGAATGCAACTGCGGAATTGACATTGGCCCGTGATGGTTGGCAGCTAGACGACAGCGGTCCGGCGGCGGAATTTGCTCGCGAGCTCGCTTCCCACCTCGGGACGGGACCGACCTTCGACGCTCCGTACTGGATGGAGGCGCCGATGTGGCAGGGAGCGTGCCCGACACTCATTTGCGGCCCATCCGGCGGCGGTCTTCATGCCATCGACGAGTGGGTGAGTCTTGACCAAGTTCGGTCCTTCGCTGAAGGCCTGGCGGCCACGCTGCGATCGATCTGACGCGCTAACGACCCTTGGCGTAGTCGACGTATTTTTCGATCGTTCGTGCGCTCCCTCGATCTCTCACGAATCGTGCTGTGCGCTCGTTACCTGCCAGGACGACGGGTCTCTTCGCGGTCCCTTTCATACGCAAGGTGCCATCGTTAACGATCATGTAGCGGTTCTTCTTTCCAACCCAGAGCAACTCAGCCCCTGGCTTGACGGTGACGGAAACACCCTGCGGGATGCGGATGGTCCTCGAGATTCGGTATGCGGACTTTCGTGCGGGGATGACCAAGTCCGATGTGATTTTCCCACCCGAAAAGTCCGCGTCAGCCGTGGAGACGTCGACCCCCGGAACGTCCGGCTGCGAACAACCGTCAGCGCATGAGGAGACCACGGTGACGTCATAGATCGAACTTGCCTTGCCGACGATCTCGAAAGTGTTGGCGCCGGTGGAACGGACCTGTCCTGTGTCCTTGTCATCAACAGAGACCACCGGGCCGGGCATGGCAATCGCGAGCCGCAACTGGCCGTATTCATCCTCGGGCTTTGCGGGTGGCTCCGCAGTGCTGTTGTACCGGAACCTGAAGATCACTTCGTCCCCCGACCGGATCGCATAGACATCCTCGTCGGCGTTGGTCCTCACACTTTGAAACGAGCAACTGACCGTGAACTCGGTCGACGTCTCGGCATATCGGGCGTCATCAGTGAAGCACAGCGAGTTGTCCTCGTTGTCTGTCGCCGAATCCTTGAACTGGTCAATCGAACTGATGCCGAAGAATCCCGCAATCGACTTTTCCAGGCCGAACTCCAAGGTGCCCGAGACGGTCGCGTCTGGAGACACGGCAACGTCGCCTTCGTACCGAAGGCAGCCTGTCAAGACGATGGCCAAAAGCGGCAGAAGACCCATGCATATCCGGTGCGCCTTCATGGACATTGACGGTACCGCAATCTCTGTCTCCTGAATCCGCGCCAACTGTTTAAAAACCTCAAAGGCAGGTCGCGTATCGAATACTCTCGGAAAGTTCGACAGAATCAAGCGGCGGCAAATTTGGTAGGGAGCTTGAGCGTGAATCAGGGGCTTCATTCACCAAAACGGATGAGTGCGATGCTCACCGCCATTTTCGTGACGTCTGCATGTCTTGGTCTGGGTGGTTTTTCGCTATCGTCCGAAGCCTCCGCAGCGGGTAAGAAAGGGACCGTCAACTTAGGGCAACTCAATCGCCTCGCCGCCCAGAATTCCGATGGCATGGCCTGCGCGTACGAAAAGCCGGCTGTCTACATCCAGATCCCAGCGGTCAGTGTTCCGCGATCAGGCTCGGCCATCGCAGCTGTGGGAAGAAACATCAACACCGATGCTTTGAGTTTGTTCAGAGTCGACGCATCGACCAAGAAGTCCGCATTGGTCGGTGGCCCGATTCCGCAGCCCGCCTCGGGTGGGGCAAACCGAGTCTGCAACGTCGTGGCGAACGATGGCGTTTCCACCATTGCCGTGCAGATAATCGCCCCCAACGGCTCACGCCAATGGCTCGTTGCACAGCCCGGTTCAGATGTGACAACGCCGTTGTCCACCGACCTCCAGACTTCTCTCACGCCCTCGGCAGCCGTTTCACCCGACGGCAGCCTCGTCTATGTGGTTGCGGCCACATGCGCTAACTGTGCGGACGGATCGAGCGTGCAAGTGTTCGATTCGGCATCTGGGCAGCGCAAGGGAACCTTCGCGCTTCCTGAACCGGCGACATCGGTCGATCTTGCTGCGCATGCCGGCGGCCTCGTGGTGTCCGCTGAGACATCCCGTGGACTCCATCTGTGGTCCCTCAGCCCGACGACTGATTCCGTGGTCGCGGAGCGAGTGATCGCGAACGACGCCTCATACGAGCCGGCGATCACGGACTCGTGTTCGAGTCGTCCAGGAATCAATGCCGTAGACGATGGCTTCATCATCACCGCGAAGAAGCGCTTGGATTTCTCCGAACTTCTCGCGCAAGCCGGTCTCGATCCGGAGACGAACCTGCCTACGCAGAGCCTGGTGCGCGTGCTCGACAACACCACCCTCGAAGATCGAGTCGCACTTGAGGCATCTGCCGTGTATTGCCCCGTCGCCGGACCCGGTCGATCGAGTTTGCTCATCTACGAGGATGGCTACTCCACATCGACCGGCGCCCTTTTGGGTTCACTGAAGAACGCTGATTCATGGAAAAACATTCAAGATGGCACTCGAGCCTGGGGTACTTATGATTCTCCCCTGAAGGTGAACGCGTGGGGGATCTCGTATCAGGAACGGACCCCTAAGTGGGTATACCCAAGCCCAATGGACCTATTGCTGGCCTCGAATTCGTCCACTCCCACGTGGGAGTGGACGCCACTTCGGGAGGTCATGACATCCCCGGCTCTGCAGGCACGCGTCAACGATATGAACGCCCTACTCGAAGGTGACTACTCCATATACGGACTCTGGTTCGACGACGAGCATGCGAGGGTCGAGGCTGACTTTGAACGCCAGGGGTCCACCATTCGGTACGTGAAGCCCCATGGCTACTGGAAAGAGCGGGGCCTGAAAATCGTCTATTCGAATCCTCAGATCACCTGCAGTCGATCCACGACCAAAGCATTTCCCAACACCTATAAGGCTGACCGCAAGGCTAAATGGAGTTGTTCCAAAGGATCTGGAGGGTGGAAGAGGATCAATGCTCTCGCCGAATCTGCGGTCGAAGATTGGGCGCGCAGCTTCCAAAAGGGAGCAGAGAGTGACGCCTACACAATCGTTAAAGGGACGAACCTCGAATCTGCCGATGAGCGAGTTGTTCGGTGGGGCGGCGCGGGCTTGCGTTCACAGGGCACCGTTGTTGCATGCCTACCGACGGAGTGCCGCATAGCTAATTACTACAACGAGTTCACACTGGAGAAACTGGATCACAAGATACCTCGTTTAACCAAGTCGGGTGACGTTCGATGACGCGCCAGGGCATTCACGTCAGACGCGCGCTGCTGTTCATCACAGGTGGACTCCTGATCCTTGGCCTCATCACGATTCCGACGGCGCAGGCAAACCCTGGCATGTCAGTGACCCGGATAGTCACTCTCCCCGAGGCATCGACCAGCATCGCACTCAGTCCCGACGAATCTACTATTTTTGCCACCAGCGGCGAAGGTAATCTCCTTGCCGCAATCGATGTTTCGACAGGCGATTACCTATGGGCATCGCCGCTCGCTGCCTTTCCCCAAAAAGTCGTCGTCGCGTCATCCGGTGAAATTGGCTACGTCGCGCTGGCGAACAAGTCGATCGCCGTCGTTGACCTGAGCGACGGATCGGTACGCGAAACCTTTCGAGTACCGGGCAAACCCGTAGACATGGCTCTTTCGGCGAAAGGCCAACGACTGTGGCTTGTGCATTCCCGCAGATCCGTGTCGGTCCTAGACCCAGATGACGGCTCGATACTCGCCACGATGGATACGGGCAGGGCTCCAGAACGCCTCGCCATCAATCGGTCTGGATCGCGCGGTTACGTTCTTGATGTCTGGTTCGCCGACACTCTCCGGCAATACAACGGAAAGAAACTACGACCTATCGCAACGATTGACGTGCCTCCGGCACCAGAGTCGATGTCCTTGAGCCCAAATGGCAAAACGATGGTGGTGAGCCACAACCCTCCGGGCGCAAGCCGCAAGCAGAAATACAGTCTCGTCGACACAAAGAAAGGTCGAGTTTCCGAGACTTTCTCGCTTCGTCACTCGGCTGAATTAATGTCCTTCGCCCCAACCCCTCTGGTCGTCACGAATTGCACTGATCGGGCCGAACCTGCCACGTGCACCGCATCAAGACTTGGACGCGGTCAGGCAATGATCATGGCGGGAGACTTCGTCGATGATGAGTCATCTGTTGCAGTCCTGGATTTTGAAACGAAACAAATAGTGTCGAAGATTGAGTTGCCTGAGATGTGTAATGGAAGTCTTTTTGATCTGTCGGACATGGCTCTTGCACGCACGTCCGCCACAGCCTTCGTCTCAGTCGCCTGCTTTCGGGGACCTGATGCACTCGCAGTAATCGATCTGTCCACCCAATCAGCCGCGTAATCGTCTGCGTAGTTGCCGACGCCTAAACAATTGAGTCTTCTCAGTTCCATTCGTGAACTAACCGTGGTGGGGTTCAGGTTGATTTGCCTGACACCACAGGGGCAAGCGGTGATCGCCAGCCCAAATCCCGAGACCAACGACGTGAATGATGGCACCATTTCTTCGGTCATGATGGAGTGTGTCAAGTGCAGCACAACCGAAGCTCCACATACAGGCTCTCTGATGGGTGCCACATGCAGTTGACATTCGCGGTGGCTTCTAGAGCATAGGTATGAGTAGGAGAAGTCTCACGTGAGTGCACCTCAGGGAACTGCAACTGTGGCGTTTCGGTGGGCAGTTCGGGTCGTAGCCGTTGCCGGACTCGCCGTTGTCTCTTGGTCGTTGATCACCGCCTGGGGTGCGGTCATTCACGGGAATCCGGCCTACCTGATCCTGCTAGCGGGGACCGCCGCCGCGTCGATCGCCGTGCTGTGGCGTTCTCGCCGATCAGCGTCCATCCGCTCCAGGTGGCGGCGCACAATCGGGATAATTGGAACGGTTGCAGCCATCGGATGGCTTGCCCTGATGGTGTGGCTACGTCCCTTCGCGGCCGTTGAGACCGCCCTTGCCGCGATGACATCAGATGCGAGCGTCACCGTCAGTGAGTACCCAACTCAGATCGTCATGACCCCGACGGGTGCCGCTACCGGGACGGGCGTCTTCTTCCAACCCGGAGCACGCGTGGACGCCCGCGCCTACGCGGGGACCTTGCGCCCCTTAGCCGAGGCAGGTCACACCGTGGTCATCACGAAGCAGCCCCTCGGCATCGCTTTCCTTTCGATCTTCGCATTCGGACCCGTTGCCGATGCCCTCCCCGAGGTGTCCCGCTGGATCGTCGGAGGGCACTCTCTTGGTGGGACGGTCGCTTCGATGCAAGCAGAGGCGCAGCGCGACCGGCGACCTCCGATCACTGGCCTGCTGCTCTACGCGTCGTATCCAGCGAGCGACATGTCCGACAGCCTCACGATCGATGTGCTGTCCGTCTCCGGGAGCAACGACGGCCTCGCAACTCCAGAGAAGATCGTTGCCTCGCGGGTGGACCTGCCGGAGACGACCATCTTCGTCGTCATCGAAGGAGGAGTTCACGCCTACTTCGGTGACTACGGTCCGCAACCAGGAGACGGAACGCCCACCATCAGTCAGGATCTGGCACGCAAGGAGATCAGCGAGGTCACCTTGGAGTTCGTCAACGCCCTCACACCGCCAGGGACATGACCTCGACATATGGCTTCTGACTGCTAAGAAGGCACGACTCGCAGAGGTCAGCCGAAGCCGCTAGGAGAAGACGGCGAACAACAAACCCCCGGCTACCGCGACGGTGATGACGGCTACGAGGGCTCGGTACATCGCCCAGGGTGAGTTGATGAAGTTCTGGCTGATCGCTAGATCACGATCCTCGGCTCTGATGCCCTTCGTGCTGGCCTGGACATCCTTGATGCCGGAGTCGTTCCACAGCCACAGCATGAAGTTGAGTCCCACCACGATGATCGCGAAGGCGACCTGAACGCCGCTTGACCCACCGCTAGCGACGACATCGTTCGCAAGAGCAACGATGCCCAAGAGTAAGACGTTGGCAAAGACGAAGAATCCGAACCCAACGAGGACATCACGTTGCCGGACCGAACCCCAGAAAGTGTTGTGATCAGACATTTTCTATTTCCTCACTGGTGTAGAGCGGATGTGGACGAAAGTGCTTGAGCAGATGCGGATGTATCGACACTGACGGGCTTGGGCTTCCAGTATCCAGGGTTCGTCCCGTCAGGTCAACCCCAT
>Ga0255776_10005254_pt1 | contig 13495 bp, 9 predicted proteins | sample 071ome_19_FD_179974 | JGI IMG/M metagenome (GOLD analysis project Ga0255776, IMG submission 179974) | Coastal salt marsh microbial communities from the Groves Creek Marsh, Skidaway Island, Georgia - 071413AT metaG (version 2) | ecosystem: Environmental > Aquatic > Marine > Intertidal zone > Salt...
TCCCCGACTTTCAGCGGCAGTGCCATGTGTTTTGAGGATCCACGCGCCATTACTCAGGCGGTGAAGGAGAAGCGGCTGAAACCGGGAACGGTGGTTGTACTTCGTCATCTGGGGCCTGTGGCCAGTGGCATGCCAGAGGTCCTGGTGGCAACCTCGGCTCTTTCGGTGCCAGAGCTTGACGGCAAGGTGGCCCTCGTGTCCGATACACGAGTTTCTGGTGTCTCACACGGTGCCATTGGCGTTCACTGTGCTCCTGAGGCAGCCATCGGAGGCCCCATAGGGTTGGTGGAAGATGGCGATACCATTGGCTTTGACTTGCTGCAAGGGACGATTGATTGGGATGTCTCCGAGGCTGTCGTTAATGAACGCAGGGAGAAAAAGAATCTTTCCCAACCTACCCATCAGCGTGGCTATCTGGCTGATTTTTCGGCAACCGTCTCTCAAGCACATGAGGGCTGTGTGAGCCACTGGGTGCTGAGTAAAGAGCCTGGCCGACGATAGGCCTCATAAAAAAACGGTCTCCCCTTGTTGGGGGAGACCGCCTTATTAAGGCTAATCTTAGCCCGGGAGCACTCGCTCAGGATTCCGAACTAATTTGGACCGGCTTGTAACCGCCGATCGCTTTGAAGTATAGCAACAGCAGTAAGTAAATTACTGCCATTGTAGCAGGAATAGCTGCATCTGCCAGGAGGGTCTTGCGATCACCATCAATCGAAGCTTTGTGAACTTGTCGCTCTGTGTCAGTGAGCTTTTCCATGGCTGCCTGAGGGTCGGCATTGCCGGCCTTGGCAAGCTCGGCCCTAGCATCGTTCAGTTTGCCCTGTATAGCGCCTAGTTTGCCTCCGTCCAGACCATTGACTTCACCAAAGAAGAGGAACTTGCTGGGGGACTCCGATTTGTATTCGGCGTAGGCAGCTTCGTTTGCGGTCTGAAGAGCCTCCCCAGCGAAGCGGTCCTTGGCATAGCCCAGACCGGGTGAGCCAATCAACCCTGCGCTCATCATGCCAATCCCGCCCATGATACTCATGGCTACAGCTCCTGTTCGCGGAAAACGGTCGCCTACCACAGCCAACATGGTAGGCCAGAAGAAGGTTTTACCAAGCGCATACACTGTCAAGGCGACCATGGCTCCAGCGAATGTGCTGATGCCGCTGACCATATTCAAACCTATGACTCCTAAAATGGAACACACAAGTAAGATCCCTACAGGCGAAAGCTTGAGTTTCTTTTCGATGAAATCAGCGCAAAAACGGAGTGAGAACATCACTAAGGAGGTGAAAACGAACAGGATTTTGCCCTGGTCTGGTGTGAGTATGTTTCCGGTAATGTTCTGGATCCAGCCATCTGTTCCCAGCTCGACCGCTCCTACAAGTGCATGAGTGAGAAAAAGAACGAAGATTAACCAAGCTCCTAAAGAAAATTTGGTCATAGTCGAAGCGATAATGAGCAATGCAATGGCGATACCGGCAGAGAGTCCGGTGCTGAGCGCTAATCCACCACTGAAAAAGAGATAAAGTACAAAGCAAACGACGAGGCTTCCGAGGATTCCCACATCTTTATACATTTCTCCAAAACTGAGACCTTTTTCCGAAGCTTCAGACTTGGGCATTTTTTGGCCAAGGAACATGATCCCATAAACGAGAGTTGGAATAAGGAATAATCCTAATTGAGTTTTCCAGCCGAATGAACCACCCATGGTCCAGCCGATCAGACCACCGATGACCATCCCCGCAGGCCAAGAAGCATGGAGGATATTTAAATAGTGCGTTCGATTTTTAGGAAAGAGAGTCGCTACCAGAGGGTTGGCCACCGCTTCCAATGTTCCGTTGGCAATAGCGAAAATGAACGTGCCCCAGTAGAGCCATTTGTAGGCTGTTTCTGTGGTTTGCCCATCCGATGCCGCAAAAGTGACGAAAGCAGAGGCAACGTGGAAAATGAAAGCTGCTCCTACCAGCTTTCCATAGCCAATCTTATCAACAATGATGCCTCCAATGATAATGCCAAAGCAAAAACCGGTAAAACCAGCTCCACCAATGGCTCCCAGCTGGGATGCGTTGAAACCGAAGTCTGCGCCCCAGTTAGCGAGGATACCGCCGCGAATTCCGAAACCGACGCCTGCAGCCAAGATCGCTACAAAACCTGCCCAAAGCAGTCGACCTGCGTTCGGTGTGATTCCGTCTTGTTTAATATTCATATGACAATTCTATTTTTTGTTGGGTTACGCCGAGAATCCTAAGCTTATTGGGTGAAGGCTGGCAACTTCACAATTTTGCCCCCTTTGAGCGCCGATTCGTGAGAACAGATTCCCACACAGGTCCAGTTGGCGGATTCCCGGGCGTTGGGGTAAGGATCGCGATCTTCTGCCAATGCTGTGATAAACTCATGCGCCAGATGAGGATGGGATCCTCCGTGCCCTGCGCCCTGGGTGAAGCTCAGGTGGGTATTCTTGGCCAGATCATAGACCCCCTTGGTGGTAAAAGGGCGGATCCCCTTGGGCAGCCTGGAAGCATAATCTTTGACTTTGACCCGCTTGGGTATCTTGTGCTCTGGCTTTTTGGCGGTGTGAAGCACTGGGTCTTCGCCTTCGATCAAAGGCCATTCAAAGGCTTGCTTGTCTCCATAGACATCAAAGCTTTCTCGGTATTGGCGGGCAGTGTCGAACAAGCTGCGGTAAATGCGCGCTGTCAGATCAGAATCCTTGAATTTGATGTGGGTGGTCTCGACGGCGAAGGGTGATTGGTAATGCTTGATGAGATCCTTGCGGATGGTCCCCGAGCCAAAGCATGAAACATACTCCGCAGTGGCATTGGTGAGTGCCAAGCATGGACCGACGCAGTGCGTCGCGTAATGCATGGGGGGGAGCCCTGGCCAGTAATTTGGCCAGCCATCCATGTCCTGCTGGTGGCTCGCCTGAAGAAACTGAATTTTGCCCAGCTTGCCCTTCTCGTAGAGCTCTTTGACGTACAGAAACTCTCTGGCGTAGACCACCGTCTCCATCATCATGTATTTGAGTCCGGTTTTCCTACACAAGTTGACAATCGTCTTGCAGTCTTCCACCGAAGTCGCCATGGGAACGGTGCAGGCGACGTGCTTACCCGCCTTGAGCGCAGCGATAGATTGGGCCGCATGGTCCGGGATGGGTGTGTTGATGTGGATGGCGTCGACCTCTGGGTCCTTGAGAACATCCTCATAGCGGCGGTAGCGTTTCTCCACACCGAAGAGATCCCCGATGGCGTTTAGATTCTTTTGGTTGCGTTGGCAAATCGCATGCATGTTTGCCTGGGGATGGTTCTGATAAATGGGAATGAACTCCGATCCAAATCCTAGACCGATGATGGCGACATTGATTTTCTTTTGGCTCATAAAGTTGATCGTGATGCGTTCGTCTTCAGCCTCCTTCCTACCTGTGGTTCAGGGGGCTAAAAGAGAACCTCTTGGTTTACCGAGGTGGTTGGCGAATAACACCTTGGAGTTATGGAACTGTCAATGGAATTCTTGCCAAAGCACCCTGTGAAGGTGCACAAGAGGAGTCTTTTTCGTCGCAGGGCTGAAGAGGCGAGCATCGGCCAGTGTGCCAGCGTCACGGACTGGCCTGGGCGATTTCCCGGTATATCTCAAGAGCCCGGTCAAAAGCCTCCTTTGCCGGTTTCTGTTCCGACTCATGGATGGTATGCCCTCGTGTATACCAAAGTTGCTTGATGGTTTCGGCGCACCATTGAGCACTCCTTTTGGAAACCCGAATGGGTTTGCCTTCAAGGATCACCTCCACCGGGTTGGTATGCAGCTGGGGAAATTGCCGCAAGGCAACCCAGCTGCTTTGATCGACGAAGAGGTCTGTCTCCAAGTCGTGAACCGCTCCATCAGCAGGGATGATCCAACGGCGCGCCGCGTTCCCATTGACAATCAATTCCACCGTGCGCGTGCCTCCCAAGGCAACGGCCTCTGGTGGGGGCCCATGAAAGGTGACCGTATCACCCAGGAAGCGTTTGCCTCCGGGAGGCGTCAAGAGGCCTTGAGCGACGGTCTGGGGCGTTGCCGGCGCAAAGGCGACACTTGCCTTAATACGAACGGTTTCTGTTTGGGACAAAGAGACCTTTCCAAAACCGGGAGCGATCCCAGCGACCCGAAAATCGAGGGCATGAGCGTAACCGTCGGACACATAGGAGCGACCTTGTTGGAGCCCTTGGCACCATTGGTCAAAGGAAAGTTGATCAACTTTCCCGAGTTGCACATAAACCCTGCCTTGTCCGACCCTGCTGCCACTCATGCAGGGAAAGTCGGTTTCTCCGCTCACCTTGATCGGGAAGCCGCAGTTGAGAAGGTGATACCACATGTTCCACTCAGGAATTCGGGCGGTATCCATGGCACTGATGAAATCGCAAGCCCCCAGCGCAGCAGATACACCGATTTCCATAGCGCCGACGCTGTTCATCTCGGGAACCACCCAATTTGGCAGCTGATCGGCCTCCTCATTCATGGAGAAACTCAATTCTCCCTTGCTGAGTGCCTGATCGCGGTCTTCATCGATTTGCTCGAAGGGGAGCGGCAGGAGCGCTTGTTGAGTCTCTTCCAATGTCAGGAGCTGATCCTGGTTCCGGTCCAATGTATTCATCAAACGTTGCGCGGCCCTTTCTGGATCAATCTGTAGCCCACTCGCGGAATGAGCATAGCCAACGACGCCTCCCTGAGATTTGGCCCAGCGCATCACGGGAGTGGTCCACGTGGGCCAGCCCTTGTCTTTGGTTCCGTTGGATCCCGGATAGGTTTGATCCTTCAGATTCAGCAGGCAAACGTGTCCCATCGCCTGGGAACCAAAGCCGCTGATCTCCAAATCGTATTTGAGCAGGGTGAAGGGGTCGTCCCAAGCCAGTGGTTTAGCAGAAAAAAAGCGCCGCTGAAAATCAAAGCAAGGTCCCCAGGTAAGCACACAGCCCACGTTGAGCCCTTCTCCCCTGACTTGAAGATACATGTCCGATGGTTGGACACCTTGAGTCGGCGAAGTGTAGTGAGCGCACCCGGCTCCGTGAATGTGATGATCTCCCGAATAAAACCGTAATCCGAGGGCTGTATCCACCGATGCAAGGTGATATCCAGGGTGTGTGAACTCGCTCTGGGAAGAGTCATGTTCTGCGAGGTGACCAGGTATTCGGGGCCTCTGGAGCTTTCCAGTGTGTAATCACCGGCAGGTAAGCTCAGATGCTGCCCGTGGTGGCGATAAATCTGCTCCTGAAAATAAAAATCCGGTGCCAGTCGCTTGGCTTGAGGTGGAAACACATGTCCTGCACGATCCCGAAATACGAGCCGCGCAGTGGAAGGCGTTCCATCGGCTTCAGTGATCTGAAGAGTGAGGTCCACAGGTGCGTCGGCTCGAAACAAAATCGGTATATCGGCACGGAAACCGATGTCCTGAGTTCCCTGACCAACATCGAAAGTGAAGGTGGCTTCCTGAAGTCCTGATCGATGGGTGTAGATCCATAGTAATTTGAATTCCACTTCAAAACTGCTGAGTCCTTTTGTCATGGGAGCCTGTTCATAGAACGTTACATCGATGAATCGTTCAGGGTCTCCTAAGGGATCCTCCAATTCATGCAAAGACTCTCGCTGCATTCTGCGTGCCGAAAGAGCGGTCTTTCCTCCATAGACCGGACCTGCCTGAGGTGAGGAGACGCTCAGAGGCGCAGTGGTCACAGCTTGATTGATGACTTTGACCAAAAAAGGACGATAGCCCCTCTGATGCAAAAGGGGCTCTGCCTTCCCTTGCCGAACGGACACCTTGGATTCCGGGTTAATGGTCACATGGAAAAGGATCCGTGTTTCCAATAGTCGATCCAGATCGGCCATGGAGCCCTCTTGAAGAGCCTCCTCAATGTTTTTCGATAAATCGGAATGGAAGGGCACGCCCAGAAAGGCCATGGCTTGGGCGAGACGTCTGACTTGCTGTGCCAATGGCTGAGGGATGGTTTCCGCAGGAAGGTTTTCGGCGTGGAGAAGCCAGCCAGTCAACCACACAAGGACCATCCAGCGTTTCATGACTGAATCTTATTCATTCGTTTACCCTGGAGGGAAGGCTCATCTCTCAGGGGCGGCTGGAGCGCTTACTTGAAGGTAAGCACTGCGTAGTGTTTTTTGCCCTTGCGCAAAAGGATGTGACTGCCAAAAAGGAGGTCCTGAGGCTTCAGGCATCGCTTGGGATCCTGTTCCCTTACGTTATTGATATTGGCGCCTCCACCCTGGATATCTTTTCGAGCTTGACCTTTCGAGGTCGCCAAACCGGCTTCCATCAGTGCATCTGGTAGCGGCCATCCATCTTGTTGAAGAAGTTGAGATGCCACCTGAGTTGTCGGTACTTCTCCTAAAACTTCATTGAAAGTGGTTTCGGTGATCCCGTCCAGATCGCCTCCAAAAAGGATGTCGCTGGCTCGCTGAGCCTCGCGTGTGGCGTCCTTACCATGAATCAGGTCCGTCATGGCTACAGCCAGGGCTTTTTGCGCCTCTCGTTTTTCGGGGGCCTGTGCCTGGTTTTGGGTGAGTTCTTCGATGGTTTCCTGTTTTAGAAAGGTGAAGAATTTCAAGTAAGGAATCGCATCGCGATCATCGGTTCGAATCCAAAATTGGTAGAAACGATAGACACTGGTGCGAACAGGATCCAACCAGATGGCACCCGACTCGGTTTTACCGAATTTGGTTCCATCGGATTTGGTAATCAGTGGCATGGTCAGCCCAAAGGTTTGCTTGCCTGATTTTTTCCGGGTCAACTCGATACCCATGGTGATGTTGCCCCATTGGTCGGTCCCTCCAATCTGCAGTTCGCAATCGGTTTCCTTGTTGAGGTGATAGAAATCCAGGGCCTGGAGAAGCATGTAGCTGAATTCGGTATAGCTGATGCCGATCTCGCGGTCTTCCATGCGTGCCCTGACGGATTCTTTGGACACCATGACATTGACGGTAAAATGTTTTCCAATGTCCCTTAGAAAATCCAGATAGCTCATGGCTCCAGCCCAGGAGGCATTGTCAACCAATCGGGCTGGATGTGTCTCGGATTCAAAATCAAGCAAGCGAGCCAGCTGCACTTTGACTTTTTCAATATTGTGTTGGAGTTGGGTGTGGCTCAGAAGTTGCCGCTCGGCGCTTTTGCCACTCGGGTCCCCGATGGATCCAGTAGCTCCCCCTGCCACAGCAATGGGATGATGCCCCATATCCTGAAATCTTCTCAGGGCGATCAAGGGAACAAGATGCCCCACGTGCAGGCTGTCGGCTGTGGGATCAAAGCCGCAATAAAGCGTGATCGGACCCTCAGAAAGACGCTTGTTCAATGCTTTGGTATCCGTGCAGTCGGCCATGAGGCCGCGCCATTGGAGTTCCTCGAGAATATCCATAAAGACAAGATTTTTTCGCTGATCCAAGCCGCCCTGACAAGCTCTAAGGCCCAAAGAAAAAGGTCCGCCCTGAGGGGACGGACCTTGAAGACTTAATCTTTGAGAGGATTCAGTCTGTGACTATTCTTCCTTCTCTGCCCCAGCCTCATCCGTCGTGGTCACAGCGTCAAAGGCGTGCTGCAATGCCACCAGATCTTCACCGGGCTTGAGTTGATCCAGAGCCACTTGTTCTGCTTCAAGTTCCTCGGTAGAGTAATTGGCTGCCTTGATGGACAGACCGATACGACGATCGGCTCGATCAATCTTGATCACACGAGCGGTGACTTCCTGCCCTACTTTTAGGACATTCTTGATTTTCTCCACTCGTTCTTCACTGACCTGAGAGATGTGAACCAGCCCATCGATGTCATGTTCCAGACCAATGAAGGCCCCGAAACTGGCGAGTTTGGTCACGCTGCCGTTGACGAGATCACCCACTTTGTAAAACTGATCGATGTTTTCCCATGGATCTTCGCTCAGTTGTTTGACACCGACTGAGATGCGCTGATTTGCCTTATCAATCTCGAGTACGACAGCTTCCACTTCATCGCCCTTCTTGAGGACCTCCGAGGGGTGATTGATCTTGCGAGTCCAGGAGATATCGGAGACGTGAATCATGCCATCGAGGCCCTCTTCCAGTTCGATGAACGCACCATAGCTGGTGAGATTTCGAATTTTGCCGCAAACCTTGGTCCCCGGAGGATATTTATCCAAGGCTTCGTCCCATGGGTTGGCTTCCAACTGGCGAATGCCCAAGGAGATTTTTTGTTCGTCGCGGTTGATGCCCAGAACGACGGCTTCGATGGTTTGATCTTGAGAAAGGACGTCCGATGGTTTGGCGATACGTTTGGTCCAGGAGAGTTCGGTGACATGCACCAATCCTTCCACGCCAGGTTCCAGTTCGACAAAGGCACCGTAAGGCACCAGATTGACAACTCGTCCCTTGACCTTGGCACTGACAGGATACTTGGTTTCAATATCGTCCCATGGATTGGCGAGCTTTTGCTTCAATCCGAGGCTGACGCGTTCCTTCTCGTAATTGATGTCGAGTACGACCACATCAATTTCCTGCCCGATGGTCAGAAGTTCGGATGGATGGTTGATTCGGCCCCAGCTCATATCGGTGATGTGAAGCAGGCCATCCAGACCATTGAGGTCAATGAATGCTCCGAAATCAGTGATATTCTTCACAGTGCCTTTACGAATATCTCCAGGCGTCATTTCGGCCAGCAATTTGGCACGTTTTTCGGATCGCTCCTGTTCGATGAGCTCCCTGCGAGAGAGAACGATATTCTGGCGCTCCTGGTTGATCTTGACGACCTTGTATTCGTAAGTGCTGCCCACGTAAGAGGTCAAACTCTTGGGAGGAGTGATGTCGATCTGAGAAGCGGGTAGGAAAGCCTCAACCCCGATATTGACCAGCAGGCCACCCTTGACCACTCCCTTGACACGACCCGTAATGGTGCCACCCTCATTGCAAATACTGAGGATTTTCTCCCAGTTTTGTTTAAATTCAGCTTTTTCCTTGGAAAGGACCACCATGCCCTCGCGATCCTCCAAGCGCTCGATGAGCACGTCTATGACATCTCCGGCGTTGACCGTCTTGATGTCGTCAAATTCGTTCCCAGGAATCGATCCTTCGCTTTTGTAGCCGATGTCAACGAGCACTTCCTTGCTGCGGACTTCGATGATCGTTCCTTTGACAATGTCACCAGCAGCAAAATTCACAGGACTTTGCTGCATGGCTTCTTCCATGGTAAGCATAACTATTTTTGTTTGTAACAACCAGAGGGTGTTCAGGCACCCTGTATTGATGTCGGGAGGCTCCGTCACTCGGCTCTCTGCGGGCGGTGGCCACTGGAGAGACGACCTATTTTCGGAATTTTGGAGGTATTCTCCTTATTATCCGAAGATTGGAGTCGGTAATGAGGGTTTGGTTGATGTTGAACACTCATTTCAGCCTCGGTGGGACCACCGCACTCGCGGGTCCCAGGCGAACGAGCAACTTAGGCAGTTCCAGCCGTCTTTCAAGACCAAAATGGTTTTTTTGCCATGGTTTCCATCTTCCCATCCTAGGTGATTTGCGGGAATTGTTTGAACCAAATGCATTGCCCCGCATGAACTTCCACACTTCTATCACATCATTGGGAAAGTGTGCAGGTCCTCTTCACTGATGCATAGACAGGCTTTCTTTTTTGCAGGCTTTGATCTAAGGCAGGAGCATGTCCTTCCATTGGCCTGCCATATTCGAAATGCTCACCCGGGTGGCAGGTGTTGATTTGCTAACAGCAAAAGCAACCCCTTTGAGTGGTGGATGCATTCATCAGGCCTTCTGCGTTGAAAACGAGGGAACCAAGTTTTTCCTGAAGCTGAATACCCAGGATAAAGGACCCATGTTTGCTGCAGAGTTCGATGCCCTGCAACAACTTGAGAAAACTCAAACACTCCAGGTGCCTGAGCCGATTGCCCATGGGGTTGACAATGGATTTGCATGGCTGGTCACCGAGTTTCTGGATCTTGTTCCTGCAAGCGTTATGGCTCATGAGGCCCTGGGCCGGCAATTGGCGCTGCTTCATAATAAACCGAGGTCTCATTTTGGCTGGCATCGGGACAATGCGATTGGCCTCACCCTGCAAATCAATGATGTGAACGCCGAATGGATGCCTTTTTTCAGGGAGAAGCGGATTGGTTGGCAGCTGGAACTGGTTCGGCGGGATGGATATGTTTTCGATGGCAGCGAACGATTGATGGAATCCATGGAGGTCTTGTTTGCGGGCCATGAACCCTCTGCTGCCTTGCTCCACGGAGATCTTTGGCATGGAAATACCTCCATGCTCTCAGACGACCGTCCGGTGGTTTTTGATCCCGCGTCCTATTTTGGAGACCCAGAGGCCGAATTTGGCATCGTGGAGATGTTTGGTGGGTTCTCGGAGCGTTTCCAAGATGCCTATCGAGAGATTCGCCCCCCTAAACCAGGCTTTGAGCAGCGCCGACATCTTTACCGGCTCTACCACGAGTTGAATCATCTCCACCTTTTCGGAGCCGGGTATGCTGAGGGCTGCCAAAAAACGATCGCGCGTCTTCTGGATTTCCTTTGAGCCGGTCGCGTGCTTCTCGTTCAGTCCACTGGCTGCACCTGATGATCCTTGAAGTGCCATATCTTCTCGGCCAGGCGCTCTGCTTCAGGGCGGCTGTGAGTGACGTGCAGAATGGTCATGTGCAATTCCTTGTGGATGGACTGTAGCAGCTCACACAATTCTTCGTGCAGCTCCTCATCCAGGGCGCTCAAGGGTTCGTCCAGACATAGTATTTTGGGCCGATTGGCAAGCGCTCGTCCCAAGGCGACACGTTGAGCTTCGCCTCCGCTCAAGCTATCCGGATAACGATTCAGCAAATGATCGATCGAAAGCAAACCGCTCAAGTCCCGAATTCTCTGATCGATCTCTGCTTGTGGCGCGGATTGCACTTCCAGTGAAAAGGCCAGCTGCCTTCCAACGCGCATGTTGGGAAAAAGGGCTCGATCCTGGGGTACATAGCCCAAATGACGGGATGCAGGCTTGAGGTGTGTGACATCCTGGTCATTGAGTGTCACGGTTCCTGAAGAGATGGGGCGCAGGCCCGCAATGGCCTCCAGTAATGAGGTTTTTCCGCATCCACTCCTGCCCATGAGTCCTGCGTAGCATCCTGCGGGGACATGCAGGGAAACATCCTCAATGGAGAAATCACCCTGCTTGATGGAAACTTGCTGAAGCTTGATCATGCGTTGATTCTTTGCATGCCGAAGATCCGCGCCAGAACCAGGACTGCCGCAGACAAGGCGATCATCAGAATGGAAACAGAAAGCATACCTTTGAGATCTCCACTTTGCATCTCGAGGTAGACGGAGGTTGGAAGCACTTCGGTGCGCATTCTGGTAGAGCCTGCAAAAACCAGAATAGGACCAAACTCACCCAACGACCGCGCCCAAGCAAGGGTTCCTGCCGCAAGCAGTCCCTTGTAAGATTGCGGGAAGACCACCCTCCAAAAAGCCTGCGATCGATTGCATCCTAGAGTTAATGCCACCTGTTCGTATCGTCGCGGAATTTGATCAAAAGTCACTCGCATGGTTCTTACCGCAAAGGCGCAGGCAACCATGAATTGAGCAAGAACCACAGCGGGTATTTCAAAAACCACCCAGTCACTCAACCAGTGGAAAGGAGGGTAGTTGAATAACACCAGTAGACTGATGCCGACCACAAGTGGAGGAAGCACAATGGGGATGTCGAGCACTGCATCCACCAGGGACTGTCCCTTGAATTCGAAGCGAGACATCAAATAACCGATGGGGACGGCTACGGCCAAGGACATGAGAGTCGACAAAGAGCAACTGAATAAACTCAATTGGATGGAATATTGGATCTCGGGCTCACTGAGCGTTTGCCTGAGACTTTGAAAATCGGTGTAGCAGAGATCGGCACAAACCATGAGTAAGATCATGAGAATGTAAAAGCCTGCCAGGCAGATCATCCCGGTAAGGAAGGGTATATCTGATTTGGGTCGATGACTTTGGGCTTGCAAGAAAAGGTGTTTTTGGAGGCCACTCAAGGCTGTTTCGAGTTGAGTCCAATCCATTCAAAACCATGATTCAAAAATGATTGCATGGATTGGTCTGAGAGAATGGTGTTCATGAAGCGCTCCATTAGCTGAGGATAGGCTGTGGTTCTTCCGCTTGCCATGTTCTGAGTTGCCCGAGCTAGAGGATGGTCCATCGGAATGATTTCTAAGTTATCTCCCAGATGCTGGCAGTTGGCCTCGTAAACCAGGGCAACGTCCAGTTTGTCATGCCCTTCCATCTGAAGAATGAGCTCATGTGCTGTAGGTGTAGTGACAATAATCGACTGCTGCTTTCGCAACGAAGACGCAATGCCAACGTCCTCAAACATGGCGTGAGAGAGCGCCCCTAGAGTACTCATGGCTGGGTCAGTGGTTCCAATTTTCAGATCAGCTTGCTCCAGGTCGCTTAGTTGGCGGATTCCTTTGGGGTTTCCCTTTCGGACGAGCATACAAACGCGAGTGGATGACACATCTCGAGGCTGAAGGAAATCGTCTGCCACCATGGTTAAATAACTGGCATCACAGGTCATGAAAAGATCCGGTAGGAACTCAGGGCCCGAGCGAATGCTGCCAATAAGGGTTCCACAGCCGGCAAACTGAGTTTCCACCACACACCCCTCCCGTTTCTCAAATGCCTTGATGGATGGAATGATTGCCTCGCGATTGACACCCCCGCAATAAAAGGTAAGGGATGGCGTGAGGGACCACCGGTCTCCATTTGCGGGGCTGTAGTGGTGTTTGGCAAAAAAAGCAGCTCCTTTGTCGATAGCAGACAAGTAACGGGCCAAGCGAAGTGCCCAGGTTGGATTTCTGGACTGTGCGGAGACGTTTGCGGAAATGGTCGATTGAATGTTTTCCATTTCTGGGGTGGGAATGATTTTCAGGCCGAATTGATGGGCGGTTGAATCCCAGATGAAGCCAGCCTGGATGACGTCTGAACTGAGGATGGCTCCTGCCAGTTCGGTGACCCGTGGAAAAGTAGCTCTTGCAGCAGTTTGCGTCGATTCCCATAGACCGATGGCTTTGAGAGCTTCGCAAGTCTTCTGACCGGCTCCTGCCTTTTCGTCGCAGATACCATATCTTATACCTGAAGCGGCCAGGGATGACAGGGATGACAGGGATGACAGGGATTGAGTCGGCAGTTCCTCATCGGAACCCATGGCCAGGACAAGCTGGAACGAAGCCAAGGTTAGATGCTCGGCGATAAGTCCTTTTTCGCGAGCTCTTTGCGAAAAAGAAAGGTCGGCTGGGATATAGAGGTCACAGCGCGGGGCATTTTGTGCTCTCTCTAGCTCAATTTTTCCCTCTAGCTCACCGCTGGAGCCATAATCCAGGCGAACGACCACCCCATATTCCTCTTCAAAAGCCTTGGCGGCCTCGGCAACCGGCTTCCGAATGCCGGCAGCGCAGTAAACGACCAGCTCTTGGGCCCTACTCCCGATCAACGGATTTGTAGAACGGCTTTCTGAACCAAAATGGAATACCAC
>Ga0255776_10005268_pt1 | contig 13480 bp, 8 predicted proteins | sample 071ome_19_FD_179974 | JGI IMG/M metagenome (GOLD analysis project Ga0255776, IMG submission 179974) | Coastal salt marsh microbial communities from the Groves Creek Marsh, Skidaway Island, Georgia - 071413AT metaG (version 2) | ecosystem: Environmental > Aquatic > Marine > Intertidal zone > Salt...
GATGCCAAGGGAGATCGCAGCCTTCGCCCCCACAAACAGACCAACCCTGATGCCTATGTGCACGTCAAGGAGCGTCGAAGCGACGGCATTGTCATTCGCGGAACCAAGGCGATTGTGACGGGAGGCCCCTATATGCACGAGCTGTTGGTTATGCCTTGTCGGACCATGACAGCGTCTGATGCCGACTTTGCTGTGTGCTGCGCCGTGCCGCTGGATGCGCCGGGACTAACCATTATCTCCAAAGTGGCGGGCCGGCCCGGAGAAGAGGAGGCAAAGTTCAGCGCCAAATACGGTCAGAGCACGGCGGTATGCCAATTCCACGATGTGTTTGTGCCTTGGGAAAGAGTCTTTATGGCTGGAGAATGGGAGCATACCGAGCACTTGGTCACCTCCTATGCCAATCATCATCGGCAGAGTTGTATTGGCGCAAGAGCCGGGTTTGGTGACTTGTTGATTGGTGCGGGCGCACTGATGACTGAAGCGAATGGGCTCGATGCAGAGAATGTGCCCCATTTGCGGGAGAGTATGGTTGATTTAATCAAGATCGTCGAAGGCTTCTACGCCTGTGGTGTTGCCTCCTCGGTTTATGGCATTCAGGATCCCGCGGGTTCGTGCATGCCCGAGCCGGTTTTCTCCAATGTGGGAAAACTGCTTCTCGCCACCCAGATATACGACATGCACCGGGCTGCCCACGAGGTGTCGGGAGGCCTGGTGGTGGCATTACCGGGTCCGGATGAGGATCACAACCCAGAGACGGCGGGGGATCTTGCCTCCGTGCTGGGCGGCAGAGCCGATATCCCCTACGAGCAACGTATGGAGGTTTCCAGATTCATCGGCGATCTGACGGCGTCTTCGACAGGGGGTTGGTATTCCATTATCAGCCTTCACGGCGGTGGATCGCCGCAGGCGATGAAGCGAGAGATCTACCGGCGCTATCCCATCGAGGAGCGGCGGGCCTTGGTCGAGAGGTTGCTTGACCGTGGCGTCGCTGATCTTGGGGAAAGTGGATCGCCAGGGCGCCAGAAACAACCGGGGCAGTGCTGCGATACCGGCTGCACGCCGCCTGAAGACAAGGCTTAAATCCAAGCCTCAGGGGTCGCGCTCGGCGACCCCTACGAGCCTCGCCATCCCCCTAAAACCACGGGTTACGCAGGGACCGCGAGATGCTCTGCGGGTAGGATCGTCGTCCGCTTCATTAATCGCTGGTAATTCTGATCGAAGGGGTCTCGACGATGCATGGTGCAGGCGTTGTCCCACAAGATAGCGTCGCCAGCCTGCCACTGATGCGAGTAAACGAACTCGGGTTTGACGCACCATTCAAACAGCTCTTCGAGCATCTCACTGCTCTCTGTGGCGTTCCAGCCAACGATCTCTGTGGTCATCCCCGGACAAAGATAAAGGGCATCTTTCCCGGTGATAGGGTGGCGTCGCACGAGAGGGTGCTCGATGTCAGGTGAGCGCTTCTTCTGTGCGTCATTGGTGGGTACGCTGTATGCCCGGTTGAATGCCTCGTAGGACTGAATGGCACGACATCCCTTTAGTCGCTCTCGGGTCGCTTCGGGCAGAGACTCGTACGCCGCAGTCATGTCAGCAAACTCCGTATTGCCGCCGGTAGGCGGCAGGATATCGGCACAAAGAAGGGACCCAACAGCGGGGCGGGGGAGGTATATCTGATCGTAGTGCCAGCCCACTTCAGTGTCGGCAAGGATGCCAATCTTGCGATCCCCATCCTTTATGTTGGAAATGTAGAGGACCTCGGGATGGTGCGGGGATAGGTACTCGGTTCGTACGTGAATTTCGAGTTCACCAAACTGGCGACTGAAGTCGACGAGTACTTTCTCGTCCATACTCTGCTCGCGAAACAGCAATATTTTGTGCTCCGCCCACAAGGCTTTGACAGCCTCAACCTGCTCAGCGGTGTTGTTCTCGTCGATTGTGAAGCCAATCACTTCGGCGCCAAAGCTGCCGCTCAGGGGTCTAACGTCAAACATGCTTCCAGCCTCTTTTTCCTCGATTTTCAATTGTACGGACATTTGCGGTAATCGCCAACTCAGAGGCGATATTGCTCGCTAACGCCGCTGACTAAGCTCGAGAAAGGTGATGCTGGCCACGACGATGAGCATGCCGAAAAGTTGGGTGTAGGACAGCCTCTCGCCGAGGAAGTAAAAGGCCATGGCGGCGGTAGCGGGTGGCCCCAGGGTACTGATGACGGCAGCACGAGAGGCTCCAATGCGTCTCACTCCCTCGGCGACGCATACCAGAGGTAGGATAGTGGCGAACAACACTAACCCTAACATCAGTATCAAAGCGTCGGGGGGCATGGAAAACCAGCGGGTGGGGCCCTGCAACTGGTAGTGGAGGAAAAAAGCAAAGCCGGCAGCAGTCATGGCTATCGCGGTGAAGTTACCTGACCCAAGCCGCTGGGTCAGGGGAGCACTCAGCATAAAGTAGACAGCGATGGTAAAAGAGCAAAACAGTACCCATCCCACACCAAGCAGCTGCTGTTGGGTTAGGGACTGATCTGCTGCGCCAGTCACCAGTAACACCCCAAAACTTGTCAGTGCAACGCTCAACAGGGTGGCTGATGCAGGGCGCTCCCACGTCCAGAGTGCATTGAATACGATTACCAGTGCCGGATAGGAAAATAGCAGGGCTCTCTCCACATTTGCCTGAATAAGCGACAACGCATAAAAGTTAGCCAGAGCACCAATGTAGTAGCACAGTATCCCGGCAAACATCGCGCCGATTACGTCAGGCAGTGTCGGAGAGCGGAGAACGCCGTGGGCATGCATTTGGCTGTTGGGTTGGGCCGGGGAGCGGGGCCGGCCATGAAGTGCCAGCGCTACTATCCAGAAGCCGGGGATCGCCAACACTGAGCGGATGGCAGCGACGTCGTTGTGATTCAGTCCTTGCGCGTAGAGGCTTTTGGCGAAGAGGCCTTTTGATGCGAGAAATATGGCACCTGTTGCTACAAGTAAGGTCCCGAGGACGCCCCCGGCAGGCAGCTGTTTCATCCTCAGAATGTTGTGTTGGAAGGAGTCAACTCAGCGAGCACCTCATCTGTGGTTAGCACCCGGGCCCAAAGCCGCTTTAACATTGTCAGCGTAGCATCCTGCATTTCATCGCTGTCGGTGCCGGTACCATCAGCGACCACCACCACCCGGTATTGCAAATCACAGGCCTCCATAGAGGTCATCGCGACGCAGTTGTTTGTAGATACGCCAACGGTTACCACTGTATCAACACCGAGTGCACGCAAGGTGCTGTCGAGCGCGGTACTGCGGAAAGCGCCCTGAGTTGTTTTGTTGAGGACGATTTCCCCTGAGTTTGGCCGCAGGCCTTCAACGATTTCGTGCTCCGGCTGCCCCGCGATGTTATTAGTCGCCTTGATGATGGGCGCCATGTGGGGCGGTGCATCACTGGCATCGGGTGCGTTTGCGCCGTAGGTAATAAAAATCACCTTGCCTCCAGTCGACCTGAAGTGGGCGAGGAGTCGCTGAATATTGGGAACCAGCACCTGCTCGATGCGATCAAACCGGTAGCGCGCGCTGTCCGCCTCTCCCCGCTCAGCCAGAAGTTTGCCAAGGCCCATGTGCCTGTTCCCAGTGGCGTTTTGCATGTCGATAACGACCAGCGCCGTGCGGGCTGGATCGAGGGCAAAGGTTTGGCTGAAGCTGTTGACGAAACCGGGCTGTGTCATTGCCAAGACTCCTTGTAATGGCCCGCCATCTTAAGTCATATTGCAGGCACGCCCAACGGTGGAGACAACGTGATGGATAATTTTGAAAAAGCAGGTTACGGCCAGCGCGAGATCGGTTTTGGTGAGAGGCCGGCGCTCATTATGGTGGACTTCCAGTTGGGCTTCACCGATGGAGTCAGTCCAATAGGCAAAAGTCCGTTTATTCAGCGCGCGGTTGATAACACAGCAAAATTGCTGGGAGTCTGCAAGAGAAAGGGTATACCCGCCGCGGCGTGCCGGGTGTCCTGGGGCGGACCCGATGAAATGACCTATTGGAAAATTGACACGCTCTATGACGGCAGCTTCTATCACGGACATCGGTGTACGGAACTGGACCCACGTATTAGCGATGACTACGTATTCGAGTTTATAAAAACCGCGCCATCTATTTTTTATGAAACGCCTTTGAAGCCCTGGCTCGTCACTCACTGTATCGACACGACCATTATTACGGGTTGTACCACGTCAGGTTGCGTTCGTGCTTCCATAGTCGACAGCTTCTCGGCTGGATATCGAACTATCGTTCCTGAAGATTGCTGCGGTGATCAAGATATGGAGGCCCATGACAGTAACTTGCGGGATGTTGGGCGACGCTACGCGGACGTGACTAGCCTTGAGCAGGTGTTGGCCTATCTGGACAAACGCTAGGCGTAATTCCAGTCTCTCGAGACGCCAGCTGTTACTTCCCGTTACCATCCAGCATCTTAAAGCGCCACATCACATTACCCCATGATGCGCCATCAAAGCGTCATGCATTCCTAAAGGGAGAGATCTATGCCAACAGCGACAATCAACGGTCACGAGATGTACTACGAGGTACACGGGGAGGGGCCGCCTGCCATATACATCGGGGGGTGGGACACGTTCTGTCATGGTCGTCATCACTACCTTGCCCGAGGTATGACAGACAGCTATCAAACAGTGATCATCGATTATCGAGGCATAGGGGAATCAACAGACGATCTCTCAATGACGCCCTCGACCGAGCTGTTTGCTGATGACATCGCCGCGTTGCTGGATCATCTCAACATGAAGTCTGTGTACTTCGTTGGTCTTGTCGGTATGGGTGCCTGTATTGGGCAATGGGTCGCCCTCAAGCGGCCTGATCTGGTCCGGTGTATGGTGAATATGGGCTGTTGGACTTGGGCTGACCCTATGCTTGCAGATCAGCTTCGCGCCTTCGGTGATATGCACGAGCACGCCGGCTTTCTGGCATTCCAGTCGATGGTCGCGTCCTACTCCTTCAGACCGGATTACTATAACGCTTACCGCGACAAGCTCTTGGGTAGTGATGGTGTCTGGGGCAATCTCGAGGGGCGCCTGTCAGCCCATCTTCGCTTTATTCAGGCCTGTCTCGGCCATGATATCCGCCCCCACCTCGGCGATATCGCAGCTCCCACACTGGTCGTCCATGCGGGGCAGGATGTTATTACTGGCCCGAGAACAACCCTTCCGTTGGAACAGGGTTTGCCCAAGGGCGTCGGCGTGACCATGGATCAAGTGGCGCATGTCGTAGCGGGGAAGGAAGAAAAAATTGCCTTCTGCGACATCCTCTTTGACTTTCTTGGCCAGCACTGAGGGCTGGAGATTTTATCGTCAGGTATCAGATGACGCCGCTCGTCTTTAGCGCCTCCAGGTCTTCGATCGACAGCTCCTCACCGAGTATCGCCTCGTTGTCAGCACCCAATCCGTTGGCGCAGTTTGTGCTCAATCGGTGATTGTCCAGCTTGATGGGGTTGCTCAGCGCCTCGTAGTTCCCCACGGTGCGATGGCTGAGGATTTGGCGCATGCCGTTGCTGGCAACAAAGGGGTTGTCCAGCGCTTCTGGTAGGGTGTTGACCGGTGCAACGGGAATTTTGGTTTGAAGTAGATCAAACCAGTGAGCAGTCGTTTGCGTCGAGAGAATGGCGTCTAGTACCTCGGTCAGAACTGCGCGGTTAGCCGCGCGATCGCTCATGAGAAGAAACCGGGGGTCGGCTTTTAACTCGGGATGTCCGACCAGCTCTGCGAGCAGTTCCCAAAACTTCTGGGTCATGCACATCAGGAAAATCCAGCCGTCTGCGGTTTTAAACAGCTGCACAGGAGTGTTGTAAGGATGTGCTGATCGCGCCACACGATCCGTTTCAATACCGTGATTCATATACCAGGTGCCAGGGTAAGTCAGCTGGTGAAGAGCAACGTCGAATAAACTGACGTCGACATCGCGGCCTCCTTGACGGTCTCTGCCCAACAATGCTGACACACAGCCCAGTGCAGCAACCACGCCGGTCATAAAATCAATCATGGACAGACCAAATCGGGAGGGTGGCGACTCAGGCTCTCCTGTTAGACCAAGGAATCCACACTCTGCCTGCATCAGGTAGTCATATCCTGGCCAGTCTGCTCGATCGTTGTCTCGTCCATAAGCCGAAATATGAGTGCAAATAATGGTCGGCTTGATCTGTTTCAGGCTGTCGTAATCTAAGCCGAGTTTCGCTGGCTGGCTGCCTCTTAGGTTATTCCACACCACATCCGCGGTTTCGACCAGCTTCTCGAAAATCTCTCTGCCTTTGCTGTCCTTCAGATTCAAGGTGACGCTTTTTTTGGACAGGTTGAAGGCCTGAAAATAAGCGCTGTCATCGGCATCCAGCGTTATCGCACCAGATTGGCGTGACGGGTCGCCGCCAGTTGCCCTGTTTTCAATTTTGATGACCTCAGCCCCTAGTTCAGCGAGGTACATAGAGCCATAAGGTCCAGCCCCAAATTGCTCAATAGCAAGTACGCGGATTCCCGCTAACGGTTTGTCCATCACAATCTCCGCAGTTGTTCAGCTTGAAGCGCGAAAGTGCCTTGCGTGTTGATCGGCTTTGGTGCATCTTTCGGGTGGCAACAGTATCCTGCATCAAATGTCCGGTCAATTGTGCTAATCGCTCCAGTGAGGGGTACAGGCTCTCCAGAGTAGCCAACACGGGGCTTACAGACACCAAATGTAGGTATCTAAAAAAACCTAGCGTAAGGAGGCTAGTCATGACCTACCGTTTAGGCGTGGACGTTGGTGGCACTTTCACCGACCTGATTTTGGTAAACGAATCCAGCGGTGATATCCACACAGCGAAAGTCCCCAGTACACCCTCCGATTCCTCGATCGGCGTGATGAACGGAATAAGCCGAGTATGTGGTAATGCGGGTATCGACCCCAAGGAAATTACCCAGGTAATGCACGGCACGACTGTCGCCACCAACACGGTGCTGACCGGGTCCGGCGCCAAAGTTGGGCTGGTAACCACCAAAGGGTACAAACAGGTTTTGCAGATCGCACGGTCCTATGTGCCGGGAGGCTTGGGCGGTTGGGTGATTTACAACAAGAGTGCTCCACTGGCGCCTCTCGCCTGCACCATCGAGGCTGACGAGCGAATGGGGGCGGACGGCAAAGCGGTCCGAACACTTGATACCAAAGCGCTTAAGAAGGAGCTCGAGCGTTTAAAAGGCGAGAATATTGAGGCACTGACTGTCTCTCTGATCAATTCTTATGCCAACCCCGCCCATGAGAAAGCTGTGGAGCGAGTTGCCAAGCAAGTGCTCCCGGGTATTCCGATCTCCCTGTCCTCGACGGTTGTCCCCGAGATGCAGGAATATGAGCGCACCATCACCACCGTAGCCAATTCCTTTGTGCGTCCCAAGGTTGCGGAGTACGTGAAGAACCTTGAGAAAAAACTCAAGAAGAGTAACAAGGGCGTGCAGCTGAATATCCTTCGATCGGATGGGGGTATGGCGTCGGCGAAAGTCGCAGAATCCCTTCCGGTAAACCTGCTGATGAGCGGCCCTGCCGGGGGCGTATCGGGTGCTGTGTGGGTGGCCCGTCAGGCCGGTTTCGACAACCTCCTCACCTTCGACATGGGAGGTACTTCTACCGACGTGGCGCTGGTTCAGGATGGCAAAGCGCAATTGCGTCGTGAAACCACGGTCGGCGATGTCACGGTTCGTGCCTCGTCAGTGGATGTCCGAACGGTTGGGGCAGGAGGTGGCTCCATTGCCCACGTTCCCGAGTTAACAGGCGCGCTCAGGGTTGGCCCCGACAGCGCAGGAGCAGAGCCCGGGCCTGCTGCGTACAACAAAGGCGGTACGTTGCCAACGGTAACCGATGCCAATGTAGTGCTGGGTTATCTGCCTAGCGAGGTGAGGCTGGGTGGCGATATGGAAATTCGCAAAGACTTGGCTGAAAAGGCGATCAAGCCCGTGGCCAAGGCACTGGGTATTTCGGTGAAGAGAGCGGCCGCTGGAATCATCGATATCGTGAACGAAAATATGTACGGCGCCCTACGCTTGGTATCGGTGGAGCAGGGCTATGATCCGAGAGACTTTGCGTTGATCGGTTTTGGTGGTGCTGGCCCGCTGCACGCCAACGCTTTGGGCAAACTCATGAATAGCTGGCCGGTGATTATCCCTCCCGGTCCAGGCGTTCTCTGTGCCTACGGTGACGCCACAACTCGGGTGCGTGATGAAGCCTCTCGCACCTTCATCCGGCGTTTTGCTGATACCACCACAGACGAGCTTTTGAAAATCTATGGCAAGTTGGCGGATCAGGCGCTGAAAACCCTGCACAAGCAAGGAGTGCCGCCCAAAGAATGCACCGTGGCATGTCAGGCGGATATCCGATACCAGGGTCAGGGCCTGCAGCTGACTGTGGATTTTGATCTGAAGGCCCTAAAGAAAGGTGATCTGTCGGTTATCGGGGATCCCTTTGATGAAATGCACAAGCAGCTGTTTACCTTTGCTCTGGATTCAGACAAAGAGATAGTGAACCTACGGGCAGTGGCACAGGGTAGGAGCGCAGAGATCGAAGCCCGACGTTTGCCCAAGTCCGGTTCCCGCAACCCCGCAGCGGCAGCGGTCATAGGCAAGTCCACCGTCTTCATGGAGGGTAAGGACATGAAGGCAACGCTGTATCGGCGCGACAAACTCAAAGCGGGTAACAAGATAGAAGGGCCGGCGATTGTTCTAGAGATGGACTCCACGTCGGTGATCCTCTCTGGCCATACCGGCAACGTCGACCAGTTCGGCAACATACTCATCGCACCATCTGCGTGATAGGGGAGATAGAAGATGCCAGCAACGATTGTTGAAACCAACACCAAGAAATTTAAGCGTAAGGACATCGATCCCATTACCCTAGACATCATCGAGAATGCGATGATGAACGCCCGTTACGAGATGGATGCGGTGTTGTTCCGCACAGCCATGTCGCCGGGTATTCGCGAGCAGCATGATGAATTCCCGATGATCGCCAACCTCGAAGGTAAGATGGTCGTGGGGCAGTTCGGTAGCTTTATTCACGGCTTCAAGGAAGCCTACGATGGCACCATCGAAGAGGGCGATCTGTTCCTGACCACCGATCCCTACGCCTGTAACGGGGCAATCAGTCACATCAATGACTGGCTCCTGCTGAGGCCCATCTTCAAAGATGGGCGGCTCATTGCCTACGCAGCCATGTTTGGTCACATGACCGATGTGGGTGGCAAGGTGCCAGGTAGCTTGCCCACCGATGCCCGCGAGATTTTCGAAGAGGGTATTCGCATCCCCCCAACCAAGATTTACAAGAACGATGAGCTGCAAACAGATTTACTGGAACTCATCTTGCACAACTGCCGCATGCCCAATTGGAACCGAAGCGATTTCAATGCGTTGGTCGCAGCAATCCGGACTGCCGAGAAGCGGGTAATCGAAATGTCCGAGCGTTTCGGAGACGACACTTTTTACTCCGCGCTCGATGAACTGCTTGATCGCAACAAGCGCGCGATGAGGAAGCTCATCAAAAATACGGTACCCGAGAAGAAGCAGTACTTCGAAGACTATATCTGTGACGATGGTCTTGGTATGGGCCCTTATAAAATCAAATGCGCTATGTGGCGTGAGAAGGACAAAGTCATCTTTGATTTTGAAGGCACGGATCCCCAGTCGATCAGTTCGATCAATTTTTATCTTAATGAAGAGATGTTCAAGATGTTCTGCGGGGTTTACATGATCATGGTGTTCGACCCTCAGATCATGTTCAACGACGGCTTCTATGACTTAATGGAAGTTCGTATTCCTCACGGAACGCTTCTTAAACCCCGAGAACCCGCGGCGCTTTCCTGCCGGACTCACGCGCTTGGACGTATTTTTGACGTTCTTGGCGGCCTACTGGGTCAGGGCGACCCCGACTTCCTCGCGGGAGCAGGTTTTTCCGACAGTCCTCACTTTATGTATTCGGGGTACGACAAGGACGGGGAGTGGTATCAACTTTACTCCATTGGCTTTGGCGGCATTCCCGGCAAGCCATCGGGGGATGGCCCCGACGGTCACTCCCTGTGGCCAAGCTTTACCAACGTACCCAACGAATTCCTGGAGAGTTACTTCCCACTCCGCATCGAGACCTACGAGACCATCATCGACAGCGGCGGTGCGGGTTACAACCGGGGTGGTAATGGTCTTCGCATGGGTTATTGCTTCCTCGAGCCAGGCACCATATCAATTCATGATGACCGCTGGTTAACCTATCCTTGGGGGGTGAACGGTGGTGAACCGGGTCGACGGTCTGAGAAGATTCTGGTGCGTACCGACGGTTCTGAGGAGCGCCTGCCCAGTAAGTGTGACCGGATTGAGGTGGGATCGGGTGACATTCTGTATTTCAACACCTGGGGCGGTGGCGGCTGTGGCGATCCCCTCAAGCGTGAGACCGAGCGGGTCGAGTTCGACGTCAGGGCCGGACTCGTTTCGGTCGAGGGAGCAAAGCGCTACGGCGTTGTGATGAATGATGACCTCACCGTCAATGCCAAGCGCACGCAAAACCTGCGCGCGAAAATGGCCAAAAAGCGCGGTAAGGTCCCGATGTTTGACCGCGGTGGCGATATTGCGACTCTGAAAAAGCAGTGCCTCAAGGAGACGGGACTTGAGCCGCCTCGACAGCCCGAATTTCAAACCTGGGCGCTCAAAGCGCTTGAAGGAGGCGCTGGCAAGGGCGGTAGCGTGAAGGTCAAACGTAGCGCTCCGAAGAAAAAGCGCGTGGCGGCCAAATCAAAATCGCCTGCTAAAGCAAAAGTGAGTTCAAAAAAGAGGACGGCGTGAGTCAATAAAGACACGCAAAAAAAAGCCGGGGATAACCCCGGCTTTTTTATTTCTTCGCACTTTAGAAGTTAATTTCCACTTCAACGCCGCTCATTCGCACCTGGCCGGGGTGCACAAAGGCGCCTCCAAATTCCGGAGCCATGATTACCTCTGCAACATACTCCTCATCAAAGACATTGCGGGAGTACGCGGTAACTCGCCAGTTGTCCGAGCCAATACCAAGCCTAACATTGGTGATGCCATAGTCGTTTACTTTTGTTTGGCTGAACTCACCGCAGACTCCATCCAGCGCCGATCCGTCACTACATGGGCCACCGCCGAATAGTGTCGCCGGCACAATGTCATCCTGCACAACGTGATACCAAGTCTCGCCCTGGTGCGCATATTCGACACGGGCTATCAACTCAAGGTTACCTATGGGTTGCGTCCACTGAAGACCCACATTCGCGGTAAATTCTGCGTTATTTGGCACCTCATTGCCTGCGGTGTATGGCCGAATGCTGTTTTTATCGATTTCCCCGTCCACCGAGCTGTAGCCGGCATCAATTCGCAGGTTATCCGTAATTGCCCATGCACCACTCAACTCGAAGCCTTGCAGTGTTACCTCATCGATGTTTTCAACAGTGCGTAGCAAGCCGAAGGGACCGACGAAAAATTCGAAAAACTGCATATCGTCGACCTCGGTGTAGAAGGCCGCACCATTTATGTTTAGGCGGTTATCCAAGAGCGACGTTCTAAAACCGACCTCGAAGGCGCTTGACGTCTCTTTATCGTAAATCTCGGGTGGAGCTACCAAAGCCGCGCCTGCGTCAACGATAAACGCTTGTACCGTCTCTGTGCCGCCCAGGTTGTTGAATCCACCCGTCTTAAATCCAACGCCCCAACTCCCAAACAGCGTTGTATTACTTGTCATATCCCAAGTCAGACTGACTTTTGGCTGCCATTCGGAAAAAGTAGCGCTTCGGCTACCAATAGAGTCCCTAACCTCCCAGGTATCAAAGCTGGTGATGAATGCAGGGTTCCACGGCGTGCCGTTAAGTGGCTGGCCGTTCAGGGTGCAGCGACCTGCGCAATAGTCTATGTTTGTGGACAGGAACCCGTCAGCTGGGGAGGGCACTTGGTTGGTAACGTCCCTTTCTTCCCTGTCGTAGCGAAGTGCTACCGATAGTTCCATCCTGTCAGTTAAATCGTAGTTGATAGAACCAAAGCCAGCCCAAACGGTGGTCCCGAAGTCATCCAGCACCAAAGCATCGGTGTATTGGTTCACGAAAGATAGGGGGAAGTTCTGAGTACCGTCGTCCCGAAGTTGGGCGACTCCCACTGTGCGATCAATGTCAAGGAAGTAAGCGCCGACCTGCCAACGTAATCTTTGATCACTACTAGATGTAAGCTGGAGCTGAAATGAAAGGTCTTCCTGATTACGCTCTTGGTATTGATAGCCGTCACAGGTAGTGGGGCTGTAAGGCGGTAACACATTATCAACGCCAAGCTGCCCGGAACCAAAGTTAAAGCCAGGCGCTTGAAGTGGCACGGGCGGGGCAAACCCCGGATAGCCTTCTCGAGATGAGTCTGGAGTAAAACCAGGAAGTGCTTGTAGAGAAGAAATGCAGGCACTGTCACCTCCGTAGAAGCCGAAGGCCCCCGAAGTTCCATCAGCAACAAAATACTGCTCCACGTCGCTATACAATGCCCACGCGGTTAGAGTCCCCACGTCCATCTCGTAATCGGCTTTGATTGAAAACTCGAGGGTCTCCTGCTCGTTGTAAGGACGCATGTTCGGGCTGAAAACGAAATCATGGCTGTTAACATCTTGGTAGAAGGATTCGTAGCCCGGTGTGGTTGCGAGACAGAACACATCGCACCCTGCGCCAAACAAGTTGACAAAAGTAGGGATCTCAAACGCAGCGTTAAAAGCGATGGATGCTCCTTCAGCCTCTGCGTAACGAAGCTTTGTATCAATACTCAGGTCATCTGATGGATCAAAAACCAATCGACCGCTGACGCCATAGTTCTCGGAGTCGTTGACAACATCGGCACCAAGATAGTCGTTGGTAAGGAATCCATCGGTGGATCGGTAGTCTACGGTCAGACGACCCGCGACGTTGTCACCAAGAGGTCCGGCGAGCGACACCATACCAGTCGCTGTGCTGTATTCTCCATAGCTGCCGCGGATAAGTGCTTCAAACTCGTCCGTGGGGCGCTTTGTTGACATGATGACAGCGCCAGCCGCCGCCGATCGGCCGTAGAGGGCCCCTTGAGGACCTTTCAAGACTTCAATTTGTGCAAGGTCCGGGTACTCCCGGTTAAAAGCGGATGGGTTTGTGTAAAGAATACCGTCGACGATAAAAGCAAAATTTGTCTCTCCATCTCGGGCACCATTGATACCTCGAATAGAGAGTTGGGTGTCGCCGACTTCCACAGTGTTGACTAAAGTGACCCCAGGGGTCATGTAGACAAAATCTTCTGCCCTTTGAATACCGCCTTCGCGAATCTGATTCTCAGTAAACGCGGTTACAGTGGCTGGCACGTCCTGGAGGGATTCGCTGCGGGCTCGAGCGGTCACCACGACCTCTTCGAGCTGGGCGCTCACCTGCGATGGGGCGAGGGCGGTGCCGCCGACACCGGCTAAGGCAGCAATCACAGCGGGTAGAACCTTTT
>Ga0255776_10005273_pt1 | contig 13472 bp, 8 predicted proteins | sample 071ome_19_FD_179974 | JGI IMG/M metagenome (GOLD analysis project Ga0255776, IMG submission 179974) | Coastal salt marsh microbial communities from the Groves Creek Marsh, Skidaway Island, Georgia - 071413AT metaG (version 2) | ecosystem: Environmental > Aquatic > Marine > Intertidal zone > Salt...
TGCGCCGGACAGACGAAGCGATCGCCGCCTATGAAGCCGTGCTTGCGCGCGTGCCCGGTGATGTGGAGGCGCGGGCCAACCTTGCGGACCTCGCGGAGCGTACGAACGATCTCGAGCATGCACGCGCGCTGATTGACCGGGTACTGGAAGCCGCACCGGGCCATCCGTTTGCGAACCGGGTAGCCGCAACGCTTTCGCGGCGGCGCGGCGATGCCGCAGCAGGTATTGCGCGGCTGGAGCCGGTTGCGGACGCCGCCGTCAGCCCGAGCATTCGTCAAGGCATCCGGTTCGAGCTTGGCCGCTTGCATGACCGCGAAGGCGATGCGGCGAAAGCGTTCGTGCATTTTGCCGAGGCGAACAGGATTCAGGCCGAAAGACCCGCCGCGCGCCGGTTCGAACCGGCGAACTATCGCCGTGACATTGCCGACATGCGTGCGGCCCTGTCGTCGGAATGGGTGGCGCAGTGGACGCCGCCGCTGGAAGATGCCGGCGATGCACCGGTGTTCCTGGTGGGTTTCCCTCGCTCGGGCACGACGCTGCTCGACCAGATCCTCGACAGCCATCCCGGCATTCAGGTGGCCGAGGAAAAGCCAATGATGGAGGATCTCAAGCGTATGGTCGCGGAGCGGGGCGGCTATCCGGCGGCCATGGCGTCACTGGGCGCGGACGATCTTCGCGCGCTGCGTGCGCGCTACTGGTCGCGTGCCGGTGATTTCGTGCCGCGAGAGGAGGGCACGCTGTTCGTCGATAAGCTGCCGCTTAACCTGGAAAAGGCGGCGCTGATCCATCGCGTGTTTCCTGACGCGCGTTTCATCCTGGCGCTGCGTCATCCCGCCGACTGCGTGCTGAGCTGTTTCATGCAGGCCTTCCGGCCGAACATCGCCATGAACAACTTCCACACCGTAGAGGATGCCGCGCGCCTTTACGATCAGGTCTTCTCCCTGTGGGAGGAGAGCCGGGCGGTGCTGCCATTGGACGTGCACGTCTCGCGCTACGAGGACCTCGTGGCAGATTTCCGGACACAGTTGGAAGGGCTGCTCGGGTTCCTGGGTTTACCGTGGGACGATGCGGTCCTCGATTATGCCGCAAACGCCCAGCGGCGCGGCCAGATCAACACGCCCAGCTACAACCAGGTGACCGAGCCGATCTACACCCGCGCCCGTGGCCGATGGACCAAATACCGGGAGGAGATGGCCGGGGCGCTGGACATTCTGCAGCCCTGGATCGAGCGGTACGGTTACGACACCTTCGAGTCCTTGTAGGTCTTTAAAACCGCCGCGTTTGCACTAAATAACAATCAGGCACTGTTATTTAGACGGAAGGACATGGCGCAAGATCCGTACAAGGTTCTGGGCGTGGAAAAGGGCGCGTCGGCGGACGATATCCGCAAGGCGTACCGCAAGCTTGCCAAGGAGAACCATCCCGACCTGAAGCCCGGCGACAAGAATGCCGAGGAGCGCTTCAAGGAGGTGCAGGCCGCCTACGATATCGTGGGCGACGCGGACAAGCGTGCGCGCTTCGACCGGGGCGAGATCGACGCGGACGGCAACGAGCGCGCGGAGCAGCCATTCTACCGCCACTACGCCGATGCGGGTGCCGACCATCCCTATCATTCCGCCGAGGGCTACGAGGACTTCGCAGACATGGGCGATATCTTCTCCGACCTGTTCGGCCATGCACGTCAGCCCGGCGGTGGCGGCGGTCATGGCAGCGGCGCGCGCACGATGCGCATGCGCGGCAGCGATGTGCGCTACGCCTATGAGGTGGAATTCCTCGACGCGGCACGGGGCGCCAAGCAGCGCATCACCATGCCGGACGGGCGCGATCTCGACCTGTCGATCCCGGCGGGTCTGCGCGACGGCCAGATGCTGCGCCTGAAAGGCAAGGGCATGCCCGGGCTGAACGGCGGCCCGGCGGGCGACGCGTTCGTCACCGTCCATGTGAAGCCGCACAAGCTGTTCCGACGTGAGGGCAACGACATCCATGTCGAGCTGCCCGTCGCACTGCACGAGGCCGTGCTGGGCGGCAAGGTGCGCGTACCGACCATCGACGGGCCTGTGACCATGACCGTGAAGCCCAGGGCCAACACCGGCGACCGGCTGCGGCTGCGCGGCAAGGGCGTGGCGGCCGGCAAGGGCGGCAAGCGCGGCGATCAGCACGTCACCCTGAAGGTTGTTCTGCCCGAGGCGCCCGATGAGGAACTGACGGCGTTCCTGACCGGCTGGGCCAAGGATCACGGCTACGATCCCCGCGCCGGGCTGGAGGGCTGACCATGCGCGAGGCGGACCTTCTGAAATTGATCTCCGGCCTTCGCCGGGCCGAATTGCGGCGCTGGGTGGAATACGGCTGGGTCGTGCCCGAGCGGCGCGGCGGGGATTACTGGTTCCGCGAAATCGACGTGGCCCGCGTGCGGCTCGTCGGCCAGATTCGCCGCGACATGTCGGTGAGCGAGGACAACGTGGCGACCGTGCTTTCGCTGGTGGATCAGGTGTATGGTTTGCGCAATGAACTCCGGCGTCTGGCGCGGGCCGTGGAGGCTCAGCCCGAAGGCGTCCGGAAGTCGATTGCGGAGCGGTTGCACACGGAACGCTGACTCCCTCCGCGCATGCGGAGGAAGACGTGGTCCACAAGATCGGCACATTCGATCCGGCGGCATATGCGCCGCACCCCAAGTACGCGTTCCATGCGGACGGCCTGAACTGGGCGCCCTTCGTCGAGCACAGCGACGACACGGTCCATGTGTCCTACGGCATGATGGAACTCGCGCCCGGCGGCGCGAGCGAGGTGACGGTCCAGGCCCATGAGACGGGCCTCTATGTGACCGACGGCGAGGTCGAAATCCTGCGTGATGGGGTGGCACACCGGCTCGGGGCGGGTGACTTCATGCTGATCCCGACCGGCATTTCCCACGCCTATCGCAACACCTCGTCCGCGTCAGTGCACTGGGTCGAGATGTGCGCGCCCCAGCCCAAGGCCCCCGATGGCTGGCAGGACACCTGGTTCTCCGGCGCGGCCAATTGGCCGGACGATGTCCGCCCGGTCGATCCGCGCGACCGGCGCGCGCCGATGCTGGGCCATTACGACTATTCGCAGCATCTGGACCCCGCAGATGTGCTGCCGGACCTGCGCGGGTTTTCGCTGTGCATGCTGATGGACCCGGCCTTTGGTGCGGTGCATTTCAACATGTTCGTTGTGAGTTTCCCGGATGGTGGCATCTGCAACCATCACGACCACCCGTTCGAGGAGGCGTATTTCATCCTGGGCGGAGAGGTCGATATCGTCTTCGACGGTCAGGAGTACACGTTGCGGGAAGGTGACTTCGCCTGGACCGGCGTCGGCGCATCTCACGCCTTTTTCCCGAAGCAAGGGCAGCCGGTACACTGGCTGGAGATTCAGGCGCCGCAGCCCCCCGTGCGTGACGGTGTTCGCTTTTACAGCCCGTGGGATTACATGACGGATGTTCTGAAGTTTTGATCCGCGACCGGGCTTGAGATTCGACCGCCAACTCGCCGACAATCCGGCCAACAATTTGCGTAAACCCGAACACGAGGGACGTCCATGTCCGACAACGCCACGCTTTCCATTCGCCTGAACGAGAACGACAACGTTGTTGTCGCGCGCGCCGAGATTCTGCCCGGCACGTCCATTCCGGGCGAAAATGTCCAGACCACCGCCGCCATTCCGCGTGGCCACAAGATCGCGACCCGCGCGATTCCCAAGGGCGAGACGGTCACCAAGTACGACCAGATCATCGGCTTCGCGATGGAAGACATTGCACCGGGCGATCATATCCACACGCACAATTGCGAATTCCGGATGGTGGACCGCGATTACCAGTTCGCGACAGACCTGCGTGAGACGAAAATGGTGCCGGAAGCCGAGCGCCGGACCTTCGAAGGCTATGTCCGCAAGAACGGATCGGTCGGTACGCGCAACTACATCGGCATCCTGACCTCGGTGAACTGTTCGGCGACTGTCGCCAAGTACATCGCAGATTCCTTTAACAGCACAGGCAAGCTGGCCGACTATCCGAACATCGATGGCGTGTCGGCCTTTGTCCATGCGACGGGTTGCGGGATGGCCGATTCCGGTGACGGCTACGCGAACCTGCAGCGCACCCTGTGGGGCTATGCCCGCCACCCGAACTTCGCGGGTGTGCTGATCGTCGGGCTGGGTTGCGAGGTGAACCAGATCCCGTTCCTGCTGGACGCCTATGGGCTGGAACTCAACGACACCTTCCAGACCATGACGATCCAGGAATCGGGCGGCACCCGCAAAACGGTCGATGAGGCCATCGAGCGCATCTCGGGAATGCTGGAGCCGGCCAACGCCGCGACACGTTCGACGGTGCCGGCGAGTGAGCTGACCGTCGCGCTCCAGTGCGGCGGTTCCGACGCCTATTCCGGGATCACGGCCAACCCGGCGCTGGGCAACGCGGTGGACCGCCTCGTGGCGAATGGCGGCACCGGCATCCTGGCGGAGACACCGGAGATTTACGGCGCCGAGCATTTGCTGACGCGCAGGGCGATCAACGCCGAGGTCGGCCAGAAGCTGGTGGATCGTATCAAGTGGTGGGAGGACTACACCGCGCGCAACCACGGCTCGATGGACAACAACCCCTCGCCGGGCAACAAGGCGGGCGGCCTGACCACCATCCTTGAGAAGTCGCTGGGCGCGGCGGCCAAGGGCGGTACAACCAACCTGACCGGCGTGTACAAATATGCCGAACCGGTCGATACGAAAGGCTTCGTGTTCATGGATTCGCCGGGCTTCGATCCGGCCTCCATCACCGGCGAAGTGGCCTCGGGCGCGAACCTGGTCTGCTTCACCACGGGCCGCGGCTCGGTCTATGGCTGCAAGCCCGCACCCTCGATCAAGCTGGCGACCAACACGCCGATGTACGAGAAGATGTCCGAGGACATGGACATCAACGCCGGCAAGATCGCCGACGGCGATGCCACCATTCAGGATGTGGGCGCGGAAATCTTCGACTACATGCTCGACGTGGCGAGCGGCAAGAAGTCGAAGTCCGAGGAGCTGGGCTTCGGCGACAACGAGTTCATTCCGTGGCAGGTCGGTGCGGTGATGTAGCCAAAGCCGCAATTGAAAGGCACTCATGCTTCGACAGGCTCAGCATGAGGCGTAACTTTGGACCTCATCCTGAGCCTGACGAAGGATGAGTTTGGATAGATGAATTCGTTTGATCTGACTGGGCGCGTTGCGCTGGTCACCGGCGGCAGCCGGGGGATTGGCGCCGCGATCGCCCTGACTCTGGCCGAACACGGTGCTGCCGTGGGGGTGAATTTCGTCTCCAATGAGGAAGCCGCGCTCAGGACCGTGGCCGCCATCGAGGAGCGGGGCGGCAGGGCCATCCCGGTGCGCGGTGATGTCTCCGACAAGGATGCGGTGGCGCGCTTTACCGGGGCGGTGAGCGAGCATTTCGGCCCCATCGATATTCTTGTCGCGAACGCCGGGGTCGGGAAGACCCTGGAGATCGAGGAGACGACCGAAGAGGATTTCACCGGTCTCCTGCACAACAACCTGACATCGGCATTTCTGTGTTCGCAGGCGGTCGTGCCCGGAATGCGTGCGCGCAAATGGGGGCGGCTGATCTATGTGAGTTCCGGTGCGGCCTATAACGGCGGCCGGGTGGGGCTGCACTATTCGGCGGCCAAGGGCGGCATGGAAGGGCTCGCACGCGCCTATGCGCGCCGCCTGATGGCGGAGGGGGTCACCGCCAATTGCGTCGCGCCGATCCGGATCGAGACCGACATGATCGCGTCGGTGAGCGCGGACGAACTCGGGCCGCCGCCGCCGATCGGCCGTGCGGGCCATGTCGATGAGGTCGCGAGCGCGGTGCTGATGCTGGCGACCAACGCCTACATGACGGGTCAGACCGTCCACATGAACGGCGGTATCTACTTCAACTGAGGCTCAGCGCGCGTAGTGCGACTCGTTGCGGTGAGGTTGCAGCAGGACCTTGCCGATGATCGCGTTGGCGTCGAGCATCTCATGTGCCTCGCGCGCCATCTCCAGCGGCAGTTCGGCATGGATGACAGGGTCGATGTGGCCCCGAGCAGCCATGTCCATCAGCAGCGCCATGTCCGCACCGGTGATGTCGGGATACGCGTCATAGGCGTGGATCGAGAAGAGGCGGACTGCCGGGCTGCGGGCCCAGCGGCCGGCCTGTGCCTGGAAGACATCGCTCCCGGGCAGCCCGTCGATCATGCCGTACAGCACCAGCATGCCGACCGGCGCCAGCAGGTCGAGATGATCGGTGAAGCCGTCTCCGCCGACCGGATCGACGACGAGATCGACCCCCCGTCCGCCGGTGATCTCCTGGATGCGCGCGTGCGCATCTTCCCGGCTGGTGTCGATGACATGGTCAGCGCCCTGGCCGGATGCAAATGCGGCTTTCGCGCGGCTGCGCACCAGCGCGACGGTTTCCATGCCGGCCGCGTTCGCAAGCTGGAGGAGGGCGCTGCCAACGCCCCCGGCCGCGCCGACGATCGCTATCGTGTCGCCGGCGCGCACCCGTGCAGCTGCATGCAGGATCCGGTAGGCCACCCGGTAGTTCATCAGACAGCCGGCGATGGCAAGATCGAAGCCGGACGGGCAGGGGAACGCCCACCGGGCATCGATGGCGAGATATTCCGCGTAACAGTTTCGCTCCGGCACAGCCGAGACGACCACGGGATCGCCCTCCCGCAACGCCGTGACACCGGCGCCGGTGGCGGCAACAGTTCCGCTCATCTCGATGCCGGGAATGGCCGGCAGCGGCGGCATCCACGGATATCGCCCTGTGCGCACCAGCTGGTCGGCAATCCCGATCCCGATGGAGTGCGCCTTGACCAGTACCTGGCCCGGGCCGGCCTCGGGCGCCGGAACCTCATCCAGCCGAAGTACGTCGGGGCCACCGGTTTCGTGGATTCGGATCGCGCGCATGATGTGGTTTTCCGCGTTGTGCCGGAACCTGGCGGCCGGTCTAGTCGTCGTCGAGTTCGTCCGGGCGGACGAAGTGCTTCAGCTTTCCGCCTTCCGCCGACATGGTGCGCCAGGTTTCTCCGTTCAGTTCGATCACGGCAAGTCCTGCTGTCGGAAAGCCGAGTTGTAGATCCGCCAGGGCGGCCTTCATCGAACCGGGGCCTGCCATCAAGCGGCACAGTGTTTCCAGACCGGGGTTGTGAGCGATCACCAGCGCGGTCCCGGTCCCGGGCGCGATGCGTTCGATATGCGCGAGAAGGGTTCCGGGGGAGGCGAGGTAGAGGTCCTGCAGGACATCTGCCTTCGGACCCGCCGGCAGTATCTCTTGGACAATGTCCCAGGTCTGCGAGGTGCGCTTCGCGGATGAAACCAGCACCGTGTCGGGTACCAGATCGTTGGCGATCAGCCATTGCGCGACCGTCTTGCCGGCGCGCCGGCCGCTCGGGTTCAGCGGCCGATCGAAATCGGTCAGCTTTTCCTCGTCCCAGTCGGCTTTTCCGTGCCGCATCAGGAGCAGTCGTTTCATCGGGATTCCTGTGTCGCCCGGTTGAACTCATCGACAAGACGTTGCATGTCGCGCTCTCTCTTCGCAAGCTTGCGGCCAGGAAGCTTCGCGGACGCAAAAAAATTGGTGCAATGCGAGATCGACCGTTGACTCGCACCCGGCTCTGCCTATATCAGAGCGCACCGGTCGCGGACGTGGAAGAGTCTCCGGACAACCGCAGACGGATCGGGTCAGGGAAGTGCGAAAAACTTTCCGGATAAGTCGAAAAAGCGTTTGACTTGCCCGGTCCGTGGTCGTACAACCCGCCTCCGCCGCCCAGACGGGCCTTCGGTCCCTTGGGGCGGCTCTGCAAAATGCCGAATAAATTCGCTCCCTTCCAAGGAGCGAGCCAGGCAGTTGCGCTGTTGGACATTGTGAATACCTGAAGAAGGGATGCGCAGGCGGCGGTGCGTGTATCAAACACGTCCGCTTAGCATTGCGCATTCTTGGAATGTAACGAGGTACATTTGATGTACCTCGCTTGTGCTAAGTAGACGCTTCTAGTCGACCCGTCCGAGGGACTTCGGTCCTGAAGATCGGGGAGGTCAACTTGAGAGTTTGATCCTGGCTCAGAGCGAACGCTGGCGGCAGGCTTAACACATGCAAGTCGAAGGTGAAGCAGGACTTCGGTCCTGCGGAAACTGGCGGACGGGTGAGTAACGCGTAGGGATGTGCCTATGAGTACGGAATAACTATTGGAAACGATAGCTAATACCGTATACGCCCCAAGGGGGAAAGCTCCGGCGCTCATAGAGCAACCTGCGTCCGATTAGCTTGTTGGTGAGGTAACGGCTCACCAAGGCGACGATCGGTAGCTGGTCTGAGAGGATGGTCAGCCACACTGGGACTGAGACACGGCCCAGACTCCTACGGGAGGCAGCAGTGGGGAATATTGGACAATGGGGGCAACCCTGATCCAGCCATGCCGCGTGAGTGAAGAAGGCCCTAGGGTTGTAAAGCTCTTTCAGCAGGGAAGATGATGACGGTACCTGCAGAAGAAGCCCCGGCTAACTCCGTGCCAGCAGCCGCGGTAATACGGAGGGGGCTAGCGTTGCTCGGAATTACTGGGCGTAAAGAGCACGTAGGCGGATAGTCAAGTCAGGCGTGAAAGCCCCGGGCTCAACCCGGGAACTGCGCTTGATACTGATTGTCTTGAGTCCGAGAGAGGGTGGTGGAATTCCCAGTGTAGAGGTGAAATTCGTAGATATTGGGAAGAACACCAGTGGCGAAGGCGGCCACCTGGCTCGGTACTGACGCTGAGGTGCGAAAGCGTGGGGAGCAAACAGGATTAGATACCCTGGTAGTCCACGCCGTAAACGATGTGCGCTAGACGTCGGGCAGCTTGCTGTTCGGTGTCGCAGCTAACGCATTAAGCGCACCGCCTGGGGAGTACGGTCGCAAGATTAAAACTCAAAGGAATTGACGGGGGCCCGCACAAGCGGTGGAGCATGTGGTTTAATTCGATGCAACGCGCAGAACCTTACCAGCCCTTGACATCCCGGTCGCGGTTTCCAGAGATGGATTCCTTCAGTTCGGCTGGACCGGTGACAGGTGCTGCATGGCTGTCGTCAGCTCGTGTCGTGAGATGTTGGGTTAAGTCCCGCAACGAGCGCAACCCTCATCCTTAGTTGCCAGCGGTTCGGCCGGGCACTCTAAGGAAACTGCCGGTGACAAGCCGGAGGAAGGCGAGGATGACGTCAAGTCCTCATGGCCCTTATGGGCTGGGCTACACACGTGCTACAATGGCAGTGACAATGGGAAGCAAGACCGCGAGGTGGAGCTAATCCCAAAAAGCTGTCTCAGTTCGGATTGTACTCTGCAACTCGAGTGCATGAAGTTGGAATCGCTAGTAATCGCGGATCAGCATGCCGCGGTGAATACGTTCTCGGGCCTTGTACACACCGCCCGTCACACCATGGGAGTTGGTTTTACCCGAAGCCGGTGCGCTAACCGCAAGGAGGCAGCCGTCCACGGTAAGGTCAGCGACTGGGGTGAAGTCGTAACAAGGTAGCCGTAGGGGAACCTGCGGCTGGATCACCTCCTTTCTAAGGAAGATCATGAATGGTTCGCCATTCACGATCGACTTGGACAACAAATCGCGTGCCGCCGCCGGCGCATCCCTTCTGTCATCCGTTCGATGAGCAGGAAGACCGGGCTTTCCGGGCCTGTAGCTCAGTTGGTTAGAGCGCGCGCTTGATAAGCGTGAGGTCGGAAGTTCAAGTCTTCCCAGGCCCACCAAGCTTTTCGGTTTGGGGCTGTAGCTCAGTTGGGAGAGCGCCTGCTTTGCAAGCAGGAGGTCGTCGGTTCGATCCCGTCCAGCTCCACCAGTTATTCAACGGAGCCCGGGTTTCCGGTGCGTTTTCCGATCGGGATGACAGAAATCAGGTATTCGTCCGGCCTCTTGCCGGGCGTCGTTGTTGGACATCGTGAATAGGTTGCATAATCCTGACCCCGTACGGGGCACGCATTCGTGTGTGTGCCGTACGGAGCCAAAAAGCTGAGAAAAGTCGGAGCAAGAGCGTTAACGGGACTTGTCCCTGTACGCGACGGCTTCGCAATCAAGCGCAAAAGGGCATCTGGTGGATGCCTTGGCACTGAGAGGCGATGAAGGACGTGACACACTGCGATAAGTCGTGGGGAGCCGTGAGTAGGCGTTGATCCGCGAATTTCCGAATGGGGAAACCCGGCCCATTGGGTCATCCCTTACTGAATACATAGGTAAGGGAAGCGAACCCGGCGAACTGAAACATCTAAGTAGCCGGAGGAAAGGACATCAACCGAGACTCCCTTAGTAGCGGCGAGCGAACGGGGACCAGGCCAGTGGCCTGTGTGTAAGAACGAGAACCGTCTGGAAAGTCGGGCCATAGTGGGTGATAGCCCCGTATCGGTAGAAAGCACACAGGTCCTTGAGTAAGGCGGGACACGTGAAATCCTGTTTGAACGTGGGGGGACCACCCTCCAAGCCTAAGTACTCCTCAGTGACCGATAGTGAACAAGTACCGTGAGGGAAAGGTGAAAAGCACCCCGATAAGGGGAGTGAAACAGTTCCTGAAACCGGATGCCTACAAGCAGTAGGAGCCTCCTTGTGGGGTGACTGCGTACCTTTTGTATAATGGGTCAGCGACTTAGTCTGTACAGCAAGCTTAAGCCGGTAGGTGTAGGCGTAGCGAAAGCGAGTCTTAATAGGGCGATTTAGTTGTACGGATTAGACCCGAAGCGAGGTGATCTAGCCATGAGCAGGTTGAAGGTGGGGTAATACCCACTGGAGGACCGAACCCACGTCTGTTGAAAAAGACGGGGATGACTTGTGGTTAGGGGTGAAAGGCCAATCAAACCTCGAAATAGCTGGTTCTCCGCGAAATCTATTTAGGTAGAGCGTCATGTTTTACCGCCGGGGGTAGAGCACTGGATGGGCTAGGGGGCCGCGAGGCTTACCAAACCTAACCAAACTCCGAATACCGGTGAGTGCAATCATGGCAGACAGACTACGGGGGCTAAGCTCCGTGGTCGAAAGGGAAACAGCCCAGACCGCCAGCTAAGGTCCCGAAGTGATAGTTAAGTGGGAAAGGATGTGGGAAGGCCAAGACAGCCAGGAGGTTGGCTTAGAAGCAGCCATCCTTTAAAGAAAGCGTAACAGCTCACTGGTCTAAACAAGCCGTCCTGCGCCGAAGATGTACCGGGGCTCAAACTATCCACCGAAGCTGCGGGTGTATGATTTCTTCGGATTTCATACGCGGTAGCGGAGCGTTCCGTAAGCCTGCGAAGGTGTCTCGCGAGAGATGCTGGAGGTATCGGAAGTGCGAATGCTGACATGAGTAGCGACAAAGAGTGTGAGAAACACTCTCGCCGAAAGTCCAAGGGTTCCTGCGCAAGGCTAATCCGCGCAGGGTGAGCCGGCCCCTAAGCCGAGGCCGAAAGGCGTAGGCGATGGGAACCTGGTTAATATTCCAGGGCCTGTTGGAAGTGACGAATGCTGTAAGCGGTCAGTCCTTATTGGATTGGTTTGGCCGTGAAGGCGTTCCAGGAAATAGCTCCAACGTATAGACCGTACCCTAAACCGACACAGGTGGACTGGTAGAGTATACCAAGGCGCTTGAGAGAACGATGTTGAAGGAACTCGGCAAAATGCCCTCGTACCTTCGGAAGAAGAGGGACCCTTCTTTGGGCAACCATTGGAGGGTGGCACAGACCAGGGGGTAGCGACTGTTTATTAAAAACACAGGACTCTGCGAAGTCGCAAGACGACGTATAGGGTCTGACGCCTGCCCGGTGCCGGAAGGTTAAAGAGAGAGGTGAGAGCCTTGAACTGAAGCCCCGGTAAACGGCGGCCGTAACTATAACGGTCCTAAGGTAGCGAAATTCCTTGTCGGGTAAGTTCCGACCTGCACGAATGGCGTAACGACTTCCCCACTGTCTCCAACATCGACTCAGCGAAATTGAATTCTCCGTGAAGATGCGGAGTAGGCGCGGTCAGACGGAAAGACCCCGTGCACCTTTACTACAACTTCGCAGTGGTATTAGAGGATGGATGTGTAGGATAGGTGGGAGGCTTTGAAGCCGTGGCGCCAGCCGCGGTGGAGCCAACCTTGAAATACCACCCTTCTGTTCGCTGATATCTAACCGTGACCCGTGAACCCGGGTTCGGGACCCTGCGTGGTGGGTAGTTTGACTGGGGCGGTCGCCTCCCAAAGAGTAACGGAGGCGCGCGATGGTAGGCTCAGGCTGGTCGGAAATCAGCTTTTGAGTGCAATGGCATAAGCCTGCCTGACTGCGAGACTGACAAGTCGAGCAGAGACGAAAGTCGGTCATAGTGATCCGGTGGTCCCGCGTGGAAGGGCCATCGCTCAACGGATAAAAGGTACGCCGGGGATAACAGGCTGATACTTCCCAAGAGTCCACATCGACGGAAGTGTTTGGCACCTCGATGTCGGCTCATCACATCCTGGGGCTGGAGCAGGTCCCAAGGGTTCGGCTGTTCGCCGATTAAAGTGGTACGTGAGCTGGGTTTAGAACGTCGTGAGACAGTTCGGTCCCTATCTGCCGTGGGTGTTCGAATCTTGAGAGGAGCTGTCCCTAGTACGAGAGGACCGGGATGGACGCACCTCTGGTGTACCGGTTGTCGCGCCAGCGGCACCGCCGGGTAGCTAAGTGCGGAAGGGATAACCGCTGAAAGCATCTAAGCGGGAAGCCCCCCTTAATACGAGGTTTCGCTCGAGAGCCGTGGAAGACCACCACGTTGATAGGCTGGGTGTGGAAGCGTGGCAACACGTGAAGCTGACCAGTACTAATTGCTCGATAGGCTTGATTGCGGACCGTTTGCGTGCGGATCCTTCGGGATCAGAGCAAATGGTCATCATGCTGCCGCGTACAGCGGCAAGGTTCGTTGGCGTTCTCGCCCGACGATCTCGGTTTTTTGGATCATGCGCCCCGATACACATGACACATGCGGGGCGGATGTCAGGATTTATGCGGCGGATGTGTGCCCCTGAGGCGCACATGCGTTTGGACGACCTGGTGGCTATAGCGAGGGGGCCACACCCGATCCCATCCCGAACTCGGCCGTGAAGACCCTTAGCGCCGATGGTACTTCGTCTTAAGGCGCGGGAGAGTAGGTCGTTGCCAGGTCTTCCAAGCGCATGTGCTTTTCGCATCCAGAACACAAGCAACCTATTCAACGATGGTTCCTTTCAGGACAGACACTCTGACAGGAAGGAACGACACCGTTTCGCGCCTCTTTTTTGTTTGGCGCAGCGTGACAACCGCGGGGTGGAGCAGCCCGGTAGCTCGTCAGGCTCATAACCTGAAGGTCGCAGGTTCAAATCCTGCCCCCGCAACCAATAAAATCAATGACTTAGCTCTAGGGCTAGGTCATTTTTTTATGCCCGTTCGCAAAATCTTCGCAAACTCTCTCCGAAATCCGTCATTCGCAAAATAACCTGAAGGT
>Ga0255776_10005274_pt1 | contig 13472 bp, 14 predicted proteins | sample 071ome_19_FD_179974 | JGI IMG/M metagenome (GOLD analysis project Ga0255776, IMG submission 179974) | Coastal salt marsh microbial communities from the Groves Creek Marsh, Skidaway Island, Georgia - 071413AT metaG (version 2) | ecosystem: Environmental > Aquatic > Marine > Intertidal zone >...
CCCGCGAGGCACTACAGTGGCCCCATGCGCCCTTTGAGGTGCCCGAGGACATTCGCGAGGGATGGGACTGCCGCGCTGCGGGTGCCGAGCAGGAGGCGGTGTGGCAAACCCGTTTTGACGCCTATCGAGGCAGCCACCCCGACCTGGCTGATGAGTTGCTCCGGCGCCTGAGGGGCCAATTACCCGCCAATTTTGACGAGCAGGCCGACGCCTATATCAGCGACTGCGTGGCGGCTGCGGCGGACGTGGCATCACGCAAGGCCTCGCAACAAACCCTGAACGCACTGGGCCCCTGGCTGCCTGAGCTATTGGGGGGGTCTGCCGATTTGGCCGGCTCCAACCTGACGCTGTGGTCCGGCGCCAAAGGGATTTCCGCCGGGGATGCCGCTGGCAACTATGTGTACTACGGCGTGCGCGAGTTCGCGATGGCTGCCGTCATGAACGGCGTTGCCCTCCACGGTGGTTTTATCCCCTATGGCGCAACGTTCCTGATCTTTATGGAATACGCTCGCAACGCCGTGCGCATGTCAGCGCTGATGGGCCAGCGGGTTTTATATGTGTTTACGCACGATTCAATCGGTCTGGGCGAGGACGGCCCCACCCACCAACCCGTCGAGCAATTAACAGCCCTGCGCGCCACGCCGAACCTGCATACCTGGCGGCCCTGCGATGCAGTGGAATCGGCGATCGCCTGGAAGCAGGCGGTAAAGCGGGACTCAGGTCCGACTGCTCTGGTGTTCTCGCGGCAAACGCTACCCTCCCAAGTCGCCAACGCGGAGCACGTCGCGGGTGCGCATCGCGGTGGCTACGTATTGGTGAATGAGCAAGGGAGCCTCGACGCCATCCTGATTGCCACGGGCTCGGAGGTATCGCTCGCGGTCGAGGCGGCTGCGCGGCTATCGGGCGAAGGCCGCGGCATCCGAGTGGTCTCGATGCCCTGTGCCGAGGTCTTTGATGCGCAGGAAGCAGGCTATCGCGAGGCTGTGCTACCCAGTGAGATTCTGGCGCGCGTAGCGGTGGAGGCGGGACATACAGACTTTTGGTACAAGTATGTAGGGCTGGATGGCCGGGTAGTTGGCATGACCTCCTTTGGTGAGTCGGCGCCGGCCGCCGCGCTATTTCAGCATTTTGGCTTGACCGTGGACAACGTGGTTGCCGCGGTCGAGGATGTCATTCTCGACTGACCGATGATGCGCTTCGCCATTAATGGCTTTGGACGGGTCGGTCGTACGTTGTTGCGCGTCTATCGCACCCGCGAGGACGCCCAAGCGCGTTTTGAGCTTGCCGCCATTAACGAGATTGCCGATGCAAACACGGTCGCGCACCTTGCTCGATACGACTCCAATTATGGCCGTTACCCGGGCCGTATTGCCTTGTCCGGGTCATTGCTGGCGATTGACCATTCGCTGGTGCCGCTGAGCCACGAACCCGATGTTGCGGCTTTGCCATGGGGGGAGCTTGGCATTGATCTGGTTTTTGAATGCACCGGCGCCTTTACCGATCGCGCGACCGCAGAGCAGCACTTGCACAGTGGCGCGGGGCGGGTGTTGTTTTCGCATCCCGCCGAGTCCGACGTGGATGCAACCATTGTTTACGGGGTGAATACCGAGACGCTCTCGGCGGACATGGACGTTGTGTCGGCGGCGTCGTGTACGACCAATGCAGTCGTGCCGGTTCTCGCGACGCTGTCCGAGACATTTGGCGTCGAGGCAGCGACGATCACCACCATCCATTCCCTCATGAATGATCAGCCGGTGCTGGACGCCTACCACCACACGGACCTGCGCAAAACCCGAGCGGCATCGCAGTCCATCATCCCGGTCGATACCGGTTTGGCTGTGGGGATCGAGCGGATTCTGCCGGCGCTTTCGGGCAAACTGTCTGCACATGCGCTGCGCGTGCCCACCACCAAGGTGTCGGCGATTGAGCTGAGCGTGGCGACGACCCTGTCCTGTGATAGCGAGCAGATCAATGCAGCACTCCGGACGGCTTCCGAGGGCAAGTTGTCCGGCGTTCTGGATTATTCCCTCGAGCCACTGGCTTCCTGCGACTTCGCAGGTGAGGCGGCCTCTGCCATTGTCGATGCCAAGCAGACCCAGGTCGCGGCAGGGAGGCTGGCGAAGATCCTCATTTGGTTTGATAACGAGTGGGCGTATGCCAGCCGCATGCTCGACGTTGCGCTGGCATGGGAGGCGCGGATAAACCACTCGCTGTCGCCGCCGAAAGAGGGTTCGCAGTGAAGCTGATGAGTGAGCTCGACCTTTCCGGTCGTCGTGTCCTGATCCGTCAGGATCTCAATGTACCGCTACGCGAAGGTGAGATCACCAATGACGCGAGGCTGCGGGCAGCGGCCCCTTCCCTGATAGACGCACTGAATCAGGGCGCGGCGGTGATCGTGATGTCTCATTTGGGACGCCCGGTCGAAGGACAGTGGACCGAGCAGGCCTCCATGGCGCCGATCGCGGCGCGGCTGTCGGAGTTAATAGGACGCGATGTGTTGATGGCCAAAGAGTGGCGGCAGGTGGCGCCCCTGCCCGGTGACGTGGTGCTGCTGGAGAACGTGCGCTTTAACGTGGGAGAGGCGTCAGATGACGCCGCACTGGCAGCCGATTACGCGGCGCTCTGCGATGTCTTTGTCATGGATGCTTTTGGCACTGCGCATCGTGCCCAGGCGTCGACTCATGGGGTTGCCCACGCGGCGCCGATGGCCTGCGCGGGTCCGTTGCTGCATGCTGAGTTGACCGCTCTGGCGCGGGCCTTGACCGATGCGCGTCGGCCGATGCTCGCGGTGGTGGGCGGCTCCAAGGTGTCGACTAAGTTACAGGTGCTGGATTCGCTCACTCAGCGCTGCGATAGCTTGATTGTGGGAGGCGGTATTGCCAATACGTTCCTCGCAGCGGCGGGTTATCCGGTAGGCAATTCGTTGTGTGAATGGGACCTCGTTGATACGGCGCGGCGTCTGATGGACCGGGTCGATATTCCGCTACCCGTCGACGTCGTCGTCGCACCCGGGATCGACGCAGGGCATCGTGCTGAGGTCAAGCTGGCTGCGGAGGTAGCCGAAGATGACATGATTCTCGATGTCGGGCCCGAGACGGCCGCAGGCATTGCCGAGCGGGTTGCCACCTCTGCCACCATTCTATGGAACGGACCTCTCGGCGTATTCGAGCAGGCCCCGTTTGCGGCAGGCACGCGGGTGTTGGCAGAGGCGATTGCTGCCAGTGAGGGTTTCTCTCTGGCAGGCGGTGGGGATACCTTGGCGGCTATCGACCTTTTCGATGTGGCAAGCGGCGTCTCGTATATCTCGACCGGGGGCGGTGCCTTTCTTGAATACGTAGAGGGCAAGGAACTTCCTGCCGTGGCGGCGCTGAGGGCGCGTGCTGACCACGCGCCGTGATACTGATAATCTGGTGTTGGTAACCTGTGCAGAACGAGGACCCCGCTAATGGCATTGATTAGCTTGCGGCAACTGCTGGATCACGCAGCCGAGCACGGCTATGGCGTGCCCGCTTTTAATGTCAATAACCTTGAGCAGACCCGGGCAATTATGGAGGCCGCAGACAAGACTGACTCCCCGGTGATCATGCAGGCCAGCGCTGGCGCACGGAAATACGCCGGCGCTCCGTTCCTGCGTGCTCTGATGGAGGCGGCAATGACGGAATTTCCTCATGTGCCGGTCGTCGTCCACCAGGACCACGGGACCTCGCCTGCAGTGTGTCAGCGCTCCATTCAACTGGGCTTCAGTTCAGTGATGATGGATGGCTCACTCGGCGAGGATGGTAAAACGCCCATGGACTACGACTACAACGCAGGTGTTACGCGTCACGTCGTTGACATGGCGCATGCTTGCGGGGTCTCTGTTGAGGGTGAAATCGGTTGCCTCGGTTCTTTGGAAACCGGGGAAGCGGGCGAGGAGGATGGCATTGGCGCCGCGGGGAAGCTGAGCCATGACCAACTGCTGACTGACCCTGAGGAGGCCGCTCAATTTGTTGCTGATACCGGCGTTGACGCGCTGGCGATTGCCTGCGGCACCAGCCACGGCGCTTATAAGTTCACTCGGCCCCCAACCGGGGATATTCTGGCGATGGACCGTATCAAGGCCATTCACAGCCGCATTCCCAACACGCATTTGGTCATGCATGGTTCATCCGCGGTGCCGCAGGACTGGTTGGCCGTCATCAATGAGTTCGGGGGCGAAATACCCGAGACCTATGGTGTGCCGGTGGAGCAGGTGGTTGAGGGGATCAAGCACGGTGTTCGGAAGGTCAATATCGACACCGACCTTCGCCTTGCATCAACGGGTTCGATTCGGCGTTTTCTCGCTGAGCACCCCGCGGAGTTTGACCCACGGAAGTATTTGGCGGCGAGCCTCGAGGCCATGAAAGCGATTTGTATCGACCGCTACGAGGCATTTGGGACGGCGGGAAATGCTTCCAAAATTACTCCGCTATCGCTATCGGAGATGCAGGCGAAGTACGCCGCTTAGCGCACCGAAGGCCCGCTTCTCGAGTGGGCATTTTGCCAAGCACTGACCGTGTCATGCCTAGGGGAAGCCCGTATCATCGCAGGCTTTCTATTCACACCTAAACGCCATGGCGCAGTCCTACATCAAGCGAATTCTCAACGCGCAGGTCTATGACGTTGCCCGAGAGACCCCTTTGGATCCTGCACCGTTGTTATCAGCTCGGCTGGGCAACCATGCCCTCCTGAAGCGCGAGGATCTGCAGCCCGTCTTTTCATTCAAGTGCCGGGGTGCGTACAACAAGATGGTTCATCTGGACGAGGCGTCCCGAGTAGCAGGCGTTGTGGCTGCATCGGCCGGTAATCACGCGCAAGGTGTTGCGCTTGCGGCGTCAAAGTTGGGTATCAAGGCCAAGATCGTGATGCCTGTGACCACACCGCTGATCAAAGTTGAGGCAGTCCGGGCCCTCGGTGCCAAGGTGGTATTGAGCGGAGATTCTTTTGATGAGGCTGCGGTGCGCGCCGCCGCGCTGGTAGAGGCGGAGGGGCTGACGTTTATTCACCCCTTCGATGACCCCGATGTTATTGCCGGTCAGGCCACGGTTGCCGTGGAACTGGTGCGTCAGGCCTCACGTCCGCTGGACTATGTATTTGTCTGCTGCGGTGGCGGTGGGTTGCTGGCGGGAATGGCGACCTACCTGCGATACGTCTGGCCGCAGACCAAAATTATCGGTGTGGAGCCTGAAGATGCGGCCTGTGTTCAGTCGGCACTGCATCAAGGTCGGCGAGTGACACTACGGGAGGTCGGTTTATTCGCCGATGGCTGCGCGGTGGCCCAGGTGGGTAAGGAGACATTCCGGTTAATTCGCGAGAGCGTGGACGACGTCATGACCGTGAGCACAGACGAAATTTGTGCCGCGGTGAAGGATATTTTCGAGGACACACGCGCTATCGCTGAACCTGCCGGTGCACTGGCGGTGGCGGGAATGAAAAAGTATACGCTGCAGTACAGTATTTCTGGTGCGACGATGGCGGCGACCGTCAGCGGTGCCAACACCAACTTCGACCGCCTGCGGTACATATCGGAGCGTACAGAGATTGGTGAGCGACGCGAGGCAGTGCTGAGTGTCACGATCCCAGAGCGGCCCGGCGCTTTCAGAGCATTCTGCAATGCCATCGGCAAGCGCAATGTCACCGAGTTCAATTACCGATACGAAACCGCTGCCGCCGCGCGCGTCTTTGTGGGGCTGACGGTGACGCCGGGTGATGACAGTCTCGATGCACTGCAGCGTAATCTGCGGGAGAGGGGCTATCGCGTTCTGGACTTGACTGACAATGAGACCGCGAAATTACATCTTCGGCATATGATCGGGGGCCGCCAGCCCGACGACATCGGCGAGGAAATTGTTTTTCGCGTGGAATTTCCTGAGCGTCCGGGCAGTCTGCTCCAGTTTCTGAATGCGCTGGGCAATGAGTTCAGCATTACGCTTTTTCACTACCGAAACCACGGCGCAGCCTATGGCCGCATTTTGGTGGGCATGCAGGTTCCGCCTGGCAAGCGTGCCCAACTGAGGAAAGCATTGCTTCGCCTAGGTTATCCGTTTTGGGAGGAGAGCGATAACCCCGCGTATCTCGAGTATCTGGGTCGGCTGAATACGGATTGAGCCAATCCGAAACGGTTTCAGGAAAACAGGGTCAGCCCGGTGTCGCTGAGAAAACCGTCGAGCCGCTGGTCGTGAGCCTCCGCCTCCCAGTCATCGACTGCCTGAACAGCAAAACCCACGCCGAGACGAAAGCCCGATGCTCCCGCAAAAAGACGATCGTAAAACCCTCCGCCGTAGCCGAGCCTCATCCCACTTTTGCCGCAGCCAAGCAATGGCGTGATAAATAGGTCGACGTCCTGCGTCGCCACCCGATCGGCGGAACCTAGCGGCTGCAAAACCCCGCCGATGGTGGGCTCGGTCGGGTCACCCTGCTCCCATCGGTGAAATTGCAACGACTGATCGACAACCCGCGGGCAAGCGACGCGCTTCCCCTGCTCAATCGCGACTGACATCAGTGGTGTCGGATCGAATTCGGATTCGTGTGGCAGATAGCTGGCCACCGTGTGGGCTCTCTGCCACGGCTCCCAGCCCAGGAGATGCTTCAGCGCACGATCTGCGCAGGCTGCTCGATGCGCGGTACTTAGTGCGTCTCGTTCGGTCCGAAGTTGCACGCGCAAACGTCTCTTCAAAAGCGGGAGATCACTCAAGGCAGGTACGCTTCAGGAACGGAACTTGTGGCGGAACTGGGAGCCCGCCTCCACCGGCCTGCGTGGGCGAGGCGCCCCCGAGGCAGGGAAAAAAATGACCCGCGGTACCGCTGACGAATAGGCCCTTGAACCCTGCGGCTCAAGGTGGTGCCCACCACGTGGCTTCAGGCTTCCCGGTTCGGGCCAGGCTTGCACAACACCCACGGAAGTGGACTCCGGGTACTGCATTATCGGCTCGAGGACGAATCGTCTGGCGAATACTTCAGGCCACTGACAGTATAGCGTATCGCGGCTTTAGTTAATTTCAAGCTGGCGGAGCTGATACAGGACCTCATCAAGCTGGCTGTTCAGAGCCGAGAGCCGCTCCTGCTCTTCACTGGATTCGATGGGGTTGTCGCCGCTTTTGAGCGCCAGCAACTCATGACTGATGTTCAAAGCTGCCATGATCGCCACGCGCTCCAAGCCGATGACTTTGCCCGTAGAGCGGATATCACGCATATGTTGATCGAGGTATCTGGCGGCATTTGCGAGGGCCAGCTCCTCATTGGGGGGACAGGCAACCTGGTATTCCTTATCCAGAATATCCACGCTGACCGTGTTGGGCCGGTTCATGCGCCACCATCCAGAGAGCGCAATCTCGCCAGAGAGGTCTCGACGTGCTCGCTGGCCTGGCGCTGTCGCTCCAACAGCTCGCGTCTCTCGCGTTGCAGCTCGGCCGCTCGGAGTTTCAAGGCGCGGTTTTCACGATTCAGCTCACGACTCAGCTCGATGAGATCGCTCACTTTTTTTTCCAGCGCCAGGATGAGGTTATCCGCCACGAGGGTTACACTGTATTGGTTGGGAGCCAGCACTATAATGCGCGTCCTTTTATTGGGTCAATGTGTGGTGCGCGAGCGGGCGGAACAACCTGTGCGGCGGAATAGGATGCTGCCGGTATGGGCGCGATCTTGCTCCGCTCCAAACAGAAACGAGGAAGCCTCCAGAAGTGTTACTTGATGCGCTTGGCGCCTTCGAAGATATGCCCACATGGGATGATGCAGCCGACAGCCTGTTCAACGCAGGCCAAACGCTCAACCCCTCTGCTTTGCACGGCGCTATGGCCGGGCTCCTTGGCGCGGGCTTCAGTCCAAAAAACGAGCACCATTTTGCCGCAACGGTCGCGGCGCTTGAGAAATCACTGGCGATTGATCTTACCGGCGATCTGGTCGACTTTGTCTCACGTTTGAGTTTGGCGACGTTGTCGGCGATACAGGATGCCGACTATACCTTTCAGCCATTACTGCCAGCAGATGATGCTTCTCTGGAGGAGCGGCTGCTTTCGGTTTCGGAATGGAGTCGCGGGTTTTTGTCTGGCTTCACTCAAGGCATTACCCAGCGTGAGGCGACAGGCGATCCGATACCGGAGATGACAGCTGACGCGCTGAAAGATATGGCTGCGATTGCCCAGGTAGACCCAGAGGAAACTGATTCGGACGAAGCGGAGCGTCAGTTGGAGGACATTGTTGAATACATTCGTTTCGCTGCCATCAACATCGTTACCGAGGCGCAAGCATTACAGGAAGCAAGCATGACAGGAAGCACGCCGTGAAGATCTCCAAAGCCGAATTCGCCCGTCGCCGAAAAAACCTGATGGGCATGATGGACAAACACACCATCGCGATTATTCCCGGTGCCCGGGAAGTGACTCGCAGCCGAGATACGGAGTATCCCTTTCGTCAGAACAGCGATCTCTTTTACCTGACGGGCTTCGAGGAGCCCGACGCTGTCTTGGTCCTCGTGCCCGGCCGTAGGCAGGGGCAAGTAGTGCTCTTTAGCCGAGAGCGGGATCCCGACATGGAATTGTGGAACGGTTACCGCCTCGGCCCCGAGGGAGCCGTTGCCTACCTGGGCGTTGATGACGCATTTCCGATCGACGATCTCGATGAGATCCTGCCCGGTTTGATCGAGGGAACCCAGAGAATTTATTACTCCATGGGTCACGACGACGTGTTTGATCAGCGGGTGATGGGTTGGGTGAATCAGATCCGAAAGCTGGTGAGGACGGGGGCCGCGCCGCCAGCTGATTTCACCGATCTTGCCTTTCTGCTGCATGAGCAGCGACTGATTAAATCTGCTGCGGAGGTGCGCGTCATGCGCAAAGCGGGCGAGATCAGTGCGGCAGCGCATGTTCGTGCCATGCAGGAGTGTCAGCCTGGTCGCTATGAGTATCATCTGGAGGCGGCGATTCAACATACCTTCGCAGAGCATGGTGCGCGTTTCCCCGCCTACAACTCGATTGTGGGCTCCGGCGCAAACGCCTGTGTGCTGCACTACACCGAAAACGCTTCCAAGATGCGCGCCGGGGACCTGGTCTTGATTGATGCCGGATGTGAATACCAAGGCTACGCCGCGGACATTACGCGCACCTTTCCCGTCAGTGGGCAGTTCTCTACTGAGCAGCGCGCGATCTACGACGTAGTGCTTGAGGCGCAGCGAGCAGCTATCGCTAAAGTTCGGCCGGGTAATACGTGGAACCAACCCCACGATGCGACCGTTCGGGTGATAACGAGGGGCTTGATCAAATTAGGTTTACTCCGCGGCAAGGAGCGGGAGCTGATCAAAGCCGAGGCCTATCGTGACTTTTATATGCACCGTGCAGGCCATTGGCTTGGCCTTGACGTTCACGATGTCGGTGAATACCGGGTGGATGGCCGTTGGCGCCAATTGGAGCCCGGCATGGTACTGACCATCGAGCCCGGCATTTATATCGCCGCCGACAATACCAAGGTACCCAAGCGTTGGCGGGGCATCGGGGTGCGCATTGAGGATGATGTCGTGGTGACCGAGCAGGGCTGCGACGTGCTTACTGGTGATGTACCCAAGCGCGCTGACGAGATTGAGGCGCTGATGTTGCAGGCTTCATGACGGACAGCGCGCACATCTTGGTGCTTGGCGGCGGCCTCGCCGGGCTGTCGTTTGCCATCTCGCTGGCGACCGAAGTCTCGGGGGCGGAGATCACGGTGTTGGAGGCGCATCCTTTCCGCTCCGGCACGCCTAACCCGCTTGACACTCGTGCTTCTGCCCTCAATTTGCACTCTGTAGAGCAGCTCGATCTCTGGGGGGTCTGGCCCGCGCTGGTCGATTTCGCAGGCTCGATCGAGGAAATCCACGTTTCCCATCGCGGCCATTTTGGTAGCACGCTGATGACAGCTTCAGATCTCGGCACGCCGGCACTCGGGTATGTTGTGGAAAACCATGACTTGGGGCGCGCGTTGCTGGCCAGAGCCGAGGCGCTGGGCATTCAGGTTCGTGCGCCATTGCGATGCTCAAATCTACTTGTCGATGGAGCCGGTCCCGGGGTCGAGACTGAGGACGGCGAGCAGCTGCGCGCAGACCTCGTTTTGCTCGCCGCCGGAGTCATGCCTGACTGGTTTCAAAAATTAGGTATTCAGGTGAATGAGCGCCCGTCAAACAACCATGCGGTGGTATTTAACGCGAGTTTCCCGGGTGAGCAGGGCCGTCGTGCCTTCGAGCGGTTCACGGCGCACGGTCCATTAGCGGTCCTGCCGCTGCCCTCCGGCAACCGCTCCGAGCAGCGCTACAACGTCGTCTGGTCCATGTCTGATGCCCAGCTGTCTGTTGTCAGCCAGCTCGACGATGCCGCTTTTATCAATGAGTTTCAGGGCGCCTTTGGCTGGCGACTAGGTCGGGTCAGGGCGGTGGGTAAGCGTAGCCAATGGCCCTTGGGTCGCCTCGTCACCGCGGAGCAATTTCGTTCGGGGTATTTGTTGGTAGGCAACGCTGCCCACACTCTGCACCCCGTCGCGGGACAAGGTCTCAACCTCACCATGCGAGAGGCTGACATGCTCTCAGGGTCTTTGGCTGATGCAATCTCGAATGGTGAGCCAATCGGGGAGCTGGATAGCCTGACGACCTACCTGAAGCATGCCGCTGATGAACAGTTTCTGGTGACGCGCAGTACGGATGTACTGTCGACGCTTTTTGACCGCCGGGGGCCCTTGCTCGATGCGCCCAGAAATGTCTCTCTTGCCCTGCTCGACCTCTTACCCGGGGCGCGCGCGCAAGTGGTACGGCTTGGCACCGGACATCGCGATGCGCGCTACTGAGGCGACGACAGGCGAAGCCCTGCTGATCGTGGGCGCCGGCGTGGCGGGGTTATCCCTGGCGATCGCACTGGGCCGCGCGGGTATCCGCGTTACCGTGATTGACGGAGCGAGCAGGCCCCAGACCCCCGCTGATGGCCGGGACATCAACGACTGGGATCTGCGGGTGAGCGCCTTGACGCCGGCGTCCGTTGCCTTTTTGGATGATCTGGGCGCTTGGTCGCAGATACCCGAGAATCGAAAAGCCTGCTACACGGGCATGCAGGTTTGGGATGCTCAGGGTAGTGGCCGTATTGATTTTAACGTGCGTGACGTTCAGACACCCTCTCTGGGGCACATTGTTGAAAACCGTCTCACGCTGCAGGCGCTTCTGACCTGCGCGGAAAGCTGTCCACAGGTCGAGGTGCTGTGGGAGCACGGACTCACAACCATGAGCTTTGTAGACGGTGGTTGGGAGATCCAGTGCGATGGCGGAAAAATCTTCCATGCGGAGCTGGTGGTGGGGGCTGATGGTGCGCGGTCCCGGGTACGGGAGTTGACCGCAATGCCGGTCAGGCAATGGAGTTATGATCAAAGTGCGATTGTCGGGACGGTGGCCCTTGCAACACATCATCTCGACAGCTGTTGGCAGGCTTTTCTCGACACCGGGCCCCTCGCTTTGTTACCCCTTGCCGATGACCGCAAGGTGGCCATGGTCTGGTCGCTGGATGACTCGGCGCATTCGGCTATTGCCGAGCTCAATGACGAGGCGTTCCTTCGGGCATTGAACCGCGCCTTGGGCCCTGAGGCTCCGACTGCCTGCGAGGTGGGGCCGCGGGCAAGTTTCCCCTTAAGGCAGTGCCATGCGGTGGATTATGTTGAGCAGGGTTTAGTGTTGGTCGCAGACGCTGCACACAGTATCCACCCGCTTGCCGGTCAGGGCATCAATCTTGGTTTGTCAGACGTCCGGGTATTGTCCGAGCAGCTGATCGCTGCAAAGAACAGCGGATTGACTGTCGCCTCTCCTACATTGCTGAAGCGATACCAACGGCAGCGCAAGACCGAGAATTTGGCGATGATGGCGGCAATGGAAGGGTTCAAGCGCGGTTTTGGAAGTCGCCAACCCTTCGCGGTGATGGCGCGCAACATGGGTTTGAGCTGGGTTGATCGGCGATCGTGGTTAAAGCGCTGGTTTATGAGGCAGGCGCTCAGCTGACGCTGCGTTTTTCCACTCGAGAAAAGCCAGCGATCAATCTCGAAGAGAGATCACCTGCCACCCCGCCTGCTGGGCATGTGCGCGGAGTCTGGCGTCGGGATCAACCGCCACGGGATGACCCACGTTCTGGAGCAGTGGCAGGTCATTATGTGAATCGGAGTAAAACCAGGTATCGGCAGCTTGTGCCGCGTCGGGGTTTTGCTCGCGCCAGCGCGCCAGGTGGTTCACCTTACCTTCCTGAAAGCAGGGCTCACCGTCTGCCCGGCCGGTATAGCATTCGTCCACTATCCCGACCCCACTCCCCAACCAGTGTTCGAATCCCAGTCTGGCTGCCACGGGCTCGGCAACCACGGCGTGCGTTGCGGTCATCATGAGTAAGGTATTGCCCGCTATGCGGTGATCGGTCAGCAACTCGAAGGCCTTGTCCAGAAGCATGGGTTCTATGCACTGCGTAATGAACTCCCGTTGCAACACCTGAACATCAGCTCGGGATTTCCCGGCCAGCGGCCCCAGTACGAAGTCGAGATACGCTGTCATATTTAGCGATCCGGCCTGATAATCGGCGTAGAATTGGTCATTCTTGAGCCGATAATCTTCGGCGCTGACCCAGCCTATCTCGCACAGGAACTCCCCCCAGCGATGATCCGAATCACCCGCGAGTAAGGTGTTGTCGAGGTCAAAAATTGCGAGTGCCATAGGGTGAGTTTGCTACCACCGGAAAAAGAATACCTGCGCCCGCAGATCGAGAGTGCCGCCGGCCATGGATGTGTGGAAGAATACGGATTGTCGGTTCGCGCCACAATGCCGGGCCATAGTCACCACGACCCGGAAGCGAGCTTGGAGCCAACACCAGACAACGAACGTGTCATCGACCGCGAGGGCTTCCGTCCGAATGTGGGGATTGTCGTTTGTAATGATCGCGATCAGGTTCTTTGGGGGCGCCGCATAAACGGCCGCGATTCCTGGCAGTTCCCGCAGGGTGGTATGCATCGCGACGAAAGCCCCGAGCAGGCGATGTACCGCGAACTCGAGGAGGAGGTGGGTTTACGCGCTGAAGCGGTGGAGTTGCTCGGTCGAACGCAGGGCTGGCTTCATTACCGACTGCCGAAGCGATTCATTCGGCATTCCGAGAACCCGGTATGTGTTGGGCAAAAACAGATCTGGTTTTTACTGCGCCTGATTTCGGAAGACAGTGCTGTCAGGCTGGATGCCCACGACGACCCCGAGTTCGATCATTGGCGGTGGGTCAGTTATTGGTATCCCGTCAGTGCGGTCGTTGATTTCAAGCAGGAGGTATACCGTCAGGCGCTATCTCAATTATCCGCCCTTCTGGTGTCGAAACCACGCAGTGCCCGCCGCCGGCGGAGAAGGCGGTAATGCTTGAGGTACTGAGGCGCCTGATCCAGGACGTCAACGATGCCGATTCTCTGGAGGACGCTCTGGGCTTGATCGTCGCCCAAGT
>Ga0255776_10005290_pt1 | contig 13443 bp, 13 predicted proteins | sample 071ome_19_FD_179974 | JGI IMG/M metagenome (GOLD analysis project Ga0255776, IMG submission 179974) | Coastal salt marsh microbial communities from the Groves Creek Marsh, Skidaway Island, Georgia - 071413AT metaG (version 2) | ecosystem: Environmental > Aquatic > Marine > Intertidal zone >...
TCGATCTTCATGCCCAGATCCGCCAGCAGACCTGTCATATTGGCGATGGTCTGCTCCAGAGGCAGGTCTTTACCCAGAATACTGGTGCCTTCGCCTTCCATCTCTGGTGCCTGTAACAGTGCCTGTAACAGTGCCTGTGCCCCTGCATCAAGGTTTTCAACGACCTCAATCTGGAAGTCCGGCTCAGTCTGCACCACCTTCTTTACGGTACAGCGATCAATAGAGCGAAGAATGCCGAGACGATCTTTCTCAGAGATATCTTCAGGCAGCTCGACATCAATCTTAAATATCTGGTTATAGCGGTTTTCAGGATCAACGATGTTGTTCTGGGAGAGGCGGATGTTCTCGGTCGGGATATCGCGCGCCAGGCAGTACACCTTTACGAAGTAAGCGGCACAGAGCGCAGACGACGCCAGAAAGTAATCGAACGGGCTTGGTGCCGAGCCATCACCCTTGTAGCGGATCGGCTGGTCAGCCACCACAGTAAAGTCATCGAACTTAGCTTCGAGGCGGAGGTTATCGAGGAAGTTGACCTTGATCTGCATAAGAGCGCACCAGTGAAAATCGGAATCTGGGCGCTATTATCCAGTTTTTGAGCGGAGAGTCGCGGTCGGTTGAATAACAGACACAAAAAAGGGCCGCCGAAGCGACCCTTTCTCTACTCGGCTAATCCAGAGCTTAGCAAGAGTAGTACATGTCGAATTCTACTGGGGCCAGTGAAGAGTTGTGTTCACGAACACACTGAACTCTTCGGCTTCTGCGATTTCTTCCGGACACAAAAAAGGGCCGCCAAAGCGACCCTTTCTCTACTCGACTAATCCAGAGATTAGCAAGAGTAGTACATGTCGAATTCTACTGGGTGAGTAGTGTGTTCAACACGGTAAACTTCTTCCATCTTCAGATCGATGTAAGCTTCGATCATGTCTTCGGTGAACACGCCACCTTGAGTCAGGAAGTCGCTATCAGCTTTCAGGCTGTCCAGAGCTTCACGCAGTGAACCACAAACCTGTGGAATCTTAGCAGCTTCTTCAGCTGGCAGATCGTACAGGTCTTTGTCAGCTGCATCGCCAGGGTGGATCTTGTTCTTAACGCCGTCGATACCAGCCATCAGCATTGCTGCGAATGCCAGGTATGGGTTAGCTACTGGATCAGGGAAACGTGCTTCGATACGCTTGCCTTTTGGAGACGCAACGTAAGGAATACGGATAGAAGCAGAACGGTTACGGGCAGAGTATGCCAGCATAACTGGAGCTTCGAAGCCTGGGATCAGACGCTTGTAAGAGTTAGTAGACGGGTTGGTGAACGCGTTCAGTGCTTTAGCGTGCTTGATGATACCGCCGATGTAGAACAGAGCAGTTTCAGACAGACCAGCGTAGCCGTCACCAGCGAACATGTTTTCGCCGTCTTTCCAGAAAGACTGGTGAACGTGCATACCAGAACCGTTATCACCAACTACTGGCTTAGGCATGAAGGTAGCAGTTTTGCCGTATGCAGCAGCAACGTTGTGTACAACGTACTTCAGCATCTGAACTTCGTCAGCTTTCTTAACCAGAGTGTTGAACTTAACGCCGATTTCGTTCTGACCAGCGTTAGCAACTTCGTGGTGGTGTACTTCAACGTCCAGACCGATAGCCATCATGGTGTTACACATAGCAGCACGGATGTCGTGGTGGCTGTCTACTGGTGGTACTGGGAAGTAACCGCCTTTAACGCGTGGACGGTGACCCAGGTTGCCGCCTTCAGTTACAGCTTCAGTTGCCCAAGCACCTTCGTCAGAGTTGATCTTGTAGAAAGCGCCCTGCATGGTCTGGCCCCAACGTACGTCGTCGAACATGAAGAATTCTGGCTCAGGACCGAAGAAAGCAGTGTCACCCAGACCGGTAGACTGCAGGAAAGCTTCAGCACGCTTAGCAACAGAACGTGGGTCACGCTCGTAGCCCTGCATAGTAGAAGGCTCGATGATGTCACAACGCAGGATCAGAGTTGCATCTTCAGTGAACGGGTCCATGAATGCAGTGCTGTCATCTGGCATCAGGATCATGTCAGATTCGTTAATGCCTTTCCAACCAGCGATAGAAGAACCGTCGAACATCTGGCCAGTTTCGAAGAAATCTTCGTCAACGTAAGAGGCAGGGATGGTTACGTGCTGTTCTTTACCCTTGGTGTCAGTGAAGCGCAGGTCAACCCACGTCACGTCATTTTCTTTGATCAGATTCAGAGTGTTCTCTGACATTGTCTTTCTCCAGATGCTGGTTCAATAAAGTCCGGGGGATCGCCCCGATTTCCATGCTCACTGTTAGAGCAAGTAGTGTGCCATTTTGGACAACACTGCAACCCGCGTGTTTACGGGGCTCAATGAAACACGGCACACGCGTTATGCACCAACATAAAACACGCATCTGATCATGCGCACCATTTTGATGCATCGAATTCCTGTCCGCGGGTGTGCGTTTTCAGGCCCCGCCATTATAGGTTCATGGCAGGCCGTTCGTATACGACATTTGTATTTTCGGCGCAGAAATGACATCCGGGCACTGATCTGCCTCAGCTTCTGTGAATAGTGCGTGAAAAGTCAGCCGATACGATGAAAGTTTGTGCCGGGAATCGCCGCTTTCAGGTATACTCCGCGCTCAATTTTTAACCGGCTCCTGATTCTGCACCGCAGAGCCCTCAGGCGCTCACACTTCTGAAGGCTACTGTTGTGATCGATAATCTCAGAAATATTGCCATCATCGCTCACGTTGACCATGGTAAAACTACTCTGGTCGACAAACTGCTTGAGCAGTCTGGCACCCTGGACCGTAACCAGGGCGGCGAACGCGTGATGGACTCCAACGACCAGGAAAAAGAGCGCGGCATTACCATTCTGGCGAAGAACACCGCCATTAAATGGAACGACTACCGCATCAACATCGTTGACACCCCTGGACACGCCGACTTCGGTGGTGAAGTAGAGCGTGTTATGTCGATGGTTGACTCAGTGTGTCTGCTGGTAGATGCGGTTGACGGCCCAATGCCACAGACCCGCTTCGTAACGCAGAAAGCATTCGAGCGCGGCCTGCGCCCGATCGTTGTTATCAACAAAATCGACCGTCCGGGCGCACGCCCAGACTGGGTAATGGACGAGATCTTCGACCTGTTCGACCGCCTTGGCGCGACCGAAGAGCAGCTCGACTTCCCTGTAATTTACGCATCCGCTCTGAACGGTATTGCTGGCGATGATCCTGACAACATGGCTGACGACATGTCACCACTGTTCCAGATGATCGTTGACCATGTGCAGCCGCCAGAAGTTGAGGTTGATGGTCCGTTCCAGATGCAGGTTTCTGCTCTCGACTATGACAGCTTCGTTGGCGTAATCGGTGTTGGCCGTATCACCCGCGGTAAACTGAAGCCAGGTACTGACATCCAGCTGATCACTGCTGAAGGTAACACCCGTAAAGGTCGCATCCAGCAGGTTAAAGGCTTCCACGGCCTGAACCGTGTTGATGTAGAAGAAGCGACTGCCGGTGACATCGTATGTATCTCTGGTATCGACGGCCTGAACATTTCCGACACCCTGTGTGCTGTTGGTAATGTTGAAGCTCTGCCTCCGCTGACCGTTGATGAGCCAACTGTAAGCATGACCTTCCAGGTGAACGACTCTCCGTTCGCTGGTAAAGAAGGTAAGTACGTGACTTCGCGCAACATCAAAGACCGTCTGGATCAGGAACTGATCCACAACGTGGCACTGCGTGTTGAGCAAGGCGACAGCCCTGAGAAATTCAAAGTATCTGGCCGTGGCGAACTGCACCTGTCGGTACTGATCGAGAGCATGCGTCGTGAAGGCTTCGAAATGGCGATTGGTAAGCCAGAAGTTGTTCAGAAAGAAGTCGACGGCGAACTGCAGGAGCCATACGAGCAGGTTGTTATCGATATCGAAGACGAACACCAGGGCTCCATCATGGAAGAAATGGGTAACCGTCGTGCCGATATGACCAACATGGTTCCAGATGGCAAAGGCCGTACCCGCCTTGAGTTCATCATGCCTGCGCGTGGCCTGATTGGTTTCCGTAACCAGTTCATGACCATGACTTCCGGTTCTGGCATCCTGACCAACGTATTTGACCATTACGGTCCAGTACAGACTGGTCTGGGTTCTACCCGTCACAACGGCGTACTGGTTTCTATGGTTGCAGGTAAAGTTCTGGGTTACGCCCTGTTTACTCTGCAGGAGCGTGGTCGTCTGTTCGTATCGCCAGCGACTGAAGTGTACGAAGGTATGATCGTCGGTCTGCACAGCCGTGATAACGACCTGGTTGTTAACCCAACCAAGGCTAAGCAGCTGACCAACGTTCGTGCATCCGGTACCGATGAAGCTATCAACCTGACTCCACCAGTGCGTCATACACTTGAGCAGGCTCTGGAATTCATCGAAGACGATGAACTGGTTGAAGTAACTCCTACCAGCATCCGTCTGCGTAAGAAGCTGCTGACCGAGAACGAGCGTAAGCGCGCTAAGCCAAAGAAAAGCTGATTAGCTTTCTGAGGTAAATAAAAAACCCGGCTGATGCCGGGTTTTTTTGTACCCTTTAATTATGCGGTTTCCCGTCTTCGCGGGGATGACAGTGTGGATGTAATTATCACACCTACCGTGACTTCCACGAAGATGGAAGCCAGCGCAGTGACAGCAACAAAAAAGGCCGCATAAGCGGCCTTTTCGTTACTCACTGAATCTGCTGATCAGATGTCTGCAATGGTCTTCAGTGGGTAGTTTGCTGGCAGTGGGCCATCAGCCACGCCAGTGTCGATCGCAGCCTGAGCAACGGCAGTAGATACTGCACCCAGCAGACGTGTATCAACAGCTTTAGGGATGATGTACTCACGACCGAATTCCAGAGAATCCAGACCGTACGCATCCAGAACTTCCTGAGTTACTGGCTCTTTCGCCAGATCAGCCAGTGCCTTAGCAGCAGCCAGCTTCATTTCTTCGTTGATGCGCTTAGCACGTACGTCCAGTGCACCACGGAAGATGAATGGGAAGCCCAGTACGTTGTTCACCTGGTTAGGGAAGTCAGAACGGCCAGTTGCCATGATGGCATCAGGGCGTGCTTCTGCTACTACGTCTGGCATGATTTCTGGAACCGGGTTCGCACATGCGAAGATGATTGGGTTCTCAGCCATGGTTTTGATCTGTTCGCCAGTCACCATGTTCGGGCCAGACAGACCCAGGAAGATGTCAGCACCGTTCAGTGCATCGTCTACAGTGCGCTTGTCAGTGTCGATCGCGAAGCCAGCTTTGTACTGGTTGAGGTCGTCACGACCAGAGTGGATCACACCTTTACGGTCACACATGAAGATGTTTTCTGGCTTCATGCCGGCCAGGATCAGCAGCTTAGAGCAAGAGATTGCTGCAGCGCCTGCACCCAGTACAGTCATCTTAACGTCTTCGATCTTCTTACCGATGATTTCCAGAGCGTTCAGTACACCGGCAACGGTCACGATCGCAGTACCATGCTGGTCATCGTGGAATACTGGAATGTCACACTGTTCGATCAGGGTACGTTCGATTTCAAAACACTCTGGTGCCTTGATGTCTTCGAGGTTGATACCACCGAAGGTGATTGCAATGCGACGTACTGTATCGATGAATGCCTGTGGGCTTTCTGACTCAACTTCGATGTCGATGGAGTCAACGCCAGCAAAACGCTTGAACAGCAGGCTCTTACCTTCCATCACTGGCTTAGAAGCCAGAGGACCCAGGTCACCCAGACCCAGAATCGCTGTACCGTCAGTAATTACCGCAACCAGGTTGCCCTTAGCGGTATAACGGTATGCATTTTCAGGGTCAGCAGCGATTTCTTTCACAGGCTCAGCCACACCCGGGCTGTATGCCAGTGACAGGTCGCGTGAGGTTTGCGCTGGCGTGGTCAGCTCAACACTGATCTTACCTGGCTTTGGAAATTCGTGATAATCCAGAGCCGCTTGTTTGAAATCTTCTGACATAGTACGTGTCCAGTTTCGTCGCTTTGTGTGTTTTGGTTTGCCCTTATCACCACTTCTTCCGGAGGTGCCTGAGCAAAGGGCCGTATTTAATACCAAAAACATGTCTAAAACTCCAGCAGAAATCGGTTCCTGCTGGCTGTTTTATGAACATTTCATGACCTCAGGTGGCGGATGCACCAGTGAGGGGCATTGAGAGGGACATTGTAAGGGGTAGCGAGAGGGTAACTTTCAGACCCGGAGAGGTGTTTTCAGCCCGGACTTTGCCGTTGTGAAGTTCAGTAATACGACTGACCAGAGCAAGGCCGATTCCGTAGCCGCCTGAAGCATGATCACGGGCACTGTCGACCTGAGCAAAGGCGTCGAAAATACGGCTCAGCTCTTCTTCAGGAACACCCGGGCCACAATCCCGGACTGAAATCTCGACCTTGCCCTGAATCAGCTTACAACCGACCACCAGTTCACCACCTTCTGGCGAGAAGCGAATAGCATTACGCAGGATATTATCGAAGGCGCGCTCGACTAACAGCCAGTCCCAATCTGCGGTCAGCGGTTTGTTGTCCCAGTCGCGTTTAATCGTCAGTTTATGGCTCTGGCATTCAATGTCGGCGTCATCCAGCCACTCATCCATACGCTCCTGAACAATATCCTCTTCACAGAGAAGCTCAGCCTGGTCCTGCTGCTGCAAACGCGCAAGATCAAGCATCTGGCCAATGAGATTATCAACCTGACCAACCGCTCGCTCGATACGGTCGTGCTCAGCATCGAGCACGCCGTCTTTGTCTTTCTTACGGGCAATAGCCAGAGCAATCTGCAAACGCGTCAGTGGCGAGCGGAGTTCATGAGAAACATCACGCAGCAGTTGCTGATGACTATGTAGCAGACGCTGCAACGCGCCTGCCATGTCGATCACTTCCTGCGTGAGCGCTCCGATTTCATCGTGACGACGATAACTCTTATTCAGCGCTGACATATCAAAGTCGCCGGTCGCCAGACGTTTTACTGCCCCCTGCAACCGTCTTACTGGCCGAGTCAGTGACCAGGCAAGGAGCGAACACAGAAGAGTAACCACAAGCACCATGACCACAGGGATTGCCCAGCGGTCTTCATCTTCGAATACACCCTGCCAGCCACGTCGGGCTACTGCAACATAGAGGTAGTTGCCACTTCGCACCGGACCGATCATCTGCCAACCGTCGTCCTGCCCCCAGAGAATCTCTGAGCGCTCGGCGGCTTCGTCGGCGAACTTTTCGATATCGTGGGGAAGTTGCGCGATGTTATCGAGCGGAGTAATAACAAGGTTCCAACCAGGGCGAAGCTTACGCCAGAAGCGCCGATCTTCGGCCAGCAAAGGTCGCTGGTTATCAATGATAGAGCGAAGCAGGCGGGTTTCCTGCACGGTCGCTTCGCGATAATAGTCGTCTTCCAACCAGACGATCATACCGACGGCTGTCCCCATCGCCAGAAAAACGATCAGCCAGAACCAGAGAAAGATGCGCAGAAACAGCGAGCGATACCATCTAACCATCAATGTTCAACCCGCTGAAGATATGTCACACACGTACCAGCATGTAGCCGCGACTGCGAACAGTTTTAATCCAGTCAGAACCGTCGTCACGCTTGCCGAGCTTCTTACGCAGATTGCTCACGTGCATATCAATCGAACGGTCGTAGGCCATCAACTGACGCCCCAGCGCTGCCATCGACAGGCTATCTTTATCCACCAGCTCGCCAACGTTTTCCATCAGGCACTGCAGCACACCGAATTCCGCACCAGTCAACGGCAACTCGACACCTTCGCTGGTGGCACTGCGGGTTGATGGATTCAGAGCCAACACCCCTACGTGCAACTCTTCTGATCCTTTATGCGTTTCGTCCGCAGAGATCTCAATGCGACGGAACAGCGCTTTGATACGCGCCATCAGCTCATGATGGTGATATGGCTTAGGAATGTAATCATCCGCGCCGTGCTCCAGGCCCAGCACGCGGTCAACACTTTCGCCACGAGCCGTCAGCATGATCACAGGAATTGAAGACTTCTGGCGCAGCTCACGCAGCACCTCAAACCCATTTTTCTTAGGCAACATTACATCCAGCAGGACCAGATTGTATTTACCGGAGAGCGCCTCGCTAAGGCCGGTATCACCATCGTGCACAGCAGTCAGTTCAAAGCCTTCCATCGACAGATATTCTTTGAGCAGTTCGCCCAGTTCGATATCGTCATCAATCAGCAGTACGGATTTCATAATTCACCTCTGACGTCAGAGTACCTCTGGCCTGATATGTCGCCCAGAGCGTTTTACCCTTTTTTACGCTTACCCACAGAGCCTGCCAATGGCCGGCCACGTCAATCTGTCTGTTTATTGATCCAGACTGACGGATTCAGTAATTACTGGTCTAAGAGAGTTGCCACCCAACGGGTGCGGTCATTCACTTCGAGAGCAATCTTCACCACCATCGTCAGTGGAATAGACAGCAACATGCCCACGGGACCAAGCACCCAGCCCCAGAAGACTAAAGACACAAACACCACGAGCGTTGATAGCCCCAATGAGCGCCCCATCATTTTCGGCTCAACGACATTGCCAAAGAAAGTATTAGCAAACACATACACCAGAGCCGTAATTGCAGCTTCGCCGATGCCTAACTGAATCAGCGCCACCAGCACCGCGGGCACAGCGGCGATGATCGAACCAATATTCGGAATGTAATTCAGAAGGAAAGCGACCAAGGCCCACATCGCGGCGTAATCAACACCAATAATCCACAGAGCAATGCCCACGCTCGCCCCCGTCATCAGGCTCACCAGCGTTTTGATTACCAGGTACTTCTGCACCAGCTGGGAAAAACGCTTGAAGTGATCCAGCGCCTGAGTCTTATCCCCGAGAGCCTTGCGCAGTTTGGCTGGGAAGCCAGCGGCCTCCAGCAGGATAAAAATCACGGTAAACAGAATCAGGAAGGTATTCGCCAACACGCCACCAAGGCTGTTAAACACATTAGCGACCATTTTCATCACCGCGCCCGGATTCACGTACTCACGCAAAACATCATCGGATACGTCGATCCCTTTAACCTGTAACCAGGCAACCGACTGGTCTACCAGAACCTGCAGCTTATCCTCGTAAAGCGGCATATCCTGATAAAACGCATTGATCGTTCGCCCGACAAAGGTCGCCAGCAGCGTGCCGAATAATAGAAAGCCAACCAGTATCACCATGACCGCCAACATCTGCGGAACACGGTGAGAGGTCAGCCAGCGCATGACCGGCGCGCTGAGAATGGCGATAAACACCGACAGCAGAAACGGAATCAGAATGCTGGCCGAATTTTTCAGACCGGCAATGACAATCACCAGGGCAGCGGCGATCAGGATGATATTGGTGCCGATGCGAGCATCGTTTTGGTTCATAACAGGCGTCCTTGAATACGTCCTTGAACAGATGGCGCTACGATACCGCACTGTGCCGTTACTCTCTATCTGTGTCTTGCCCCTGCGCTCTGATTACAGGACCAATGAAAATAACCTGCGTTCAGCGCTTGGCACTGTGCAGGACATTATGTAGAATCGCGGCCTCTTCTTTGCGGAAGTGGTGAAATTGGTAGACACGCCAGATTTAGGTTCTGGTGCCGTAAGGTGTGAGAGTTCGAGTCTCTCCTTCCGCACCACTTACTCCTCCTGAGTAAGTGACAACTCCGAAATTCCTTTAACATGACCGTCGAACACCCTGTTTGCATCTTTTTACTGTGCGTTCTATGGTGGCAATTCACGACATAAAAAGGATTTTCCCATGGCCTTTCCTACCGCAGTAAACGACCAGATCACCGATTCAATCACTCAGGCGAATACCAAAGTTCTTGGCGATGCTCCGGCCATTGCCATGGGCAACCTCTATCAGGCGACGGCGCAGGCACTGTCTAATGCAGCTCATAACGCTACGAATGCGCAGCAGCAATCGAACGTCATCGCGCAGGCAGCGCTGACTCAGGGCGTATCTACGCTTTTAAGCATCGATACCATCAGCACTGGTAAATCACCGGCAACAGCGGCAAAGGACCTCTCCGACGCTACAAAAGCGATGGCTCCGAAAAACGATGCCCCCCTGAAAGCAGATACCCCTGTTGCAACTGAAGCAGCCAAATCCGAAGCCGCTGCGATTGAAACTGAAGCGAAGAAACAAGGCGAAAGCCTGCAGGCAAATGCGGAAAAAGAAAAAGACGAGCTTAATAAGAAAATTCAGGACGCGGTGAATTACGCTCTGGAAATTAATCTCGGCTCGGCCACCCGCTTCAACCATGCAGTGCGTGAAGTCATGGATGCTTATGTGAGTTCGATGCAGGCCATCGCCGAAAGCCAGTATCAGGAATCACTGAACACCATCAAGCTCGCAGCGATTTCAGTCACTTTGCGCGCGATGCTCGATAATCCAGAGCAGGCTGGCAACTACGCCCGCACACTCGATACGATACATAACCTCTGAGTGCAGACCTAAGCCCTATCCAGACTTAAGTCGCATTTCGGCAACTACCGCTCCCCTTCTGATCAAGCGAACACCCGGCTACAATAGCCGGGTATTTCTGACCGCATAGGCAGCCCATGACTGGCCTCCTGATACTTCTGTTTTTCCTTGTTGCAGGTAGCCTGCTGCAAAGTGAGTACACGCTCCCGGTTCCCGGCTCGATTATCGGCATGCTTCTGCTTTTGGTGTTTTTACTGATTCGCGGACGCACGCCTGATTCTCTGTCGCAGGTCAGCAAGACACTGTCACCGCTACTACCTCTGTTTATTATTCCAGTGAGTGTCGGCATCGTGACTCAGAAGGAACTGCTGGCCGAAAACGGCGTTGCTCTGCTGGTGATTTTGGCAGTCAGTATTATTCCCGGTGCTCTGGTGTGCGCGGCGATCATGCAGGCAGGGCGTCGTGGAGGTGACTCATGATAGAGAACATGCTCCACATGCCACTGTTCTGGGCCATGCTGACCATCGCATCCTTTACTGTCGGCCAACACCTCTATCGCCTGTTAGGTAACACAGCCTTTCTGCCGCCCATTCTGACCGGCATCATTCTGGTATCCGTTGTGCTGGAGTTCACTGGCATCCCGTTCTCGACCTATATGGAAGGCGGCCAATACCTGCACCTGATGCTCGGGCCGGTTGTTGTGATGTTAGCGGTTCCTCTGTATCAATTTATTCATGCGATGCGCAAAGAATGGCTACGTATCTCTCTGGCCATCACCCTTGGGAGCGGAACCACAGTCGCAATTGCGGTCGTTATGGCGCACCTCTGGATCGGTAACGATGCCATCACAGTCACCATGTCGACCAAATCCGTGACCACACCAGTGGCCGTTACGGTCAGCGAGCAGCTCGGCGGCGTAGGTGCTCTGGCGTCGGCGTTTGTCATCATTACCGGGGTATTCGGGGCCTTGTTTATTCCGCCGCTGCTGAAAAGCGCTAAACTCGACGACCCAAAAGCCATGGGGCTGACTTTGGGTGTCTGCGCCCACGCCATTGGCACAAGCCGCGCGCTGGAACTGGGCACGCAACAAGCTGCCTATTCCGCCATGGCGATGACACTGACTGCCACCCTGCACGCACTTCTGTTACCGTGGCTGATGTAACCTCACTATTTTTGAAGAACGATCAGAAAAAATTATGAAAAGCGCACTACAGAAACTCTTCGCCCCTATTCTGAATATTTTTGAAAACAGCAAAGAAGAGTACGTGTACAAATCGTCTCATCGCACCATTCTGATTGCTGTTGGTAGCCTCTTCCTGCTGCTGTCAGGTGTCGGTATCTTTGTTGCCATTGCAGCAAGCCAACCGGGCGGAGCCTTTCCGGCGGCCGTATTCGGCATCATTGGTCTGGTATGCATCATTGTCGCGACGCTGGGCTCTGATAAGGCCGTTGCCAATATTTGGAAGAACCGCTGAGCAGTGGCAACCGCCAAACGTTACCGGCTGGACCGTTTTTTAAGTGTTACTACAGGCACACCGAAACGGTCTGTGCGTGCACTTCTGGCTCAAGGTCGGGTCACCGTAGACGGCGATATAGCCACTGATATCAATCAGCAGATTGATCCCTTTTCTCTGATTTCCCTCGATGGCACTGAGCTACAGAATCGTACCCGCCGTTATATCCTGCTGCACAAACCGGTTGGTGTTGTCAGCGCCACAAAAGACGATATTCATCCAACCGTCATTGATGTTTTGCGCGATGGCGGCTTTCCTGAATCTGAACTCGCAGATCTGCATATAGCCGGGCGGCTGGATCTGAATTCGTCCGGGCTTCTCTTGCTTACCAATGACAGCGATTGGTCAGAGGCACTCATGGCTCCTGACAAGAAAGTAGCGAAGGTGTATGAAGTTACGCTTGAAAGTCCCATCAGCGATGAGTGCGTCATGGCCTTTGAAGAAGGGATTTATTTTCCGTTTGAAAACATTACCACCAAGCCGGCGAAGCTTGAACGACTGACGCCCAACACAGCTCGAGTGGCACTAACCGAGGGCAAGTATCACCAGATTAAGCGCATGTTCGGGCGCTTCAGAAACCCGGTGCTGAAATTACATCGAGTGGCGATTGGAGACATCCTGTTGGATGCCTCCCTCGCGTGCGGGCAGTATCGTTTGATAAAAGCCAAAGAAATCGCTCCGGATCTTTAATATTTATCAGTCCGCAGGCGCGGTTTCCTGTAGTTCCGGATCTCGCATAATTTCCTGATACCAGGCTGCAATTACAGGGTTTTCATTGCGCCAACCGTTTTCAGGCAACCGGAAGTCAATATAACCAAGTGCTGAGGCCAGGGCGATTTCGGCGATACTTTCTGGTGTATTTTTCAGTAATTTAATATCACCGGATTCAATCATTTTTAACGAGCGTGCTATCGCCTGACTCCAGCGTCCCAGCCACAATTCTGATTGATGCTCTACCGGGCGTTGCTTCTCCATCACCGTCATAAACGCCGCTTCGGCGATACCATCGGCAAGTGTATGAACACGCTCTGTAGTATCCAGATCCATGTAGGATGGTTGGTGTATATCGACGTTATTTTTCGCACGACGCTGCAAAAACTGGCAGATTACCGGGCTGTTTATTACTATCTGAACATCATTAACCAGCTGATCATCATTAACCAGCAGGGCAGGTACTTTACCCAAAGGGTTCGCAGCACTGACTACATCGGCATTACGCAGAGGGTTAGCGACTTCGAGTGCAATCTGATCGCGCAGACCCAACTTGATCGCCGCGACCCAGACCTTACGCGCGAAAGGCGATGTCGTTGAGTAGATAAGCTTCACTATGTACCTCCATGTATTTTGATTAACTTAACGAGCCAGCCAGCGGTCATCCAGCAACGCACGACCAAGAATCACAGCCCCGATGCCCCCCACCAGATTGGCAATTAATTCTGCGGCATAGATCGAGCGCGATTCGAGCACCATGCTTAATCCTATTGCTACAG